>ERZ773277.2332-NODE-2332-length-12929-cov-3.627233_pt1 | contig 12929 bp, 12 predicted proteins | sample MGYA00511957_ERZ773277 | MGnify/ENA primary metagenome ERZ773277 (study PRJEB29015, sample SAMEA2737800) | human gut metagenome | biome: human gut; feature: human-associated habitat; material: faeces | place: China | collected 2012 ... | reverse complement strand
TGGTCCGACGTAAGATAGGGTTCGCACTCCACGCCGTTGATGATGACGCACTCGGCCTTCTTTCCGGGAGGAACCGAGAGTTTCACGTGCGTGGGGAACGTCGCTCCGCCCATACCGACGATGCCGGCGTCCTTGATCTTGGCGATGATCTCCTGCGCCGAGAAGGGGCAGACCTTCACCAGCGCGTCCGAACGGTCGATGCCCTCGGCCCAGTCGTCGCCCTCGCGCTTGATGGTGATCATCATCTGGCGCAGGCCCTGGCCGTTGACGGCCATATCGACAGCCGTCACCGTACCCGAAATCGGGGAGTGGATGTTCGCCGACATGAAACTGCCGGCTTCGGCGATGAGCTGGCCCGTGAGCACCCGATCGCCTTTGGCGACCTTGGCCACCGCCGGGGCGCCGATGTGCTGTGCGAGGGGAATCGTCACCACATCGGGCAGCGGCAACACCTCGATCGGTTTGGCGCAGCTCAACTTATTTTCCGACGGATGGACTCCGCCCATTGGAAATGTTCTCATAGATATAGTAAGGTTCTATTTTTATGCTTCTGCTTCGAAAAACCTGTTTCGTTTTTCCTTATCCGCAGGTCGTGATCGCGGCGCAACGCCGCGTTTATACATTTGACCCACCTCTAAATCCCCGCCTTGACGGGAACTTATCGCCCGCGACCGGATTGTCAACCGGAATGCGGATAGAAAAGTCTCAACTCGTCTCTTTCAGTTTTCAACTTTCGGCGCAGCCCCGGCCTTCGGAACGGCGGGGGTTGCCGGTGTTGCCGGAGCCTTCGGGGCTTTGGGCAGCGGGTCCATGCCGACGAGCCGGATGGCTCCCGTAGGACATTCGTTCACACACTTGCGGCACAGCTTGCACTTCTGCGGGTCGATGTAGGCGAGGTTGTTCTCCACGGTGATGGCATCGAAGGCGCATACTTTCACACACTTGCCGCAGCCGATACATCCGGCCTTGCAGGCCTTCATCACCACGGCGCCCTTGTCCTTCGACACGCACGACACGTACACCGCACGGTTCTTGGGCCATTTCTTCCGCAGTTCGATGATCATTTTCGGACATGCCTTCACGCAGGCGCCGCAGGCCGTGCACTTGTCGGCGTCGACCTCCGGAAGTCCCGTTTCCGGGTTGATGTGAATGGCGTCGAAGGCGCAGACCGCGACGCAGTCACCGAAGCCCAGACAGCCGAACGCGCAGCCCGTCTCGCCCACATAGAGCGACGAAGCCACGGCACACGACTTGGCCCCGTTGTACTCGTTGGTGCGGGGACGCTTCTCGCACGTGCCGCCACAGCGGACGGTCGCCACCTCGGGCTGCTTTTCGGCAGCGGCCTTTCCGAGGTATGCAGCCACGGCTTTCATACAGTCGCCGCCGCCCACGGGGCAGAAGAGCGCCGAGATGTCGTCGCGCTTCACGAGCGCGTCGGCCATACCCCGGCATCCTGCGAATCCGCAGCCGCCGCAGTTGGCCCCGGGGAGCATCTTCTCCACCTCGTCGATCCGCGGGTCCTCCTCGACCCGGAATTTCCGGGCCACGAAATAGAGGATTACCGCCGAGAACACTCCCAGCGCACACAGCGTCAGGATCGTGTAAAGTAATACTTCCATCAGATTTTTGTTATTGTAAATTGAATTGTGTGTTCGATTTTCCGCCGAAAGAGCCACAGCGCGAAATAATAAACGCCCACGCCCGCAATAGCGGCGAGGGCGCCCGCACCTTCGCTCCATCCGGCGACGGCGATCGTCCCGACCAGAACGGCCAGCAGGACGGCCAGCGCACCGACATAGGCCAGCACGACGGCGCGTACGCCGGCACTCCGCCGCACGCCGACCATCACCTCCCTGCCGGCGGCATACTGCCCGGCCTCGGGGGTCGCCACGGCGACGATCTTGTCCTGCGCCTCGGCCAGGCCGCACGCCTGGCGGGCCTTGCAGGTTCCGCAGGCGCTCCGGGAGGTGATCCTCACATAGACCGTGTCGCGCTCCGTACGTTCCACCACGCCGCAGTGTTCGATCAAATCCGCCACGCCCTAATCTCCGTATTTGTTGGTGAGGGGCATCAGCCGCTCATGTCCGAACGTGCACGACGAGAGCCGCAGCACGGGCGGAAACTGGTAGCGTTTCTTCTCGTTGCGCATGATCATGCCGTGGATTTTCTCCACCACCTCCGAGTCGAAGCCCGCGTTGACGATCTCCTCGCGGTGCTGCCCCTCCTCGATCATGCGGAACAGGATGGCGTCCACCACCTCGTAGGGCGGCAGAATGTCGCTGTCCTTCTGTCCGGGATGCAGTTCCGACGAAGGTTCCTTGGTCAGGATGCTTTCGGGAATCGGGTTGCCCTGCGTCCGGTTGATATAGCGTGCCACGTCGTACATTTCGCTCTTGTAAAGGTCGCCCGTGGGGCTGAAAGCGCCTGCCGTGTCGCCGTACAGGGTGCAGAGCCCCAGTGCGTTCTCGCTCTTGTTCGAGGAGTTCAGCAGGATGTAGTCCGTTTTGTTCTGGAGGGCCATCAGCAGCACCGTGCGGATACGCGTCTGGATATTCTCCTCCGTGGCGTCGAACTCCGTGCCGCCGATGACCGGCTTGAGGGTGTTCACCACGCTGGTATAGATTTCCGAGATCGGAATGACGTTGTATTCGATACCGAGGTTGCGCGCCAGCTCCTTGGCGTCCTCCACCGACTCGAGGGACGAGAAGGGCGAGGGCATCAGCAGCGCGCGGACATTCTCCGCCCCCAGCGCATCGGCGGCGATCGAGGCCACCACGGCCGAGTCGATGCCGCCCGACAGGCCGATCGAAGCCTTCCGGTAGCCGTTCTTGCGGAAGAAGTCCCGCAGTCCGCAGCGTGCCGCCTCGTAGACCAGACGCGTGCGGTCGTTGTAGGTCGAGGGGATCGAGATCGGCCGGGCGGACGCCTTCGTATCGAAAATCTGGAAATCCTCCTCGAAATTCTTCATCATCAGCACCAGTTCGCCGCGGCTGTTCAGCGCGCCCGACGTGCCGTCGTAGACGATGTCGGTCGAACCGCCCACCTGATTGACCAGCACGAGGTTCTTGCTCTCGACGAAAGCCAGGTTGCGCATCATCTCGTAACGGTAGGTCATGGTTCCCTTGCCGTATTTGCGGGCGTTGATCGAGATGACCGTTTCGACCGACTGGTCGAAGTCGCGCTCGCGGCTCAAATCGTCGCCCACGATGATCGCGCACTTATGGCCCTTGATCGTGGCGTATTCATAGCCTTTCGAAGGGACCAGGAAACCCATTTCACGGCGCGCCGTGATGTATTTCTTGCCGATGTAGCGCAGCACCTTGCGATCCTGGATCAGCGCCGCGGCGCTGATCGTGCCGTCCGCCGTGAGGATCGGAAGACCGACGATGGCGGCGATGCCGTCGCAGCACGAGGCTATTTCGACCAGAGCGTCCTCGCAGAGTTCGAGGAAGGTCGTCTTGCGCAGCAGGTCGAAGGCGGGGGTTCCGCTCACGGCCTGTTCGGCGAAAATCACCAGGTCGGCATGCTGCGCTTTCGCCTTGTGAATGGAGTCGATGATCTTCGAGGCATTGCCGTCCACGTCTCCGATCGTGTAATTCAGCTGAGCTATGGCTATTTTCATGCGAATAATTTAAGTCCGGAAATTACAACTTTGCAAAGTTAAGGATTATTTGCAAAAGTCGGAAAGATTTTCGATGTTAATAAATTAACATTCCCGCATTTACAAAAATATTTAAAAACAAAAAAGGCTCCCGGTTTTCCGGAAGCCTTTTCGCTGTTCGTATCGTCTCTATTCCTGCGTTTCGTCGGGATCGGCGACGAGGATGCGGCCGCAGTATTCGCAGATAATGATCTTCTTGCCCTGGCGGATGTCCACCTGACGCTGGGGCGGGATGCGGTTGAAGCAGCCTCCGCAGGCATCGCGCTTGACGGTCACCACCGCCAGTCCGTTGCGGACGTTGCGGCGGATGCGGTCGTAAGCCGCCAGCAGACGCTCGTCGATCTTCTCCTTGACACGCTCGCCCTGTGCGGCGTATTCCGCCACCAGCGGAGCCGTCTCGGCTTCGATGCCCTCCAGTTCGGCCTTCTTGGCCGCGAGGTCGGCAGCGCGCTCTACGGAGAGGTTCTCGGCCTCCTCCAGCTGGAGTTTCTTGGCCTTCACGCCGGCGGAATACTCCTTCAGGCGCTTCTCGGCCAGCTCGATTTCAAGCTCCTGATACTCGATCTCCTTGGTGATGGCGTCGAACTCGCGGTTGTTGCGCACGTTGTTCTGCTGCTCCTTGTAGTTGCCGATCATGATTTTAGCCTGGTCCACCTCGCGCTTGCGCTGCTTGGTCAGCGTGTTCAGCTCCTCGATCTCGGCGTTGATGTGTTCGATGCGGGTCTTCATCCCGGCCATCTCATCCTCGAGGTCCTGAACCTCGAGAGGCAGTTCGCCTTTCACCTTGTTGATTTCGTCGATCTTGCTGTCGATCTTCTGCAGCTCATAGAGCGCCATGATCTTCTCCTGCATCGAATAATCGACGTCGGCCGTCTTCTTTTGCGTTGCCATATGTTGTCTTTATAGTTTAGACTTAAACCAGATAGTTTACCGGATTGCGCGAGCGTTCACTCTTGCGAACCGCAAAGGTAAATAAATTTTTCGATAAAATATCAAATATTAATTGAATTGCGCAATATTCGCTTTCGAAATGACCTATATCCGCCACCGTGAGGGCCTTGTCGGGCGCCATGAAGTCGTTGTACTTCATGTCGGCGGTGATGTAGATGTCGGCCCCGGCACGGCGCGCTTCGCCGATCAGCGAGGCCCCGGCCCCGGTGCAGACCGCCACGCGGCGCACCCCGGATGTCGCTATGTCACTGTACCGTACGACGCTCACCTCAAGCCGCCGTTGGATAATCCGCATAAACTCCACGGTGTCAACGACTTCCGACAGTTCGCCCACGACGCCGAACCCCGCGCCGTCCCCGGTCTCCGAAGGCTGGAGGACCCGAAGGTTCCCCACGCCCAGCATTTCGGCCAGCCGCCAGCTCATGCCCCCGGGGGCGCTGTCGAGGTTGGTGTGGCAAGCGTAGAGCGCAATCCGGCAGCGGATGGCCCGCTCGACGCACCGCTCGACGGGATCGGCCGAATTGAACCGCTTGAGCGCGCGGAAGACGATCGGATGATGCGTGATCACCAGATCGCACCCTTCGGCTTCGGCCTCGTCCAGCACCTCTTCGGTAACATCCACGGCCAGCAGGGCCTTGTGCACTTCGTCGTCGGGGCGGCCGACGATAAGTCCCGCATTGTCATACGATTCCTGCCACTCAAGTGGGGCAAAGCGTTCGATGACATCGGTTATTTGCTTGATAATCATATGAGTTAATTATATTACACAGCATTCAGGAGTTCTTCGCCGCCTGCACCTGCGCTTTTAGCCGGTCTGTCGCTTCGCGGCATTACGCCCCGCCGGGGCGGGGGCTTGCGAAGACGGCGGCACGCCGTGAATACGCCCGGTAAAGCTGCGAATCCTTGAACAATACCCCGCGCGGATCGAGAGCGTCTTTACGGACAATGCTCAAAATAAGGATTGTTCGTAAAACGCGAACAGCTCTTTGGTTTCGGCCTCCTCCTTCTTGCGGCGGAGCCTGCGGACGTTGCGTTTGACGGCAGGCTGCGCCGAGGAATCCCCGGCGGCTTTCCCGGCGGCATCGTCCGACGGTTCGTCGATCTTCACCACGGCCTTGGCCCGGCGGCGGCGCACAGGCGTTTCGGCGGCGGCAGCGGTATCAGCGGCGGCAACGGCATCGGCATCGGTCATGTCGGCATCCGAAGCAGTCACGATCTCACCCTCCCCGGCTTTCAGGTCCTCGCGAACCTCGACCAGCAGGGCGCGGATACGCTGCAACCGCTCCATCAGTTCGGCATCACGGTCCACGCCGCTCTCGGAGGGCGCCTTCCGGAGCGCCTTCTTGGCTCCTTCGAGCGTCATGCCGCGCTCCTTGACCAGGTGGTAGATCATCTTGAGGTTCTCGACGTCCTCCGGCGAGAAGAGGCGGTTGCCTTTCTTGTTGCGCTTGGGGCGGAGAATGCTGAACTGCGACTCCCAGTGGCGGATCAACGACGTGTTGACGTCGAACATCTCGGCCACCTCGCCCATCGAATAAAAAAGTTTATCGGCCATATCTATTGTTTTATAATTCGCAATGAGTTGGGATACAGGTTATTCACCCGTGCGCCGATCCGTTTGGCGAATCCCAGCGCACGCCCCCGCGAGCAGACGAGGTTCATCCCCTCGGCCAGCCCTCCGGCGGCGATGTCCTGCCGGCGCAGGAAGCGCAGCGTCTCTTCGTCGTCCAGTTCCGCCGCGGGCAGCGCCCCGCGGTTCAGCCCGTCGAAAAAAGCCAGCGCGGGATCGGGTTTCAGCACTCCCTTGAACACCTGCCCCAGCGCCACGCCCGAATAGATCACGGGCAACGCCTCGGAGAGCGTCCGCACGGCGTCGGCCTGCGCGGCGTACCATGCATAGCAGGTGTCGGCCACCGCTGCGAAGCGCATACCGCCGGGATTCCGCACCCAGCGGGCCAGTTCGCCGGCGGTCTTCCGGTCCACGGCCGCAAATACCGTGCGACGCGCCTTCGGCGTGCGCACGCGCCCCCCGGCGTCGAACGATTTGCGGGCCACGGCGGCGAAGAACCCTTCGCCGCAGGTCCGGTGGGGATAGAACCGGAACGTGCGAAACGCTCCGACACGCCCGCAAACGATGCCCCACGCATCTTCCACAGCCGTTTCTTCCGACTCGGCGATCTCGTCGCCGGCCCACGCCGCCATCCGCTCCAGCGCGCCTTCGTCCTCGTCGCGGTTGAACGTGCAGGTGCTGTAAACGAGCGTGCCGCCCGGCCGCAGCGCCCGCCCCGCCTCGCGCAGGATTTCATCCTGCCGCGCAGCGCACTGTTTCACGTTGCCTTCGCTCCATTCGCCGCGGGCGTCGGGGTCCTTGCGGAACATCCCCTCGCCCGAGCAGGGGGCATCGACGGCCACCACGTCGAACCACGCCTCGAAATCGCCCAGCGCACGCGGCTCGCAGGTCGTGACGGCCACGTTGCCCGTACCCCACTTGCGCACGTTGTCCGCCAGCACCGAGGCGCGGCGGCGGTCGATCTCGTTGGCGACGACCAGCCCGTCGGGTCCGGCCAGCGAGGCGTAGAGCGTCGTCTTGCCGCCCGGAGCCGCACACAGGTCGAGGATGCGCGCCCCTTCGGTGCGGACCGCAGCGAGCAGGTGTCCCACGAACTGCGACGAAGCCTCCTGGACATAGTAGGCCCCGGCATGGAAGTCGGGATCGAGCGTGAAGGAGGGACGCACGGCAAGATAACGCCCGTCGCGGCTCCACGGCACGCGCCCGGCGATCGCCAGGGCGGGAAGCCCCGCAGCCTCCGGAACGGGAAGCCCGGCGTCAGGTCCGGCGGGAAGCGTGTCCGCCCCGGTCTTGGCAGGGTTCAGCCGCACCGATACCGGCGGCTCCGCGTCGAGCGCCGCGCAGAGGGCCGCGCCCTCCGTCCCGCCGAGGTCGCGCAGGACCCGCTCCACGAATTTCGCAGGCAGCGTCATGCGCTATTTCTTCGCTTTGAGCGCATCGAGGCGCGCGCAGATCCGTTCCAGCACCGCAGGGTTCGAGACGAAATCCTCGTGGTCCTTGTCCACGACGAGCACCTCGCCCTCGTAAATGGTGTCGATCCAGTGGTTGTATTTGTTGTTCAGCCGCTTGAGGTACAGTTCGTCGATGTTCATCTCGTACTCGCGGCCGCGCTTGCGGATCTGCGAAATGAGCGTCGGGACGCTCGCCTTGAGGTAGATCAGCAGGTCGGGTTTGGGAATGAGCGTCGTCACCAGCCGGAAAATCTTCATGTAGGTCTCGATGTCGCGCGTGGCCATCAGCCCCATTTCATGCAGGTTGTCGGCGAAGATGTGCGCATCCTCGTAGATCGTGCGGTCCTGGAAGATCACCCCCGACTTGCAGTCGGAGATCATGTCCATCGTCTGCTGGATGCGGCTCCCGAGGAACGAAATCTGAAGATTGAACGCCCAGCGGTTCATATCCTCGTAGAAGTCGCCGATATAGGGATTGTCGCACTCCTCGAGGTAGCACTTGGCGTCGTAGCGCTTCGTAAGGATCTGGGTAAGCGTCGTCTTGCCGCTCCCGATGTTTCCGGCTATGGCTATGTACATGGCAGTATAGGTGTTATTTTACGTTTCTCATTCGTTTTCCGGTCTCCGAAGCGCATATCCCGCCGCCTTCGGCCTCGTTTTACAAGCCTGACTCCACCCGGCTAAAAGCCGGGATTCAGGGGCGATGCAAAGTCACTGCATCCGGACTCAATTCCACGCTTCCATTCCCAAAAGCCGTTTCTTAAACGGCCCTCGGGTGGGGCTTCTCGCAGCGCGGCCAAAATGCGGACAGACAGCCTCAAAGGGCCTGTTCGGTCTGAAAAGCCAGTATCTCGTCGGCCACGCGGCGGTCGTTCACCAGCCGCGGAACCTTGTTTTTACCCCGCGCGCGCATCCACGCGAGGAACCGCCCCCGCTCCACGACCGTCAGGCGCTGGCGTTCGAGCGTGGTCCGCCGCTTGGCGTCGTAGTCCGAATTGACGGCCCGCAACTCCCCGTCGAGCGCCTCGGCGAAACGTTCGAGGCTGTCCGGCTCGCGTTCGAACTCCACGATCCACTCGTGCGCGCCCCGTTCGCGGAGCGACATGTAGCACGGCGCGACGCTGTATTCGCTCACGACGGCCCCCGTCTTCCGGCAGGCGGCCAGCAGCGCATGCTCGGCGTTGTCGACGATCAGCTCCTCGCCGAAAACGTTGATATACTGCCGCGTGCGGCCCGCAAAGCGGATGCGGTAGGGATTCGTCGAGGTGAATTCCACCGTGTCGCCGATCTCGTAACGCCACAGGCCGTTGTTCGAGGTGATCAGCACGGCGTAGACCTTGCCGCACTCCACGCCTTCGAGCGGCACGATCTGCGTCCCGCTGCGGAACTCGAAGAAGGTTCCGTAATCCAGCATCAGCAGCATGTCGCTGCGCGACGGGTCGTCGGCCATGGCGAAGAATCCCTCCGAAGCGTTGTAGGTCTCCATGTATTTCATCTTCTCCGAAGGGATCAGCTCCTCGAACGACGTCCGGTAGGGCGCGAACTCCACGCCTCCGTGGGCGAACATCTCCAGCCCGGGCCACACCTCCAGCAGATTTTTCCGGCCCGTATACTCCAGCACGCGGCGCATCAGCGCGAGGTTCCATGACGGGACGCCCGCAAAGGCCGTGATCGGTTCGCCGACGCACTGGCGGCAGATGGCGGCGCACTTCTCGTCGAAATCGGGAATGATCGCCGTCTCGGTCCGCGGCGCCCGGAACCAGCCGCTCCAGAAGGTCGTCTCGTGGATCAGCAGCGCCGAGAGGTCGCCGACCAGGTTGCGGCCCTCGCGGCTGCACGACCCGCCGAGCGTCAGGGTCTTGCCCTCGAAAACGCGGGTCTTCGGATTGTTGGCCGAAAAGACCGTCGCCACGTCGCGCATGCCCAGCGTATGGTTCCACCACAGCGACTCCATCGTCACGGGAATGTATTTGCTCCTGTCGGAGGTCGTGCCCGACGAACGGGCGAACAGCGACACCCGACCCGGAGCCGTGACGCTCCGCACGCCCTCCATCATCCGTTCGATATAGGGCTTGAAGGTCTCGTAGTCGAAAGTCTCCACCTGCGACTGGAACCGCTCCACCGAACGGATATGCCGCAGGTCGTAGCGGTCGCCGAACTCCGTGAAGCGTCCCCGGCGCAGCAGCTGCCGGAACATCCGCGCCTGCGTCTCGACAGGACGGCGGCGAAAACGGTCGATGGCCCGCTCGCGCTGCGAGAACCAGGCTTTGAGAATTATGTTTCGAAAAGACATGATGCGCTGCAATTCAGAATTGTGAATTCTGAATTGTGAATTCTTAATTAAAATAATACCCTACCTTCCCCACCGAACCGGGCATGGCGAAGACCACCACGCGGTCGTAGGGGATTATTTCCATGTTGTCGACGGCGATGAAAACCTTGTCGCCGCGGACGATGCCGCCGATGATCGTATCCTCCGGCAGCCCGAGGTCCTTGATCCGCACCTTCGTGGCCGGGGAGTTGGGTTTCACGATGAACTCCAGCACCTCGGCGTCGCTCCCCGTCAGGCATTTGATGGCCTGCACGTCGGTCGACATCGTGAAGCGGAAAATGTTCGACGCGGTAACCAGCTTCTTGTTGATGATCGTGTCGATGCCGATCGACTCGGCGAGGTTTATGTAATTGAGATTCTCGACCTCGGCGATCACCTTCTTGACCCCCATGCGCTTGGCGAGCATCGCCGCCAGGATGTTGGTCTCGCTGCGCCCCGTCACGGCAACGAAGGCGTCCATGTTCGAAAGCCCCTCCTCCATCATCGCCTCGGTGTTGCGGCCGTCCTCGTTGATGATCAGCGTCTTGTCGAGCGTCTCGGCCAGCCGGTAGGCCTTCTCGGCGTTGTAGTCGATCAGTTTGATGTTCACCTCGTCCTGCAACTCGGTGGCGATGCGGATGCCGATGCGCGAACCGCCGAGGATCATCATGTTCTTGATCTCGATGTTCGACTGGCCCGAAAACTCCATCACCTCCCGCACGGCGTCCTGACGCGCGATGACATAGATCACGTCGCCCTCCATGAACTGTTCGCCCTCGCGCGGAATGATCGTCTGCCCGCCGCGCGTGATGGCCACCGTGCGGTAGCTCAACGGGGCCTGGTCGTCGTCGAAGCCCGTGAGCACCTCCCCCACCAGCGGCGAGGCCGGTTCGAGGCGGAAAACCACGAGCGAGAGTTTGCCGCTCGAAAAATCGACGTACTCCGTGGTAGAAGTGTGTCCCAGCAGGTTGATCACCTCGCGGGCCGCGACCTTCTCGGGGTAGAACAGGTAGTCGATGCCCATGTCGATGAACATCTCCTTGTTGTTGGGTTCGAGGTATTCGTTGTTGTCGATGCGGGCGATGGATTTCCGCGCACCGAGCTTCTTGGCCAGCATCGCCGCCACGACGTTGTCGTTCTCCTCGTGGTTGACGGCGATGAACAGGTCACATTTGCGCACCGAAGCCTCGCGCAGCACGGCGAAGGTCGTCGAGTCGCCCTCGACGGTGATCACGTCGGCCAGACTGCCCACCTCGGAGAGCAGCTTCTGGTCGCTGTCGATGATGGTGATGTCGTGGCCGTTGCCGCTGAGCATACGGGCCAGGTGACTGCCCATCTCGCCGGCACCCGCTATCACGATTTTCATAGTTGCGTCTGTTTAGTCAGCACAATACGTCGCCCGGAAGATCCGGGCAACATTTTTGCAATTTATCTTACAAATGTATACATTTGTCCCCGAAACCCCAAATTTCGGGTAGTAAAAAAACGGAATCCTATGCCAACGTGGTTAATCCTCCTGCTTTGCGCCATACTCGCCGTCGGGCTGTTCGTACTGGGCATGTCCCTCACGCTGATGATCAAGGGGCACAACATCGACTCGGAAATATCGACCAATAAAAACATGCAGAAACTCGGCATCAAATGCGCCGTGCACGAGACGCGCGAAGCGGACGGCGGGGCCGACTGCTCCGACGGACAGGGCGTCGCGGGCTGCTCGGGCAACTGCGGCGCCTGCGACATCGAGCATATCAGCAAGAATTCATAGGAGAGACCCGAAAAGCAGACAGGCATTCGCCGGTCCGATCCCGGCCAACCGCTGCTGCAAATACCGCCGCAGGCGGCAGAGGCGACGATCGAACGCAACCGGCGCAGAACGAAAACCGGCTCGCAAAACCACCTATATCTTCGAGAACTTCGACCGGCAGACGAACCACGGATTGCGGAGGTCCTCCTCGTTGTAGAGCAGCTCCCGGCCGTCGGGAAGCGTGCGGGTGCTGCCGCCGGCCTCGGCGAGAATCAGCTCCCCCGCCGCCGTGTCCCACTCGTAGGTGTGCGTCGTGCGGACGTAGTAGTCGACGCGGCCTTCGGCCAGCAGGCAGAATTTGTAGGAACTGCCCTGCTCGACGATCTCCAGATCGGGGTGCCGCTCGCGAAGGCGGGCGACATGCTCACGGGTCTCGGGCGTCTGGTGCGAACGCGAAAGGGCCACGCGCGGATGGTCGTGAGGCCCCTCCCCGGCCAGCGGCAGCGGCGTCCAATTGCGGACGATCTCGTCGTAGGTATACTCCGCGGCGGCGTCCGGCGCGATATGCTCCTTGAGGTACGAACCCGAATCGCGACCCGCAATGTACATCTTTTCGAAATAGGGAACATAAATAACCGCCCCCATGCAGACGTTATTCTCCATCAGGGCGATGTTGACCGTAAATTCGTTGTTGCCTTTGATAAATTCGACCGTGCCGTCCAGCGGATCGACCAGCCAGTAAAGCTCCCAGTTGCGGCGCTCTTCGTAGCGCATCTCCCGACCCTCTTCCGAAAGGATCGGGATACGTGTGGGACCGAGGTACTCGCGGATGGTCTTGTGCGCGACGCGGTCGGCCAGCGTGATCGGGGTTTTGTCGTCTTTGAGACTTATATCGTAATCGTCGAGATTCTTGTAAACGCGCATGATCGAGGCTCCGGCTCTGACTGCCGCATTGAAAAGCGGCGGCAGCAGATACATTCTCACCTTGTCGTTAATCATCGTAACTCGTATTTTGGGATCGGTAATTTTTATTGCCATGGTAAAGGTAACAAGAATTTATGATAACGAAAAATTTTCAGTGCCTTAATAGTGTCCGAAAAGGCGTCTCCATGCCGTGAGGCCTCCCGGGGCCGAAAAGGCCGTTCCGCCCGCGAGCCGCGCGGCGCACTCCCCGCCGGCCCATACCAGCGCGAGGGTCGCGAGCGCGGCGGCGGAGGTCCACCACCCCGCAGCGGCCGCGG
>ERZ773277.2314-NODE-2314-length-13043-cov-2.592162_pt1 | contig 13043 bp, 10 predicted proteins | sample MGYA00511957_ERZ773277 | MGnify/ENA primary metagenome ERZ773277 (study PRJEB29015, sample SAMEA2737800) | human gut metagenome | biome: human gut; feature: human-associated habitat; material: faeces | place: China | collected 2012 ... | reverse complement strand
TGTCATAGTCTAAAAGTTTTGGCAATCACCTGCCATTACATTTCTTTTTAGAGGGGCCCCGAAGGCGGCGGGCACCGCCTTGGGAAATGAGAAAAAAATAATACAATTGCCGCGTATGAGTAGGGGCTCATAGCGATCTATAACTAACTATCTTCTACCGATCTCGGTATCAGAAGTTGTTACCACACTGTGCGACTTGATGTAATCTACGATCTCATCAAGCTTTGTGAATGCAAGGCCAACATAGCTGTCAGCTGCACCGTAGTAAATGGCGATCTTTCCAGACTCGCTGTCGTGAATAGTAGCACATGGGAAGCATACATTAGGAACAAATCCACGCTCCTCGTACCACTCTTCTGGTGTGAGAAGGAAGTTCTCACAACGATACTTAACGATCGATGGGTTGTCGATATCAAGGATTGCTCCACCGATTGAGTATACATAACCGTTACATGTTCCCGCTACTCCATGGTAAAATAACAGCCATCCTTCAGAAGTCTCAATAGGGGCTGCACCGCCGCCAATCTTGAGTGACTCCCACCACTCGCTGCTCTTGCCCATGACATGTCTGTGCTTACCCCAGTAAACCATATCAGGACTCTCACTTACGAATATATCACCAAATGGTGTGTGTCCACTGTCACTTGGGCGTGACAGCATCACGAAATTACCGTTGATCTTTCTTGGGAAGAGAACTGCATTTCTGTTAAATGGAAGGAATGGGTTCTCGATTCTCACAAATGTCTTGAGATCCTTTGACTTTGCGATGCCTATCGCTGCACCATAGAAATCCTGGCACCAGATTGCATAATATGTATCCTCTACCTTTACAAGTCTTGGATCATATGCGTATATAGGCATGAACTCTTCACCGTTCTCATCAACAAACTTGATCTTCTCCTCGCTGATATTCCAGTGGATAGCATCCTCGCTCTCTCCGAGGTAGATGTATGGAATTCCATTCACCTGCTCACCTCTGAATACTCCAACAAACTTTCCATCAAATGGAACTACTGCACTATTGAATATTCTTGCAACACCCTTTGCCGGATTTCTTCCTATTATAGGATTCTCTGTATATCTCCAGATTGGAGCGTCATGATTGTCATTTGCCGGTCTGTCCTGCCATGGCACGTTTGGCACAGGCTCGCTGAACATTTTTACTTCTGACATAAGTACCTCTTTCTTCCGGCATTTTAGCCGGATTTTTTATTTTATTATCACGTTATATGGTATCTGCACAGGCAAAGGGCATACTAACCAACGTGCTGTTTCATCTGGCAGCCCATATATTATACTTTCTTACTTGTCTGTATTCTTAAGGAACTCAAGGTTCTTCCTGATCAGCTCACATCTCTGCGCTACACACTCAACGCTTCTTCCCGGATCAGCAGGTGTGTTGAATACATAGTCGATGAGTCTGTCAACTGTTGTTGTTGCAACATGCATTCTTGTATCGCTTGATGCGTAGTAGATGAACACTTCGTTGTTCTCGTTTACGATGGCGCCATTTGTGAATACAACGTTGGATACATCGCCGACTCTCTCCTCACCACGAGGTCCGATGAGCATTCCTGATGGCTCAGCGATAACCTTTGAAGGATCATTGAGGTCTGTTGCAAATGCGTAGAGTACATATCTAAGACCGGCAGCTGTGTTTCTCACACCATGTGCGATGTGGATCCAGCCCTTGTCTGTCTTTATTGGAGGTGCACCTGCACCGTTCTTTGCCTCTGTTATAGTGTGGTACTTACGAAGACTTGTCATCTTCTCCTCGTCTATAACCGCATGCTCTATATCATCACAGAGACCGAATCCTATTCCGCTGCCGCTTCCTGTCTCGATGAAATCATCCATTGGACGTGTATAGAATGCGTACTTGCCATCCACAAATTCAGGGTGAAGTACAACATTTCTCTGCTGTGGGGAACGCAGAGTCTTGAGGTTGTCAAGGCGCTCCCAGTGCTTTAAATCCTTTGTTCTCACGATACCTGCTGCTGCAACTGCTGCTGAGAGGTCATTTACAGTTGTATCCTTGCTCTCTGAACAGAACACACCGTAGATCCATCCATCCTCGTGCTGTGTCAGTCTCATATCATATACATTTGTTTCCTCAGGACATACATCATCCAGAAGGATTGGATAATCCCAGAAACGGAATCCATCGATACCGTTGTCACTCTCAGCTACGCCGAAGAATGACTTTCTGTCATTTCCCTCTATTCTTGCGACAAGATAATACTTGCCGTTCAGGTAGATAGCACCTGAGTTCATGACAGCGTTAACTCCGAGACGCTCAATGAAGTATGGATTTGTCTCAGGGTTTAAGTCATATCTCCATGTGAGAGGTATCATCTCTCTTGTGAGTACAGGGTACTCATATCTGTCATAGATTCCATTATAGAAATCTGTCTTCTTATTCTTTCTCTCAAGAAGCTTGTTCAGTTTGTCAAGCTCTACATAATATTTCTCATTCATCATTTAGGCATTCTCCTTATAATTTGAAAGCAATTGAACGCTATCTACTTGCCGTCAGCGAGTCTGCTCATAATCTCAAGGCACATTCTGCCGTTGTGGTATGGGCACTTCCATGGCTCAACTATAGGACGTCCGACTCTCGGTGTTCCATCTGCATTCAGATCCCAGAACCACTCTGATCCCGGTCTCTTGTCGATAAAATATTCCTTTATGTACTCCCAGACTTTCTCGGCAGCCTCGTAATACTTTTTATCACCCGACTTTTGATAAGCATTTATAAATCCTACTATTGATTCCGCCTGAACCCACCATACTCTTACCGTGTATGGCACGCCCTTTTCACATTCTGTCAGAACTGAATGTCCATCGAAAGCAAGCTCATATATCTGCTCTGCAAGGATATCTGTTATCTTTGTAATCTTCTCTGTGTACTCTGTCTCTCCAAGCACCTCGGTCGCCCTATCCAGGAGCCATGATGTCTCAATGTCATGTCCGTATGAGTACAGATCGATCAGAGAGTTATAATCCTTATCAAAGAACACTTCCTGTCTCTTAAGCTCCGGATTGTATACCTTATCAGCAAATACATCGAGCAGCCATTTCAGGCGCTCCTTTACCTTGGAATCCTTGGATACCTTATAAAGTTCTGTGTAAGCCTCAAGTGCATGGAGCAGTGTGTTCATTGTTCTCTCTGCGAGAACACCATTCTCAGAAAGCTTATCATTTGACTCTGGCTTGAACTCTCTTGTAAATGCCTCGAGATAGCCACCTTCGTCAGTACATTTCTCTTCTATTGTATGGAAAAGCTGCAGGGCCAGGTCCAAAGCTTCCGAATCGCCGGAAGCTTCGTAATAGGCGGATAAGGCATATATACTAAATGCCTGATTGTAGGTGTGTTTTGTCGTATCTTTGGGTGAACCATCGTAATTCATGGACCAATATATTCCGCCATATTCCCTGTCTATACAATATTCTTTCAGAAATTCATATCCATGAGCAGCCTCATCTAGAAGCTTCGGGTCCTTGAGTGCCTTATACGCACTTGCGAAGAACCAGGTAATTCTACTGTTAAGAATACAACCCTTCTCAGCCTTTTTATCAAGGTTGAGGTCATAATCCATATACCCATAAAATCCGCCGTACTCATCATCCCTCAGGGCCTCCCAGAATGGGATGATAGCATCTATTAATTCTTTTTGAATTTCATTTCTCATATTCATGAACTCTCTTCTTCTAATAAATTATTAACCCTTTACAGCACCCTGTGTAATACCACTGTAGATCTGTTTCTGACAGCAGATGAATACTATAAGTGCCGGTATGATCGATATGATAACACCTGCACATATCAGGTTGTACTGGCTGCCCATAGGTCCTACGAACTTGTAAAGTGAGATAGCCATTGTCTTGATCTCCGGGCTTATGAGGTAAAGGTTTGCAGCGTAGTACTCGTTATAGATTACAACGCCTTTCAGTATACAAGCAGTAACGATAGCCGGCTTGAGAAGTGGAAGTATGATCTTCCAGTAGATGGTCCAGTATGATGCACCATCCACGATAGCTGACTCGTCAAGAGATACTGATATGTTCTCCATGAACTGTATAAAGATGTAGATCGAGATAACATCTGTACCACAGCTCATGATGATGTAACCATATAAGTGATCTATGAATCTCAGATCACCCATGATGTTGTAGACTGTAACCTGCATAGCAACTGCAGGGAGCAATGATGCCACAAGGAAAAGTGTTCTGATAAAGCCGTTTCCCGGGAACTTGAATCTATTAAGCACATATGCAAGCTGTGTTCCTATTACAACTGACACGATAAGTACGCATACCATGACTATTACTGAGTTGAGGAATGCACGTCCCATGTTGGCAGTCGTGAATGCCTTTACAAAGTTGCTGAAGTTCAGAAAGCTTTCAGGAAGTTCCATTACTGAAGTAGCCTTATACTCATCTGTTGTCTTGAAGGCTGTTGTAACACATGATATAAGAGGTACAACCGCACACAGTGAGAAGAATATGAGTACAAAGTACTTGAGGAAACCTCTTACATAATATCCAACGGTTCGTTTTTCTTTTATTGGTGCTATGCCTGGCACATCTGTCTTTCCTCTTGCCATGTTACTTGCCTCCCTTCGCAGAAGCAGTCATCTGCTTCATGTATTTCTTGGTATCTCTCTCCTGTTTCTTGCGAAGCTTCTTTGCCTTATAACTCTCATCATCTGAGCTTGAATCCTTGAAGATGTACTCAAAGAACAGCTTCTGAAGCGCAGCACATATAAGTATGATAAGGAGAAGTACAACGGCCATTGCTGAAGCAAGACCGACCTTCTGGCTTGTATGTGCTATCTTGTTCATGATGATGAAGTAAGTACCTGTTCCGTTTGCACCTGTTGTGATAACGAAAGGCTGCTCGAAAGCACTGAGTGATCCTGTTATTGCTAAAATTACATTTAATGTAACGATTGTCTTGATACTTGGCAGTATGATATATTTAAACTGCTGGAATTTATTTGCACCATCAAGCTCTGCCGCCTCATAAAGTTCTGCATCTACCGACATGATAGCTCCAATGAAGAGAACCATCATCTGTCCAAGGTATCTCCAGACCGAGGTTGAAACCAGTGTCCAGTTGTTGACACTCTGGTCTTTGAGCCAGTATGGAAGGTTGTCTAAGCTAAATCCACACAACTGAAGGATTGAGTCAAACACGAATCCTCTTGTGAAGAAGAATTTGAAAATGAAACCTACAGCGATACCACTGATAAGATAAGGGAAGAAAATAAATCCCTTGAAAAGGTTACCACCTTTTACTTTGAAACTCAGAAGAGTTGCAAGAAAAAGTGCAAGCACTAACTGTACAAGTGCTCCTACGATGTAATACAAACTGAGCTTTAATGCACCGAAACAGTCTTTTCTTGTGAACACATCGATATAATTTTCTAATCCTACGAATTCTCTCTTTTCTACAGGCGTCGTATATTTCATCTTGTAGAAACTAAATTTAACCATCTCTCCGAATGGTATATATGTAAATACTAATAGCAAAAGCAATGGGATAATTGCGAAGGCTGCGCATATTATAACCTGCTGCCCCTTCCTGCTTGACGCCCATTTACCAAAGCCGGATTGTTTTTTGTTAGCCATACTCATTCCACCGCCTTTTTATAATCATGAGCTACACTGCTGGTAGCCTGTCATCAAATACTCGTTTGATGACATTTTTCTCAAAATAAACCGGGGCGGGCAACCCCCGCCCCGGTCTGTAGCTTATTCTTACTTATTTATATTGAAATCTTTATTACTTCTCAGTAACTTCGATTCCTAATGACTCCTGAGCATCTGACCACTTCTGGTTCCACTCAGCCATGATATCGTCGAATGACATGTCGCCGTTTGCAGCATGCTCGATGATGGCCTGGATCTTGTCGTTACCACCATTGCTTACGTTAAGCTCTGACTCTGAGTTGAGCTGGTTGAGGTAATCCTCCTCGCCCTCAAGAGCTGCCTCGTCTGCAACGAAGTCAACACCGTCGAATGAGATCTTTGACTCTGAACCAGGAACAAGTGCAAGTGAATCCTCGTTGTAAGCATATCCTGACTTCTCTGTCATCCACTTAACAAATACAAGAGCTGCCTGTTTCTCATCATCTGAAGCGTTTACGTTGATACCGTAGCAGTAATCTGCACCTGATGAAGCGTACTGCTTACCATTTACTGAGATAGGGAAAGGAATGTATCCTATATCGTCTGCGTTAGGTCCGCCTGCTTCCATCTGTGGGTATGCCCATGAACCAAGTACCATACATCCGATCTCGCCGTTGTTGATCATTCCCTTACATGACTCCCAATCTGTTGTTGAGTAATCATCCTCTGTAAGTCCCTGTGATACTGCATCGTAAAGAATCTTATATACTGCATAAGCATGTGTATCGTCGCCATAGTTCTTGAATGGATCCTTTGTATGGGCTAACTTCTGGTTCTTGTATGTAGCATCGCCTGTTGCTGTGATTGAGATATAATCATCCCAGGCTCCCATTGTCCAGCCTGCTGCATAGTTTGTGTAAAGTGGGATGCACTTTGGATTCTTCTCCTTGATGGCCTTGAGAGCTGCGATGAACTCCTCTGGTGTCTTAGGTACGTCTGTCACACCTGCATCAGCAAATACCTTCTTGTTGTATACGATACCCTGTGTTGTAGCTGCAAGAGGTACACCATATACCTGACCCTGATACAGCCATCTGTTTGAGTAATTTACAAGACTGCTCATTGTATCATAATCGCCATATGACATGAAATATGTTGAAAGGTCTGCCATGTCAACTGCCGGGATACACATTACTGTCTCGTAGTTTCCTGACTGAAGATGTGTAAGAGCATCTTCTGCATAGTTTGTATCTGTGATAACATCAACCTTGATATTTGGGTACTCCTTGTTGAAGTCCTCAAGATACTGCTTCCAGTTCTTTCCGCCGTAGTCATCTGAGTCCATATCAGTTCTGTTGTTGTAGAACTTGATCTCCGCTGAAAGATCTGTGAAGTCTGTTCCTAACTGGATGTCTGCATATGACTTGATTCCCTCAGCATCAGCTGTTGTGTCATCTGCTGAATCACTTCCTGCTGCCTCTGTGGCAGCCTTTGTTGCCTCTGTTGTGTCCTTGTTATCGCTGTCTGAGCCTCCACAACCTGCAAGTGATGCTGCCATAAGACCAGCCATTGCGATACATGCAATACGCTTTGATTTCATAGTTTTGTCCTCCTTAAAACCTTCTTTGTTTTTAACTTTATATTAAGTATACATTAATTTACTTTTTAGTCATCACTCAATTTTGTTTTTAATCACAGTATTTTGTACTTTTCGTTAATTTTGCCATTATCATTATTATTTTTCAATATCATATAGACATTTTATCTATATATTTTTATCTTTAATTAGCATTTTTTTGTTTTTTTAGCTAATTAGCCACTAATTTATATCGCTTTTAGCTTGTGATGATTGTTTAATAATTGTATTATTATGGATAGGAGGTGGTTTGCATGTTAGCTAAAGAATTAATTTCCTGCACTGTACTGTCAGGTTACAATATTCAGAAAGATATTGAGAACGCAAGATTCCACAGTGCGTTCTTTACATATGAAGAATCAATGGCAAGCGATGGCCTGATTCATCTTCTGGCCAACGGCGATATTTCTTTTGCTTATTCATGCAGTTATACCTTCTCTTTCATTCCGTGTTACCATTTCTTCTATATATATGAAGGAACTCTTACAGTAACATCGGGTAGCAGCAAATCATCATATTCCAAGAATACAGCCGCGCTTTTTGAGGCAGGATCAGAAATAACATACGCCACGAACGGCAAGTGTCGTTTCTACGAGGCATTCATCTTCGGAGCTCCGCTTCGCCTGTATCACGAGTTTCTCCCCGAATCCATATATTATAAAAAGGACTCTGCCGGAGCCTCTGTACTCTGGAGCCATCTTTCACTGATAAGCAGACTCCAGGGGGAGTTGTCTGCCACCGATATTTTCAGAATTTCCAAATGGTTCAATGATATCCTGACCGAATTATGTGTATTTATTGAAAACTCATCCAAGAAGATGGATTGTGTGCCTTCTTATCTTTTATCGATAAAGAATCAGATGGATACAAACTACGCCGAACCGATGTCGCTTGATGACCTCGAGGCAACTTACAGGATCAGCAGATACAGGATATGCAGAGAATTTTCACTTCACTTCGGTGAATCACCTATGCGCTATCTCAACAGTCGCAGGATCGATGCTGCCAAAAGGCTCCTTCTCACAACAGATCTGTCCGTCCACGAGGTCGGATCCCAGGTTGGAATCGAGAACACAAACCATTTTATAAATCTGTTCAAAAAAGACACCGGTACAACTCCGCTGTCTTTCAAGCAGGCTGCACCGGTGTCTATTTCCGATTTGCATTACAATTGATATGTAGTTTTATTATCGTTCCATTATCGTTCTATTCTGGCAACGCTATCTTTTACCACGATTCGTCCATCCACGACAAATATGCCATCAGTATATTTTTCGTTGGATATCTTTTTTATAATCTTATGCATGGTTCTCTCTGCCATCTCCTGCATATTGATCTCGTATGTGGTCACGCCTATATCGCAGCTTCCAGGATACATGTAATTATCAAACCCCACAACGGACACATCCTCAGGAACTCTGTAGCCCGCAGCATTGAGTATCTTTATGAGCGTAGCTGCCGCAAGATCACAGTTGCACACAAACGCTGTAGGCATATTCTTTGGAAGTTTAAAACAGTTCTCCTCGTCAAACTGACCCGTCTTCACATCTCTGTCCGGAATAACCCAGTCTTCTCTGAGCGGAATATCATGCTCCAACAAAGACTTTATATAGCCCAAATATCTGTCAGTTATACTGTTCGTTGAACCTATCGTGCCAACATATGCAATATCTCTATGTCCCATATCATACAGATAATTAGTCAGCATATAGCTTCCATAGAAACTATTTGCTATAACCGTGTCTATCGGTCTCGAATTGTCATAGTAATCCACATATTCTACAGGAACCTTGGCTGTCTTCTCCAGTTTTTCCAGGTATTCCTTACCCATGGAACCTACAACAACTATTCCATCAACCTTGTCATCCTCCAAGAGCATAGGCATCTCAGCATTCAATACACTATCTCTGGAAACAAACTCCAGCATAGTAAAGCAGCCTCTTGCCACCGCCTTTTTGTTAAGCACCTGATATAACTGCCAATAGAACGACGGATACTTTCCAAGGTATATCTCTTGAATGAGAACACCAATATTATACTTTTTCTTTGCCGTCTTCTTTCTGATCTCAGATGGTGACTGGTATCCCATCTCATCTGCCAACTGTTTGATCTGTGCTCTGAGTTCCTCGCTGACACCCTTCTGATCTGAAAGTGCCTTTGAGACCGTCACGGTACTCACGCCAACAATGGCAGCTATGTCTCCCAATTTTACTGATTTTGCCATAACTAGTCCTTCTCACTTTATTTTTTCACGTGGTTAAATAACTTAATTTTTATTTTATTTTTAAGTTAAACTATTGTCAAGTACAAAGTGATACAGTCTGCTCATATAATCTCCACGCATAGTTTCAATGAGCATTCCGGCATTCATGAGGAGATCTCCCCCATACACTTTCTCCGTTCCGTCAAGTCTGTAACCAGCAGTCACGTCAAGCCCTAAAAGTTTTATCTTTCTACTGTGTACGTTAGGTCTTCCAAGCACCTGAACGTAAGTCACCAACGCCTCACTCTTATCCTTTGCAACAACCATCCAGCAATCATACAGTCCATTTTCCCTGTACGATGCAACCCTATAATAATCACCCTCCCTTACAAGGTCATTATATTTATGATACATAGACACCTGCTCAGGGATCATCGCACGTTCTTCTTCACTTATTTTTGTGATATCGAGTTCATAGCCAAATGTTCCCGCCAGAGCCACATGTGCCCTGGTCATAAAAGGTGTACTCCTTCCAACTGTGTGATTAGGGCAATCCGACACATGGGCGCCCATGGTCGAAAGCGGATATATCAGTTCCGTTCCCTCCTGTATAGAAAGTCTCTCTATGGCATCCGTGTCATCGGAGCACCATATCTGCGGACTGTAGTAAAGCATGCCAGGGTCAAATCTTGCACCACCGCCCGAGCAGTTCTCAAGCAAAAGATCTGGGAAATCGTTAACAAGGCGCTCTTGCAGCTCATATACTCCAAGCACATACCTGTGAGCCAATTCTCCCCTGCCGATATCCGTGAGCTGTCTGTTCATATCCCACTTAACATACTCAATATTTGCGGATGATATCACGTTATGCACACATTCATACACGTAGTCTCTAACTTCTTTTCTCGAGAGATCAAGCACGTACTGATTTCGCGATAATGTAGCCGTTCTCTCCGGAACCGCAAACGCCCAGTCAGGATGCTTTCTGTAAAGTTCAGAATCAGGAGAAATCATTTCAGGCTCCATCCATATTCCAAATTTCAGCCCCAGCTTATTCACCTCATCAACAAGATGTTTCAAACCGCCCTTGATCTTGTTTTCATTTACAAACCAGTCTCCAAGACTTGTGGCGTCATCATTTCTATGTCCAAACCAGCCATCATCCATGACCAGCATCTCTATTCCATGTTCTGCCGCACTCTTCGCTATCGCAAGGAGCTTATCGGTATCAAAGTCAAAATATGTAGCCTCCCAGTTGTTGATGAGGACAGGTCTCTTCTGATGAAGATATCTGCTCCTTATCATGTGGCATCTGTAAAAATCATGAAGATTTCTAGTCATCTGTCCAAGTCCATCATGGCTGTATGTAAGCACAACCTCAGGCGCTGTAAACGTCTCTCCAGGCGTGAGCCACCACTCAAATCCCTCTGAATGTATGCCCATGACTGCGCGTATGGAATCAAACTGTGATTTCTCTATCTGTGCGATGAAGTTACCCGAGTACACAAAATGCATTCCATATACATCACCCGTAGTCTGATCTGTACCCTTTGTCATCCATGCCATAAACGGATGGTCCTGGTGGGATGACTCACCTCGGAGAGAGCTTACACTCTGCTTGCCATAAGCTATCGGGCGTCTCTCAATCTGTCTCTCCCTGGCCCATGAGCCATGAAGAGTGAGCATCTCAAAATCCTCGTCATCCATGTCTATACATGCAGAATATACCTTTGTGAGCCTGATATCCCTATCACCTGCATTTTTCACGCTCACACTTCTGGTTATAACATCCTCATCCTCAAACACAGAATATATCAGGTCAACATCAATGCCACATCCCCCATCCATCATATGGACAACGAGAGTCTGAACCTCCTCTTCTCCCGCAAATGATGCCGGAAGGCCACTAATCCCCGGCTTTCCATTTACAATATCGTAATCCACAAATTTCAGATCAACGGTTCTGCTGCCATTTGCGGTCTTTACCGCAATACAACTCTCCCTGTAGTCTCCTATTCCATTTCCGGAATACTCTGTCGGAAATGTGTCCATAAATGAACATCTCTCCCTGTTATTCTTGGACGGAACAAAAGGAGCCTCACACGTTCTCAAAAACTGATCACATTTCTGCGGACGGATCTTCTGTCCATAATATATATGTCCGACAAATCCCTCTTCATCGGCGATTCCGATACGATAACTCGTGTTTCTCGTATCAAGTTCAAATATTCTGTTTGCCTCATCATATCTTATGCTCATATGTATCTATAGTCTCCTCGTTTTATTTATGGGTATCACTCTCTGCTTATGTATTCAAGAAATTCAAGTGCAAGATCCATATTCTTGGCATTCTCGCCAAATCCCACTGCAGCATCCATTTCATACCAGCCGGTATCCTTCACCCAGGAATTATCACCGATCTTTATTCCGACAGGTATCTTCTCACCCGTTTCAATAACCGTTGCATACACAAACGAATCTTTATACTTTTCTTTCAGTTCATCAGTCAGCACCTTATCAAGATCCTGCATATATCCGAACTCTCCAAAACTCATGACAAGGTCTGTGTCGGCAAAGAACACGTCCACCGCATTCGCCATAAATTTGTTCTGTATAAGCTGTAGACTATCCTGACTCATGGCATCATTCGGATCAGTTGACACGCCGATTCCTGTACTTATACTGACATATTCCTTCTCCGCATCAAGACCATTTTCACTGAGGAATTCCTCATAATACGCCTTGTCATTCGCCGCGGATTCCTGTTGTGTAGTGTTGACCGCAAGGATGTTGAGTGCCGCAGATTCCGCCGTAAAATGTTTTACAACAAGGAATACAACTATGCCCACAACAACAAGTGCAAATAGAGCCTTCGGAGCATAATACTCCAGTATGTATTCCTTTTTCTGCTGTTTGTTCATAAGGCTGAGTTTCTGTTTCTCAGACATATGCTCATCCACATCCAAGACGCTCTCCGGCTCTCGTTTCTCTTTTTCATCGGTTTTCTCATCGATGATATGTCCAGCGATACTTTTTATATTTTTCTTTTCTATTTCTTTCTCTTTTTTTATTTCTTTTTCTATTTCTTTTTCTGGCATATAATCTCCTATACTACTCCTGTACGCGTTTGCCACACACTGCCGTTACTTTATATATTATAACATTTTTTAGTTAATTCTTAAACAGTTTTTAGTATTTTTAACTATATTTTACTTTTACAAAAGGGACCTCAGCCTCAAAGCCGAGATCCCTCTTGTTCAGCGCATTGGCTGGAAAGTGCATTTGTATGTTAATTTTTGTAGTATATGGAAGGAATGTTTTTATTTTTCGGCAGTAAATTCTGCCATACTTTGTGATTGTTTATTTAACAAGCTCCTGCACACATGCTTTCATCTCGTCTATCTTTGACATGGCATTTTTTAGGCTGTTTTCATTCACGCCAAAGTAGAATTTGATCTTTGGTTCGTTTCCGGAAGGCCTAACCGCGAACCACGCATTATTTTCCAGCTCATAGTACAGCACGTTTGATTTTGGAAGGCCCATGTGCTCCTCTTCGCCATCAAACGGCTT
>ERZ773277.2277-NODE-2277-length-13182-cov-24.685991_pt1 | contig 13182 bp, 15 predicted proteins | sample MGYA00511957_ERZ773277 | MGnify/ENA primary metagenome ERZ773277 (study PRJEB29015, sample SAMEA2737800) | human gut metagenome | biome: human gut; feature: human-associated habitat; material: faeces | place: China | collected 2012 ... | reverse complement strand
AAAATGCTGATAGATACTGTATTTTAGCGGATAATCAGATTTTTATTGTGTTTTTGATCAAAAAAATAATATTTTCCATTCTCAGCTTTTATGGGATAATAAGAAGACATGTTTCCGCTCATAATTAACTGATTAGACTTATACATTGATAAATAGTCTTCATCGCTATCTGTGCTGTTTTTCATTTGATTATTGCTTGATGTAAGGTTTTCATTATTCACGCTGTTTTGGTCGATATTACCCTTTGCACTACAAGCAGAAAAAACAAATACAATTATCCCACATAAAAATATTGATATAAATTTTTTCATTGGACATACCTCCTCACTATTCATTAATAGGAGTAAAAATCGTTATAACAATTCTTACAAACTGTTTCACTTTGGTCAAACCAAGTAATTTTATATTCTTTACCAATAAAAGTTTTATCACATTCTTCGCAAGTATGAATATTCGCTACGATTGCTATGACAGCAACAATAACTGCTAATACTACACCAATAAAAATTCCTGTTTTCTTATTTTTCATTTGATTTTCTCCTTATTCAAAATATATTGATACATCTTGTGTTGTATTATTAAAAGCATCTTCCGCTATACTAACAGTGTCCCATTCCTCTTGTGTGCCTGAATAATGAATAGATTTCAAACTATCGCAAAAACCAAAAGCGCTATCACCAATTTCAACTATATTACTGGATAAATAAATATCAGTCAGATTATCGCAAGACCAAAATTCATATGAACCAATACTTTCAACGCTGTTAGGAATCATTATTTTTGTTATACTGTCAAATCCTTCAAAGACACGATTTCCTACTCTTGTAATGCTTTCGGAAATATACACCTGTTCAATTGATTCTCTATAGTAGTACCAAGGTATATCTCCTGATTCATCGTAATATGAATAATCCTTGATTTCACCATTGCCAACAAACTCTATAGCATTGATTTCCGAATAATAATTCCAGACAACATTTTCACCATAAGCACCACAATAACCACTATCGGAAATTGAATACTGTGAATACGGAGATGTTTCTGTTATTGAATTTTCTATTTCATCGTAAGCGGATTTTGCATGTGTTCCGCCAACACTTACGGCTCTTTGATTAGTTACAACTGTTGCGATACCGGCTGAAACTCCTGCAGTAAGAACAACAGCTAAAACAGTACAAAGAACCTTTTTCCATACTGAGTTTTTCATTTTTTCCTCCATTGGTTTTATTTTTATTGTCTTTTTGGTTATAATATAAACGTGTTATAATCTTAAATGTATTCCTTTTTCATCCATAATTATTTCTCCTTTCAAACGAAAATAGATATGCTATATAGTAATGTGAATTTATTGGGTTTTGCTTATTCACATAATGTCAATATCCAATCATATTAATATTACATTAACAGTTTCCGTAATTCTATATGCCATCAGCGTACTATTTGAAATTTTCGTAGAACTATTACTTCTACGAAAAACCAATTAAAGTTATGTTAACTTGACCTAATATGAATTGCAAGTAAAAAAGCGATCTGTTATTACAGATCGCTTTATCTTTTTGATGGCCACCTTTGCATTATTGATGGATAAACAATATAAAAGGGCAAATTTAAAAGAGAGGGTTTAAAATTTTATTACTTTAAGCCCTCTATATTTTTTGAAATGTCTCTCAAATTTTTTGCTCATTTCAATTCGTGTTACGATTTTGATTTGAGCGATGTCTCTCAAAAGTCTCAGTCATAAATGCCCTAAATCGCACTAAAATGACTTTGGAATTTTGAAATTTGCGGTCTCTTAAAATCTCTCAGAATTTTATTTTTGCTTCGCATAGCAAATTCGTATGAGGAATTACGAACCTTATCTGTGATTTTATTCTACCACGAATAGGCTGGTTTGTGTAAAAATAATTATTGTCTCATTAATAGGAGAAATCCGATAGAAAATCGGAACTGTTTTGTAAAACTTATAAATTTTAATTCCCCCGAATTCGGAGGAATTAACAGATAAAAGCTTCTTACATTCGAATCACTTGAAGTTTTCAAGTAGTTCAAATGTGACGATATCATTTTGTTTTTTAAGAAAATTTTTTCGATAACCGGAATTTTCAAATGTTTGAATTCATTATTTTTCAGATTATAGTGCTGTCCCTTTTGTGGGAATATAAAACCGGTTTATATCAACTCCTTCGTGTTGTAAAAGTTGCAGCTTCATTTCAATGCCACCAGAGAACCCGGTAAGATTGCCGTTTGCCCCAACAACTCTGTGACAGGGGATAATGATGGAGATCGGATTGTGCCCTACTGCTCCGCCAACAGCTTGGGCAGACATTCTTTCAATTCCTCGTTGCTTGGCGATTTTTTGAGCAAGCTCTCCGTATGTGATTACTTTCCCATAAGGAATTTCTGTCAGCATTTTCCACACAGTTTGGCGAAACTCTCCGCCAATAGGAGCTAATGGAAGCTCCGAAATTTGAGGCTTTTTCCCTTCAAAATATCTGTTCAACCAATCATTCGTGATAGCAAATATATTCAAATTGTCATTTGGCAACATTTCATTTGGCACAGTGTCACCAAAGTACCTTTGACCATCTGTCCATAAACCAACTAAGCTTTCACCATCACTTCCAAGCGTGATTTCCCCAATTACCGATTCAATAGTTGTTTTATAGTATGGCTTCTCCTTAATGCTTATCATATATTTTTCACCACCAAATCCCAATTTATTTGAATTGTACCATTTCCTGTTCAAAATCACAATTTCAAAAATAGAATTATTTATCAAAACTTATTAAATTAAAGCAAATTTATATAATCTCTTCTGCCATAAATAAAACGCATAATATAAATTATTTGTTTTTCTTCATCAACACGATAAAACATTATATAATTTTTAATAACTGCTTTTCTGCATTCTTACTTTTCAGTCTATCATTATCACAAAGTGCATACATCAAAGGATTCGACGAAATATTATCATAACATTTTAATATATCATCCAACAAATCATTTGCTGCCTTTGGAGCAGATAAATCTTTGGATATATATTGTAAAATATCTGCTAAATCTTTTTTCGCCGGTTGAGTTATTACAAGATTATAATTCATATTGTTTTCTTAAATCAGAAAGTGCTTTTCTTGCATTTCTGACTTGTCCTTTGCTTATTGCTTCCACGGCTTCAGCCAACTTTTTCTCTATATCATGAATAAACATATTTTTCTCGTATGTTTCCATACTCATAACAACCATATCACCATAACCGTTTTTAGTTATAAAAACAGGTTCATTACTGCTATGGCACATAGCGGATATTTCACTCGTGTTTTTTAAATCTCTGATTGGAATAATCTGTGGCATAAAATCAGCTCCTTTATATTGTGCCTTAATTATACCATAATTGTCCCACGGTCTCGAGGACTTATTCAAACAAATAAACATCTATCTTTAAAGTTTTATTACTTTAAGCCCTCTTTATTTTTTGAAATGTCTCTCAAATTTTTTCTCCATTTCAATTCGTGTTACGATTTCGATTTGAGCGATGTCTCTCGAAAGTCTCAGTCATAAATGCCCTAAATCGCACTAAAACGGATTTAGAATTTTGAAATTTGCTGTCTCTTAGAATCTCTCAAAAGCTCTCACAATATTTTAAGGCAAAGAAAAAGTGCCTGAATACCGCCATAAAAAGCAGTATTCGGGCATAAAAAAGCCTCGGAACACGAATGTTCCGAGGTGATGGCAGTAGGTTCAAAATTGAATCCGAATGTAATCGGATCACTGTTAAACTTGCATTTCATAGCATTTTCGGTTAATCCACGAATCACCTTTTCCGAAAGGTCAGCCGAATAGTATTCAGCCATACCCTCAAGTACGGATTCAAGAATGATACCCTCAGAGCCTTCGCTGATATTTTCATTTGCAGATATTACATTAACACCATTCTTGCGAAGCTGTGCCTTGTAGTGAGCAGAGTCATAACGATTACGGGCGAACCTGTCCAGCTTCCAAACGATGATAACATCAAACATATTCTTTGCAGAATCCTTAATCATTTTTTGAAACGCAGGACGCCTGTCGGTAGTAGCAGAGAATGCTCGGTCAATATATGAATCAATGATTGTAATATCGTTGCGTTTTGCAAAGTCGTTGCATTCACGCAACTGACCTTCAATAGACTCCTCACGCTGATTATCACTTGAGTATCGTGCATAAATTACACCGTTCATATTCAATTTTACCTCCTGTGTTGTGTGTTATAACTCTAAACAACATGAAAGTCAAGTGAAAATAGAAGATGTTCAATTGAACTATTCTTTCTTTTGGTACAAAAAAACAGTTTGTGCTATGATGCTATACTTTAAGAAATAAATAAATTGAACCATCCTTTATAATTTTTCTATCCATTTTAAATCCGATATCATAACACATATCAATTAACTTGTTTGGAGAAATTAGAGCATAAAAAGAATATGAATTTCCTTTTTTAATCAGCCATCCATCATTTTTCATAATAGCATTAGGATTGGATTTGTATGTATTAAAATAGGAATTTCTGTATTGTACACTCACTAAAACTTTACCATCATTTTTTAATAAGTTGAAAATATTTCTTAATACATTCATCCTTTCCTCATAAAAAGGAATTGCCGATAAAACATTGGTACACAAAATGAAATCAAATCGTTCGTTAAGCTTTTTTATTTTTTCAACTTCGACTATGCTGGAATTTGAAAAAAATTTTTTTGAATATTCTTCAACACTGGTTTTATTTCCACATATGGTTTGTGTACGTTTTAATTGAATTTGTGAATCTGCCAAATACAGTTTTTTACATCTATCGTTAAGTAATGGTGAGTATCTACATTTACCACAACCATAATCCAACATTTTATCACAATATGGTAATTCATTAATAAACTTGACTATATTCTGATTTCGTTGAGAAGATGATAATGCTGCATTTTCTGATTTGATTATACAATTATTTATTACATAATGCATTTATAATTTCCTTTTTCAATTCTTTATTAAGCTTGTCACTATTATTATTACAATCATATTCCACTGTACATTTTACTTCTTTTTGCGAATATTTTTTGCAATAAGTAAACAGTAAAACAATTACCACGCATAATTCAAACAAACAGAATACTGAAAGTCCAATAATCAAAGACTTAGTATAAAAACCAAATATTGCTGTAAATATAATTAGTAGTATTGAAAAAACGAAATTATCCAAAATTATCCAAACCCAGCACCAAGAACCTAAAGCCATATAAACATAATGATTATCTATTAATGTCTTCTCATCAGAAACATGATGATAGAAATGTTTTCTTAAATTCAATTGTAAGTTTTCATCTTTTAAGTATTTTTTTAATAAACCTAATCGAGACAACTTTACTTCAATTTTTAACTGTTTAATATATTCAGAAAAAATTACAGTCCCGAAAAAAAGTCTCCTGATTTTAAAAATTCTTCCAAACAAATCATGCATTTTAAACACATTTTCAACAATTGAGAATATTATAGGGATATATATGTATGAAATATATAGTTTTAAACTTGAAATTTCTACCTCAGTATTAAAAGATATTATTTTCATAAGTTCTGAAAACTCTTTAGATACTTGTGATAGAATAAATAATTCAATTAACACAAACCAAAACACACTTGTTGAGATTTTTTTACACATTTCTGTATAATTTTTTGGAGTTTCAAACAACCACATATTATCTACCTTTCTACTCACTAAAGTGAAATATTAAATTACTAATTTTTTTAAGTAATACTGTATGAGCCCATAATTTCTAAAATAGAATCCTTATATATATTTCTGCACAGTACATCACCGTTTGCAGAAAAGCTTATCGTTTTCACATCTTTTGGATTTTCTCTGTACGGATTATCGTATTCGACATCTTGGTCGAAATATTCGCCTAAATATTTTAGTGCATTTCCGCTCGGAAAGATTACATTGCCGCTTGATTGCTCAATTCCCATTTCACTAAATTCATTTAGCATTTCTCTCGTTTTTAGGTTATACGGATTGTCGTCATCAGCACTGACAAGCCAAGCAGGGTGAGTATGTATTAAAATTTCTTTTTTAACAACAGCACTTGCAAATTCTTTAACATACTCAAGCGGAATAGTTTCCTGATGAAACGCATCAACCGAAAGACAAATGCCGTTAACACCGCTTTGTGCTAACATATGGGCAACCTCTTTAATTCGACCAATATCCTTACTGAAATATCCGTTTGTTATCAATTCTCTCTGTGGTATATTCATTTTTCTTGCGGCAGAATGAATTTTGCAAACAGTTTCGGGATAAAGCAGAGGCTCTCCTCCAAAGGTCATAAGTGAATCAATATTGTAATGACTGCAAATATCGTAAATTGCCTGCTGGGCTTTTACATCATCAATATGTTCATTAGAGATATGATTTCCCTGTGAACAATGCTTACACCTGCCACTGCAAGCCATCGTCACTACAAACTCAATTCTATTCAGATTTTTCAAATATTTATTCATTGTTTCTCCTATTTCAAATACTCTTTTTCAATCAACCAATCAAGAATAACTTTTGCTCTGCTTTCAAGATTAGGTAAATTGTCCTTTGAAAAATACTCTAATTTAAAGCTCTCACCATCGGTTATTTTTAACTCACCCGATACATCATTTGCAAAATACAAAGCAACAACAGAATATAGCTCGTCACCATTAGGATATTTGAAATAAAAATCCTTGCCGGAAAAAACATTGAGCAATGTAAAACTATTGCAATCAAGATTAGTTTCTTCCTTTAATTCTCTTGTCGCCGTTTCCTCTAATGATTCGCCAAGCTCTATTGCACCGCCGGGAATACCCCAAGTATTAGTATCCGACCTCAAATTCAGCAGTATTTTATTATCCTTTATAACTACAACTGTCGCACCTGCTGAAAGCATCAGTTGATGCCCGATATATTTTCTCATTTGACCGATATAACTCATAGTTAATCTCCTGTTATTATCCCAAAGCTGCTAATAACTTTGCTTTCATTTTTTTAAGCTCTATTTCATTTGGGATATTATCCTTATTCCACATTATTTCTTGCGGCAACCACCACACAGGACCTTTGCCGTCATTTCCATATTCACCAAGGTCACCTTTAACTCTTGGAAACAAATGCCAATGCAAATGGGTATCACCGTTGCCGAGGCACTCATAATTCATTTTGTCACATTCAAATGCTGTTGCAACAGCTTTTGAAACAATAACCATTTCTTCCATAAACTTTGCAAGAAACTCGTCTTCTAATTGATAAAGCTCGGTTGCGTGCTTTTTGCACATAAAAATGGTATATCCGTAAAAATGTTGATTCCAACCGAGGACGACAATTCCTGTTTCGAGCTCTTTAACAAAGAACGGATTTTCACCTTGTAAGGATTTTTCTATCGTATTGCAAATATCACACATTACAATTCCTCCGACGATTTCAAATATAAATTACATTCGTATCTGTCACCTTGATAATATTTATATTTCTATTTCCATAAAGCCTACAGTAAAGGGTAGATGTTCAAATTTCTTAGTGCTGTATGAACAAAGCCTATTTTTTCATACCATTCTTTCAGTATTGTATTTTCTTCAACAATTCCGATTTTAATTTTATTTGCGCCAGGAATGTTTTTTGAATATGTGATGGCATAATCGACTAACTCTTTACCTATCCCAAGATGTCTGTGCTCAGGCAACACTGCCAAATTGTTTAGTTCAACGCTATCATCATTAATTGACAAAGAAAATATCCAGCAAAGCACCCGTTATACTGATACAAAAGCATAGGTGTATTATTCTCAAACTGCGAGATTAGTTTTTCAATAGGCATAAACGCTGTATAGCTTGGACAATTATCCTTTGTTAAATTCATTTCATCTGCAACTGTCTGAAAGCTTTTATGGATTATATTAAGGCGAATATCAAATTGTTCTTTTGATTCTACTCTAATAATTATATTGAACTATCCTTAAGTAAAATTACAATACAATAATATCATAAAATTACAAAATATCCAAATATAATTAATTATTGATAGGGTGCATTTGATGTACCCACCGAGAGCATTAGACTGTACGCAAACAATAGAAATCCTTTTCTAAAAAATTAGGCCAGCAAATGATTGTTTCAGGTTCAATACGCTTAAGCATTTCATTGTAGCCAGCCATAAAAAAGTCTTTTTGGTCTGCTCTGTTTCCGTGTGCGCATGCCATATAAGTAGATACTGCAACTGTGCTTCCTTTTTCAATACCATTAAAGCAAAAATCGAAAGTATTTTCAAGTCCCCAGCTAATTGTCGGTATAACCCGAATACCTTTGTTTGTCAAGTATGCACCTACCCATCTGTTGCGAAAGGTGTTATACCTTTGCATATTTTTGCTCATTTCAATTCGTGTTACGATTTGGATTTGAGCGATGTCTCCAACAAGGATTTAGGCAAAGAAAAAGCCTCGGAACACGAATGTTCCGAGGTGTTGGCAGATTATATCAACCTGTCAAGTCACGGTCGTATTTGCTTCGCAAATCTCCACCTTAAAGACTTGACAGAACGATGTTACGGGTTTAATTGCATCATAAACCCGTAATAAGAACATCACCCATTTGCAAAATCACAGATTTTGAATGGGATCCCGATAACCTTGTTACTCGGCTTTGCCTCGTAATAACGATTCTTCGAATCCTTATCTTTTTCTATCGAAGAAAAAAACAGACATCCGTGTGGATGTCTGTTTTCTCTTGGCAGAGGTATAAGGATTCGAACCTTAAATGACGGAGTCAGAGGCTCGCAATCTTTTTTCAAAACCGCCTATTTAAGCCATTTTTCAGACTTTGCGTCTCTCAAAAATCTCTCAGAATTTTATTTTTGCTTCGCATAGCAAATTCGTATGAGAAATTGCGAACCTTACAATGAGGTGTCGTTTGAAACGCAAAGTCTACTGCTTTAGTTTTTTATTTCGCAATCAGCGTTGTATTTTTTAAGATAATGATGACTCAATGAATTCAACCATTCTATCATATTTAGAATCTTCTAATTTATAATAAATAGGATTTCCTTTATGACAGATATCAAAATAAAAATAATCTTTTTTTAGTGTAATATCCAAAGAATTTTTATCGAGATTTAATGCCTGACCATCTGCAAAAATGAGTTTTAATTTATATTCTCCATTATCAGACATAAGCGATTCTTCACTTGCCAATCCTTTATCGTAATCACTTAAATAACTGTTAATGTCATCAATTTTATTTTCATTACACTCTTTGATAGTGGTTACTATTGAACTAATCACTTCTTTGTCTGTTATAGTGCCTTTCAATAAAGGGCGAATGCCCCGATCCGTAATATTTTTTCCTTCCGGCAATTCAATAGTATAATCATAGAATTCATCTTGCCAAATCTCAATACCAATAATTTCATTATCACCTTTTGCTGTGTATAAATTTAATAAATCTTCGATCGTATAGTCGGTAGTTAAACCATTCAAATAAAAAATATAATATTCATTATTGGTCTGAACGATAATTAAATTATCACTTTTAGCATATTTATAAACCAACGCTTTATAAAATTTATTGTTTTTGGCTTCTTCAACTGTCATTGGTACATAATTTGACAAGTCATTCGTAAGATTAAAATAATCAAGCGTACATACTAAATCGCCTATTTCTGATTGCTTTAATTCAATAGTATTATTCTTATCCGCTTTCGCATCTCCAAAATAATACTGCGAATAAATCTTGTTATCAATAATAATTTTTTGCGGATATTTAGTGTTTTCAATTTTAATTTTTATCGTCCTATTATCAGTAGAAAAGCCCTTATTATTTGTTGATGAATTATGTGTAGTTTCAAAAGCATTAGAAGAATTATGATTTAAATATTTAACTGTTGATATTGAGGTTACAAGTATCATAAAACAAGCAGCCAATGATAAATAAGCAACTTTCTTTTTTCTTTGAATTTGATTATGTTTTGAAATTTCTGATTTAACACCCGCTAATGTTTTTTTATACAAATCATCCGGTAATTTTAATTGATTATTATATTCGGTATAATTCATAATACACTACTCCTTTTCAAGATAGGTTTTCATTTTACTTTTTGCTCGTAACAAATGAGACTTCACGGTATTCTCATTGCTTTTCATTATTTTTGCTATATTTTTTATTGGAATTTGTTCATAATAAAACAGATAAATTACAAGTCTTTGATTTGCGGTTAATCTTATCATAGCTTCTTCTAAATCTAAATGATTGGTTATTGCTTTATCAAATTTATGATCCACAATTTTAATTGTATCATCTAATTCCAAATTTTGACGTGATTTTGAACGAAGAACATTTTTACTCAAATTTGCTGTTACTGTAAGAATCCAAGCTTTTTCATGATTATCATCGTTGAATGTTTTATTAGAGATAAAATATTTAATAAATACCTCCTGCACAATATCCTCAGCATCATCTTTATTCAAAAGAAAATTGTATGCTGTTCTAAAAACGATACCGGCATACTTTTGATATAAATCATCAAAACGCTGATTGTCGAATTCAATTATGGACATATAATTCATCACCTCCTATAAATGAAACACATAGTGACTGGGAAAAGTTGCAAATTTTTTTATATGTATAGTGCAAGTTTTTAGTATGGTTATGTGTTTACATTATAAATGTAATTAATTAACAAATATTTGTCAAATTTTAAGCCAAATCTCAATTAAAGGCTTTAAAATTTTGAAATTTGCTGTCTCTTAAAATCTCTCAAAAACTCTCACGATATTTTAAGGCAAAGAAAAAATGCCCGAATACCGCCGTAAAAAGCAGTATTCGGGCATAAAAAAGCCTCGGAACACGAATGTTCCGAGGTAATGGCAGAGGTATAAGGATTCGAACCTTAAATGACGGAGTCAGAGGCTCGCAATCTTTTTTCAAAACCGCCTATTTAAGCCATTTTTCAGACTTTGCGTCTCTCAAAAATCTCTAATAATTTTATTTTTGCTCCGTATAGCAAATTCGTATGAGGAATTGCGAACCTTACACTGAGGTGTCGAAAGAAGTTCTAAATCCACATTATTATTTACAGTAGGGTACTGCACCATTTGATGACGAAGAATATAAAAGGTCATTATTCAATCAGATTTAATCCAAACTCAAGTCTCGTATATTCTATTCAATAATTAGGTAACAAAAAAGCGCCGTATTTCTACGACGCTTTTGCCTTGCTCAGAAGATGGAGCAAGGGAATGCTATTCAATTATCTGTTGTACTTTTTCTTTCTGCTGGCAACCGTTGTAGCAAGGGTTGCGCCGCCGCTGGCTAACAGTAGGGAAATCCACAGTGCAAGGTTGCTTGTATTGCCAGTCAGCGGACTCTTATCTGATGTTCCCGGTTTGGTACTGGCAGGCTTTTTCTCAAGAGCAGCAATCGCATCTTCGATAGTCTTTGCCATCTTGTCTACTTCAGATTGCTCCGTAATATTTTTACCACGGACAACAGCTTTGACAGCGGTTTCCACACCGGAGAAATCTTTGTAGTCATTCTTGTTTAGCGCATTTGCTTTGGCAATGGCTGCATCTACCTTTGTGTAATCTGCATCCTTGTATTGCAGGGCAGCAATGGCATCTTCAATAGCCTTAGCCATTGCATCAACCTCGGTCTGCTCCGTAATATTTTTACCACGGACAACGGCATTGACAGCAGCTTCCACAGCGGAGAAGTCCCTGTGGTTGTCCTTGTTCAGGGCATTTGCTTTGGCAATGGCTGCATCAACCTTAGTATAATCAGCGTCCTTGTATTGCAGGGCAGCAATGGCATCTTCAATAGCCTTCGCCATTGCATCCACTTTGCTCTGTTCAGTGATATTCTTGTCACGGACAACAGCATTGACAGCAGCTTCCACAGCGGAGAAGTCCTTGTAGTTGTCCTTGTTCAATGTGTTTGCCTTAGCAATGGCTGCATCTACCTTTGTGTAATCAGCGGTGATGTTATTGTCATCCCACACAAAAGTTGGATGACCGATTCCGGCAACCCATTCAACGCCCGCACCGGCATTGGTTTGCAAGCCAGCAAGGACATCTGCGGAGGTGAAGTTGGAGACAGCAGTGCCGCACGATGACTGGTCAAAGGTCGGGTCGGCACCCGCAGTACCTGCATCCCAATCAACCACCAGCTTAGTAACGGCAAAGTAATTGCCTTTATTATCAGGATATGTTTCTTCATCAAGCGTTACACCAGCAGGAGGGGTGTCCGGCCAAATGCAGTCGGTAACATGGGTCTTTACAACAGCTGTAATCCAAGTGATATTGCCAGGCTCAGCGCCAGTGATTTTTTTTGTTGCAACTATGCAATTTTTGATTATTACGCCAGGCTTGTTCCCAGAGAAGTTTTCAAAGTTTGCACCGAGAATACCACCTACAGCTGAATAGATATTATTGCAGGAAACAGAACCGCCAAACCAACAATCGGTAATCGACGAGCTGTCCGCAGAGTTTTCCCACTGACCAATCAGCCCGCCAACGGTATCAACATGATCTTCATCGGATTCTGTACTGATAACCGTGGCGTCTGAGCCACAGCCTTTTACTTGTGTGCTCCCGGTGCATTGGCCAATCAGTCCGCCGACCATCTTGTCGCCAACATTGTTTTCTATCTTTCCGCTTGTATAGCAGTTTTCAACTGTGCCGCCATCGACCCAATCTGCCAAAATGCCGGCAAGTAACGAACCATCATTTGAGGCAATATCAGCGTCTATAACAAGTAAATTCTTTAATGTACCACCGTCAGAAACAACTCCGAATAGTCCGTTTCGAATAAGTTTGTCACCAGTAGAGTGATGATGCAAATTCGTGATTTTGTGATACTGCCCATCAAAAGTGCCAGCAAAATATCTGCCAAAGTTGCTGCCATTTCCAATGGGGGTCCACTGGCAGCCGGATAAGTCGAGGTCATTATCTAAGTAAATCGTTTTCCCTTCAAATGATACAGATGCAGTTTTGTCATTGACTAACTGCGCTAAACCGGCCAACTGTTCGGCAGTGGTGAAATGGTATTCAGTATCCGTCTTATGGTCGGTGTACCAGCTTGTATCTGCCGTACCGTCCCAATTATCTACTGAAGTTCCTTCAGCAAACGCTGTCATCGGAACAAGTG
>ERZ773277.2268-NODE-2268-length-13206-cov-4.162877_pt1 | contig 13206 bp, 10 predicted proteins | sample MGYA00511957_ERZ773277 | MGnify/ENA primary metagenome ERZ773277 (study PRJEB29015, sample SAMEA2737800) | human gut metagenome | biome: human gut; feature: human-associated habitat; material: faeces | place: China | collected 2012 ... | reverse complement strand
CCGGCTTGGTTTCCACGTTGTTGAACCACGCATATTCCACGCCTTCACGGCTGGTCCAGACGTTTTTACAGGTAACTGAACAGGTGTGGCAGCCGATGCACTTATCGAGATTCAGCACCATGCCGACTTGTGAACGAATTTTCATTTTACGCTCTCCTGTACCTGGTCATTGCCTTCGCCATCTAACCAGTCAATGTTCTTCATCTTACGCACTACAACAAACTCATCGCGGTTAGAACCTACGGTGCCATAGTAGTTAAAGCCGTATGCCAGATGGGCATAGCCGCCGATCATATGCGTCGGTTTCGGCGTGATACGGGTGACCGAGTTATGGATACCACCACGCTGTTGGGTAATTTCCGAACCAGGCAGGTTAACGATACGTTCCTGCGCGTGGTACATCATGGTCATCCCTGCCGGAACACGCTGGCTGACAACCGCACGGGCAGTCAGAGCACCGTTGCTGTTGAAGACTTCAATCCAGTCGTTATCGGCGATACCCAGATCTTTGGCATCGGCTTCACTCAACCAGACCACCGGACCACCGCGACCTAAAGTCAGCATCAGCAGGTTGTCGCTGTAGGTGGAGTGGATACCCCACTTCTGGTGCGGCGTCAGGAAGTTGAGCGCTTTTTCCGGGTTGCCGTTGGATTTCTGGCCTATCACTTCTTTCACCGAACGGGTGTCGATCGGCGGACGATAAACCAGCAGGCTTTCACCGAAATCACGCATCCACTGGTGATCCTGATACAGTTGCTGACGACCAGAGAGCGTACGCCATGGGATCAGCTCGTGAACGTTGGTGTAACCGGCGTTGTAAGAAACGTGTTCATCTTCCAGACCAGACCAGGTCGGGCTGGAGATAATTTTGCGCGGCTGTGCCTGAATATCGCGGAAGCGGATCTTCTCGTCTTCTTTATTCAGCGCCAGATGCGTATGGTCACGACCGGTAAATTCGCTCAGGGCAGCCCAGGCTTTCACGGCTACCTGACCGTTGGTTTCCGGTGCCAGTGTCAGGATCATCTCTGCCGCATCAATTGCGGTGTTCAGCATCGGCTGGCCTTTCGCCGGACCTTCCGCTTTGGTGTAGTTGAGCTTACGCAGCAGATCCATCTCGCTCTGGGTGTTCCAGGCAATCCCTTTACCGCCATTACCGATTTTCTCCATCAGCGGGCCGATAGAGGTAAAGCGTTCGTAAGTCGCCGGATAATCGCGCTCTACGACCATAATGTGTGGCGCGGTTTTACCTGGGATCAGGTCGCACTCGCCTTTTTTCCAGTCTTTCACATCCAGCGGCTGCGCCAGTTCAGCGGCAGAGTCATGCTGGATAGGCAGCGTGACGATGTCGGTTTCTTTACCCAGATGGCCGACGCACACTTCGGAGAATTTCTTCGCGATGGCTTTGTAGATTTCCCAGTCGCTTTTCGCTTCCCAGGCCGGATCGACCGCCGCAGACAGCGGGTGAATAAACGGATGCATATCCGAAGTATTCATGTCGTCTTTTTCGTACCAGGTCGCCGTCGGCAAAATGATGTCGGAATAGAGACAGGTGCTCGACAGACGGAAGTCCAGCGTAACCACCAGATCCAGCTTGCCTTCCAGACCATTGTCCTGCCAGTCCACTTCTTCCGGCTTCACGCCGCCCTGTTGCCCCAGATCTTTACCCTGGATACCGTGCTCCGTCCCCAGCAGGTACTTGAGCATAAACTCATGACCTTTACCGGAAGAACCGAGCAGGTTAGAACGCCAGATGAACAGGTTGCGCGGGTGGTTTTTACCGTTTTCTGGTTGTTCTGCCGCAAAACGGATGGAACCCTCTTTCAGGGATTTCACCGTATAGTCCACCGGATTCATCCCGGCTTTTTCCGCTTCGCCAGCGATAGTCAGCGGGTTAGTGCCTAACTGCGGTGCAGACGGCAGCCAGCCCATGCGTTCAGCGCGCACGTTGAAGTCAATCAGATGGCCGCTGTAGCGGGATTTATCCGCCATCGGCGACAGCAGCTCCTGCGCGGTCACCGTCTCGTAGCGCCACTGGCTGGAGTGGTTATAGAAATAAGAAGTGCTGTTCATGTGACGCGCCGGACGCTGCCAGTCAAGGGCAAACGCCAGCGGCTGCCAGCCGGTTTGCGGACGCAGTTTTTCCTGACCTACATAGTGCGCCCAGCCGCCCCCGCTCTGACCGACACAGCCGCAGAAAATCAGCATGTTGATCAGACCACGATAGTTCATATCGAGGTGATACCAGTGGTTCAGCCCCGCACCGACGATAATCATCGAACGACCGTGCGTTTTATCAGCGTTATCGGCAAATTCACGGGCGATGCGAATAATCTGGCTGCGAGAAACGCCGGTAATCTGCTCGGCCCAGGCCGGGGTATAAGCTTTCACATCGTCATAGCTGGTTGCACAGTTAACGTCGTTCAGGCCACGTTCCAGACCGTAGTTTGCCAGCGTCAGATCATAAACGGTGGTCACCAGGGCGGTGCTGCCATCAGCCAGTTGCAGGCGTTTCACCGGCAGTTTGTGCAGCAGCACGTTTTCCAGTTCCACTTTGTTGAAGTGTTCCGTGCCGTCGCCACCAAAGTACGGGAAGCCTACCTCAGCGATCTCATCCTGGCTACCCAGCAGGCTCAGTTGCAGCTCGGTTTCTTCGCCAGTTTTGCCGTCGCGCTGCTCAAGATTCCATTTGCCCTTCTCGCCCCAGCGGAAGCCAATAGAACCGTTCGGCGCAACCATTTCGCCATTGGTATTAAAGGCGACAGTTTTCCATTCCGGATTGTTTTCCTGGCCCAGCGCATCAACCAGATCAGCAGCGCGCAACATACGACCTGCAGCGTAGTAACCGTCGCGTTCTTCCAGCATCACCAGCATCGGCATGTCGGTGTAGCGACGCACATAGTCGGTGAAATACTGGCTTGGGTTGTCGAGGTGGAATTCACGCAGCATTACGTGGCCCATCGCCAGCGCCATTGCCGCATCGGTGCCCTGTTTCGGTGCCAGCCACAGATCGCACAGTTTGGCGATTTCAGCGTAGTCTGGTGTGACGGCAACAGTTTTGGTCCCTTTGTAACGCACTTCAGTAAAGAAGTGAGCATCCGGGGTACGCGTCTGCGGCACGTTTGAACCCCAGGCGATGATGTAGCTGGAGTTATACCAGTCAGCAGATTCCGGTACGTCAGTTTGCTCGCCCCAGGTTTGCGGAGACGCAGGAGGCAGGTCGCAGTACCAGTCGTAGAAGCTTAAGCAAGTACCGCCAATCAGCGAGAGATAGCGTGCACCCGATGCGTAAGAAACCATCGACATTGCCGGAATTGGCGAGAAACCAGCAACACGGTCCGGGCCGTAGTTTTTGATGGTGTAAACGTTAGATGCGGCGATCAGTTCGTTCACCTCCTGCCAGGAAGAACGAACAAATCCACCGCGTCCACGCGCCTGCTTAAAGCTTTTCGCTTTATCGGCGTCTTCAATGATAGAAGCCCATGCCTCAACCGGATCGCTATGCAGCGCCTTCGCTTCACGCCACATTTTCATCAGGCGTTTGCGCATCATCGGGTATTTCAGGCGGTTGGCACTGTAAAGATACCAGGAGTAGCTGGCACCGCGCGGGCAGCCGCGAGGTTCATGGTTTGGCAGATCCGGACGGGTACGCGGATAGTCAGTCTGCTGGGTTTCCCAGGTGACCAGACCGTTTTTGACGTAGATTTTCCAGCTGCAGGAGCCGGTGCAGTTTACCCCGTGGGTAGAGCGGACGATTTTGTCATGCTGCCAACGCTGGCGATATCCATCCTCCCAGTCACGGTTGGTATTGAGAAGCTGGCCATGCCCATCGGCAAAGGTTTCACCCTTCTGTTTGAAGTAGCGAAACCGGTCCAGGAATTTACTCATCGGTTTTCTCCTGTGGGAGCCTGTCGGCCCTCTGATAAATCGACATTGCTAATGTTTAAGGGCAAGGTAACGCTCTGAAACAGCGTGGGAATTGATAACGATCAAGAGTGATGGGGATGAAAAATAAAGTAAATTCCTAAGATACCCCTTTAGGATAATTAACAGCCACCACATAACATACTGTAAATTAAGACGTTTTATACCTGTAGTTATTTAAACTATTAAGATTTTTATGCAGATGGGTATTAAGGAGTATTCCCCATGGGTAACATATTAATGGCTCTTAATGAAATCCGGCGAAATAAACCATATAACATTAGTATGTTGTAACTAAATAACGCATAAAAAAAGCGCGACATCATGCCGCGCAAAGGATAATCAAATATTTTACTCTATATAATTCGGTTTACAGGAAGGCGGCAAGTGAATGAATCCCAGGAGCTTACTAAAGTAAGTGACTGGGGTGAATGAACGCAGCCGCAGCACATGTAACCCGAAGTATGACGAGTAACGGTTTATTTTTTAGAATGCCGACCATATACCGCCCAGGTAATCACTACGCAGGCGATATAGAAAATCAAAAATACCTTCATTGCGCCGACTGGCGAACCCGTTAATGCCAGCGAGCTACCAAACGCTTTCGGGATAAAGAAGCCACCAATCGCGCCAATCGCAGAGATGAAACCCAGCGCCGCCGCCGTGTCGGTTGCCGCTTCACGCATCGCACGTTCGTCAGAACCCCCTTCTGCTTTCACGCGATCCATTGTCAGTTTACGGAAGATCACTGAAATCATCTGGAAAGTGGAACCACTACCCAGCCCAGCTGTCAGGAACAGCGCCAGGAAGACCGCGAAGAACGCCATGAAGCTTCCGCCCTGCCCGTCAGTCGGTAAGGTCAGGAACAGCAGGCCGCTGAAAATCGCCATCAGAATAAAGTTCACCAGCGTGACACGAGTTCCGCCCAGACGGTCAGATAATGCACCACCTGCAGAACGCGCCAGCGCACCAATAAACGGCCCGAAGAAAGCGTATTGCAGAATCTGAACATCCGGGAACTGCGTTTTTGACAGCATTGCAAAGCCCGCGGAGAAGCCGATGAAGGAGCCGAAGGTTGCCAGATACAGCAGGCTCATAATCCACAGATGACCCCGTTTGAGTACCGGCAACTGCTCCTTGATGGAGGCTTTCGAGGTAGCAAGATCGTTCATGCCAAACCACGCCGCAATGGTGAAGATGGCAAGGAACGGCACCCATATCCAGGACGCATTCGCCAGATACAGCTCAGTCCCATCCGGCTGTTTGACGCCCTGGCTACCAAATACTGCGAAAATCGACAGTGATACCACCAGCGGAGCAACCAACTGCATGACGCTGACGCCCATGTTTCCCAGACCACCATTCAGACCCAGCGCGCCACCCTGCTTCTGTTTCGGAAAGAAGAAGCTGATGTTTGCCATACTGGATGCGAAGTTCGCGCCAGCAAAGCCGCATAGCAGAGAGATGATGATGAAGACGCTATAAGGCGTGGAGGTATCCTGCACGGCAAAACCCAGCCAGACGCAAGGAATAATCAGAATACCGGTGCTGAACGCCGTCCAGCGACGACCACCGAAGATAGGAACCATAAAGGAGTATGGAACACGTAATAACGCGCCAGAAACCGAAGGCAGCGCAGTCAACATAAATAGCTGATCGGTCGTAAAATTAAAACCGACTTTCGGTAAGTTCACCGCAACAGCGCTGAACAACATCCATACGCAAAACGCCAGCAGCAGACAGGGAACGGAAATCCACAGGTTGCGGCTGGCAATACGTTGACCGCGTTGTTGCCAGAACGCAGGATCTTCCGGTCGCCAATCTGTAATGACAGCTCCAGTAGCCCTTTCGGGGGCGGATGAGTGACTCATAGACACCTCTGATACTCGTTTCGATGTCTGCCACCTTAGTGTCTGGAGCTAAAGGCAATTTGATGTAAATCAAACGATAAGATAACTTTATCTATCATTGATATTTATCATTACCCATAGTGAGTACAGTGACTTCATAAAAATTATGAGATTTTTCACGGTGCTGTAAAATCCCTACCCTTACCGATGTAAAGCGACTAACCACACGGCAAATAAGGAGTAACTCTTTCCGGGTATGGGTATACTTCAGCCAATAGCCGAGAATACTGCCATTCCAGAATGTATCGTCACATTCATTAAGGTTATTGCTCATTTAAAGCCTGAAGGAAGAGGTTTACATGCTTAAACGTTGTCTCTCTCCGCTCACCCTGGTTAATCAGGTTGCGCTTATTGTGTTGCTTTCTACTGCTATTGGACTGGCAGGGATGGCGGTTTCTGGCTGGCTGGTGCAAGGCGTTCAGGGCAGCGCCCATGCGATCAACAAAGCGGGATCGCTGCGCATGCAAAGTTACCGTCTGTTGGCAGCAGTGCCATTAAGCGAGAAAGACAAGCCCTTAATTAAAGAGATGGAACAAACGGCATTTAGCGCCGAGTTGACTCGAGCAGCAGAACGAGACGGACAACTGGCGCAATTACAGGGTTTACAAGATTACTGGCGTAATGAACTGATCCCTGCACTGATGCGTGCACAAAACCGCGAAACGGTGTCAGCGGATGTCAGCCAGTTTGTTGCCGGGCTTGATCAGCTGGTATCTGGTTTTGACCGCACCACGGAAATGCGCATTGAGACAGTGGTACTGGTCCATCGGGTAATGGCGGTATTTATGGCACTTTTACTGGTGTTCACTATTATCTGGTTGCGGGCGCGACTGCTACAACCGTGGCGGCAACTGCTGGCAATGGCGAGTGCCGTCAGTCATCGCGATTTTACCCAACGCGCAAACATCAGCGGGCGCAACGAAATGGCGATGCTTGGAACTGCGTTGAACAATATGTCTGCAGAACTGGCCGAAAGTTATGCCGTACTTGAGCAGCGGGTTCAGGAGAAAACCGCCGGGCTGGAGCATAAAAATCAGATCCTCTCTTTTTTATGGCAGGCTAACCGCCGTTTGCATTCCCGCGCCCCGCTGTGTGAACGCCTGTCACCTGTACTCAACGGCTTACAGAATTTAACCCTGCTACGTGATATCGAATTGCGGGTGTATGACACTGATGATGAAGAGAATCATCAGGAGTTTACCTGCCAGCCAGATATGACTTGTGATGATAAAGGCTGCCAGCTCTGCCCGCGCGGCGTATTACCCGTTGGTGATCGCGGCACGACCCTGAAGTGGCGGCTGGCTGACTCTCATACGCAGTACGGTATTTTGCTGGCGACCCTGCCGCAGGGGCGTCATCTTAGCCATGATCAACAACAACTGGTGGATACCCTGGTTGAACAACTCACCGCCACGCTGGCGCTGGATCGCCATCAGGAACGTCAGCAACAGTTGATCGTGATGGAAGAGCGTGCCACCATTGCGCGCGAACTGCATGATTCTATTGCCCAATCTCTCTCTTGCATGAAGATGCAGGTGAGTTGTTTACAGATGCAGGGCGATGCGCTGCCAGAAAGCAGCCGCGAACTGTTAAGTCAGATCCGTAACGAACTGAATGCATCCTGGGCGCAGTTGCGTGAATTGCTCACCACATTCCGCTTGCAGCTCACCGAGCCTGGATTACGTCCGGCGCTGGAAGCGAGTTGCGAAGAGTACAGCGCCAAATTTGGCTTCCCGGTGAAGCTGGATTATCAATTGCCGCCTCGCCTGGTGCCTTCGCATCAGGCAATCCACTTGTTGCAAATTGCCCGTGAGGCATTAAGTAACGCCCTCAAACATTCGCAAGCGAGTGAAGTCGTGGTGACGGTGGCGCAAAACGATAATCAGGTCAAACTGACCGTCCAGGATAACGGCTGCGGCGTGCCTGAAAATGCCATCCGCAGCAATCACTACGGCATGATAATAATGCGCGATCGTGCGCAAAGTTTACGAGGCGATTGCCGCGTCCGCCGTCGTGAATCAGGTGGCACCGAAGTGGTGGTCACCTTTATTCCCGAAAAAACTTTCACAGACGTCCAAGGAGATACCCATGAGTAATCAGGAACCGGCTACTATCCTGCTGATTGACGATCACCCGATGCTGCGAACTGGCGTAAAACAGCTTATCAGTATGGCACCAGATATCACCGTGGTTGGCGAAGCGAGTAATGGCGAACAGGGTATTGAACTGGCGGAGTCTCTTGATCCCGATCTGATCCTGTTAGATCTCAATATGCCCGGCATGAACGGTCTGGAAACGCTGGATAAACTGCGCGAAAAGTCCCTCTCAGGGCGCATTGTGGTATTCAGCGTCTCTAACCATGAAGAAGATGTGGTCACCGCACTGAAACGCGGCGCGGATGGCTATCTGTTAAAAGATATGGAACCGGAAGATCTGCTGAAAGCATTGCATCAGGCAGCTGCTGGCGAAATGGTATTAAGCGAAGCATTAACGCCTGTTCTGGCCGCCAGCTTGCGCGCTAACCGTGCCACTACTGAGCGCGATGTTAACCAGTTAACCCCACGCGAGCGCGATATTCTCAAGCTGATTGCCCAGGGTTTGCCGAACAAGATGATTGCCCGCCGCCTGGATATCACCGAAAGCACAGTAAAAGTGCACGTCAAGCACATGCTGAAGAAAATGAAGCTCAAGTCTCGCGTGGAAGCAGCGGTATGGGTGCATCAGGAGCGCATTTTCTGATTACGGTTCCCAGCGCAGTTCGTCGTTTGACAATGCATCGAACGGTTCGACAAGCGTTAGCGTGATCTCATTGGAGGAGACACGCTGCCCCTGGTTATCTTCCACCACCACAGACAATCGCCAGTGATTGCTTGCCCCTTCCCCGTTCTGCCAGTCAGGCATGATCAGCGTCCAGCCCTCCGCGCTGTTGGCTTGTGCGCCCGGCGTCAAACTTAATATCTGCGTATCGCCCTGCCAAATCAGTTGCCGAATACCGTAACGACTGCGGATTTGTAATTTCAGCGGCACTGTTTCGCCAGGTTTTAGATCCCACGGCGGTGTCGCCAGAAACACCGTTAACGTTTTTCGCTGTCGGTACTCAAGAGTCGGTAGATTATTTCGCTGCGGATTATCATAGCGACTACCACGTAACGACTGACTTTCGGCAACCTCGCCCGCAGAAAGTTGTTTTTTGAGCGGTACACCAAAGCGGTAATTAAGATTCAGCCCGAGGTTATTTTGATTTTCGCCACTTTCACCCTGTTTATGCTGGGCCGTCACAGTGACTAATGGCACAGGGGTGTAATTTAATCCCAGACTCAACGCGACGGGATTGTGATAACCCGTACCAGAGTTAAACAAATCAACACGATCACCAAAATACTGTTCTACGCTGACACTGGTATTGAGGTGTTGATAGAACGGCATGCGCATCCGGGCTGTCAGGTCGTACCCGCGCGCCATCCGTTGTTCCTGCGTGGCTGTCTGTTCATGCCATGCAGCAAATGGCTGATAAAAGTTTGCCGATAGTCGCAAATATTCGCCCCACGCTTCGGCACCAAAGCCCGCTCGCTGAAGATTTTCGTCCAGCAAGTTGTCATAAAAAGTGTTATAACCCACCAGCCAGTTGCCGCGCGCCCAGCGTTGCCCAACGCCCACATTGCTCACCAACCCATCATCCTGCTGAGTAAGACCAAGCTGGCTCCAGGTGAGATAACGATCATTATCTTGTAACGGCACAAACCAGCTTCCACGACTGCCGGTAAAATGACCTTCGTTATCCACTTTGACATCAACACTGGCATTTCCCCACGGTGATAGCCAGGACTCTACGTGCTGATTAACCTGTTGACTAAGCGCGTCGCGGACTTTTCCCAATGCGAAAGCTTTTGCCTGCTCGCCAGTATCCAGCCCGTTATCATTCATACTGGTTTCGCCGAAATCTTTCACAATTTCAGCAAAGTGTTTTTCCCCATCATGATTTTCGGGAGCCATGCCTAAATCCGGCAGACCATCATTGTTATTATCAAAGGGATTTGCCGCTTTTTGCTCGAAGGTAGATTGTGCGTTAGCTGTACCGCCTGCCGCCAGCAAGAGTAAATAAAACGAAATAATGCGAGGAACGAAACGGCTCAAAACGTCGGTAACTTCCGGTAATAATGAAAAACCATAGCCTTAAAGAATAACGATTACTGGCAACTTTTGTCGTATTTTCTCGCGCTTTCAGGAAAATCCTTAAAAATGTGACCGATTGGTCAGACGCTGCAGAAGCAGTAAGATAGAAGATGAGTGTCTAATTCCCTGAATACAGGAGTAAATAATGCAAAAAATCGTGATCGTTGCCAATGGCGCACCTTACGGGAGCGAATCCTTGTTTAACAGCTTGCGGCTGGCCATTGCGTTACGAGAGCAGGAGAGCAATCTGGATCTGCGTCTGTTCCTCATGTCTGATGCGGTCACAGCCGGGTTGCGCGGGCAAAAACCAGGGGAAGGCTACAACATTCAGCAAATGCTGGAGATCCTTACCGCTCAGAATGTACCGGTGAAATTGTGCAAAACCTGTACCGACGGGCGCGGGATTAGTACACTTCCTCTGATTGATGGGGTGGAAATCGGTACTCTTGTGGAACTGGCGCAATGGACGCTGTCAGCCGATAAAGTGCTCACATTTTAATGTTTGAGGGGGCGTCTGACGCCCCACTATGAGGGAAGTTTACTCAGGCGAATCCCGGACGTAACACCCCATCCGGAAAATTCTCCGCCAGCAGTTTTTTTACCGATACCAGCAAATCATTCAGCCCATCGTCCTACATTCCCAGTTTGATAAGCTCCTGTTCCAGTGAAAACAGGTATTGTGCGTTGGTTCCCAGCGGACCGCTCGCCGCCGCAATCAACGGCGCGATGACCTGAGCGCGAGTGTCAGATTCATATTCTGGATGTCGCGGGTCCATAATAAACACAATGGCGTTTACTGTGCATCCATCATCAAGATCAAGCTGACACCAGGTTGGCAGATAACAGCCGGTAATCATCTCGCGCTTCCACAACAGGGTTAGTTCCTGCTCCAGCGTCTCTTCTGGCAGTCGATAGGCGACGCCTGTGGTGCGTCCGCCCTCTTTCAGTGCAAGCATCCGTCCCGGCTGGTGCGCAGTCCCGCGCCCGGCGGTCAGGCGCAGGCAAAACGCGCGATGCCATCCAACCAGTGTACCGGTGCACGACTCGGTAAACTCCAGTGCCGGATTCCACATCAACGATCCATAACCGAAGATCCACACCGGTCCCTCATCAGGTCGACAAGCCAGCGTCGCCGCCAGCGAAGCCGCCCGTTGTTCTGCTGACCATAAGAGTGATTCTTCAATGGCACCAAATGCCGTTTTACAATCGGCATTCATCAAGAAATCACGCGTTATCACCTTACACCTCCGCCACTGCATACTTCCCTGCGACAACTTTTTGGTGTCTTCCGGACATTTTTACTGCTCATTTTGAAACCACTAACGGGACAATATGCAATCCACGGACCACTTGCAAGGCAACACCGCACGAATAGCTTTAACTAAGCTACCGGTTTTACGATTTTTTATGCCATTTATCATCATCCCCTTTGGCATATTCATGCTTCACAGCAGCCCAGGCCACTTTATGCGCGGTTTCTTCGCGACTGGCGTCATCACGCCGATCTTCTTTATCTTTATATTGATCCCATGCGCTGTTGAACGCTTCTTTATAGATATCCTGGGCATGAGACGGTAGAACGTGCTTTACGCTTTCCGGCAGATCGCTTTTCGTTTTATACGGCATCGTTGACTCCTTTTACAAAGTTGAACATTAAGTGTGGTCAACAATATCTACTCTTGCCAAAACATAAGAATTTTCATGTCAGACTGTTCTTAAGAAACGCTAAAACAAACATTGTCTAAACGTAATACTTATTTTTATGCCCCAATGAGTAAAAAATCGACAGCGGGGTAAAAATTCGTAAAATGTTACCGATATCCAGACACTTTCTGTTATTTTTCCTACCTATTTTTTACATTTTCGATAAATTCATCTGCAAAGGGATAACCATAATGTCAAATGCTCAAGAGGCGGTAAAAACCCGCCACAAGGAGACTTCGCTTATTTTCCCGGTTCTGGCGCTGGTAGTGCTGTTCCTGTGGGGAAGCAGCCAGACACTACCAGTGGTCATTGCCATCAATCTTCTTGCGCTTATTGGTATTTTAAGTAGCGCCTTTAGTGTTGTCCGTCATGCGGACGTATTAGCCCATCGCCTGGGAGAACCTTACGGTTCGCTTATTCTTAGCCTTTCAGTGGTTATTCTTGAAGTCAGTTTGATTTCAGCTTTAATGGCAACCGGCGACGCCGCGCCAACGCTAATGCGTGATACGCTCTATTCAATCATTATGATTGTTACCGGTGGGCTGGTTGGCTTTTCATTATTGTTGGGCGGTCGTAAGTTTGCCACCCAATATATGAATCTGTTTGGTATCAAGCAGTATTTAATTGCGCTGTTCCCCCTGGCGATAATCGTACTGGTATTTCCAATGGCTCTGCCTGCGGCGAATTTTTCAACCGGTCAGGCGTTACTGGTAGCATTAATTTCTGCGGCAATGTATGGCGTATTTTTGCTGATCCAGACCAAAACGCATCAAAGTTTGTTTGTCTACGAGCACGAAGATGACAGTGATGATGACGACCCGCATCACGGTAAACCGTCTGCCCATAGCAGCCTGTGGCATGCTATCTGGTTGATTATCCATCTGATTGCCGTTATTGCAGTCACCAAAATGAATGCCAGCCCGCTGGAGACATTGCTCGACAGCATGAATGCCCCTGTCGCCTTTACTGGCTTCCTGGTGGCTCTGTTGATTCTGTCGCCGGAAGGTTTAGGTGCGTTAAAAGCAGTGTTGAACAACCAGGTCCAGCGCGCGATGAATCTGTTCTTTGGTTCAGTGTTAGCAACCATTTCGCTTACCGTACCTGTCGTCACGCTAATTGCCTTTATGACGGGTAACGAATTACAGTTTGCACTTGGTGCGCCAGAAATGGTGGTGATGGTGGCCTCTTTAGTGCTGTGCCATATCTCCTTCTCCACCGGACGTACTAACGTGCTCAATGGCGCAGCGCATCTGGCACTGTTTGCCGCCTATTTGATGACGATATTTGCCTGACAGTTATATCTCCTCCGATGACGGAAATCGGGGGAGATAAGATAAATTCCTGCTTATTGTATTTCTTCATACTACCTGGACAGCTCGTTAATCAGAATTGCGAGCCTGTACCACAACCTGCACGAAACCACTGCAACAGCTGTTGAAAAGCCGGAATGTACTCTTTATTGCAAACATTTCAGGGATGAAGTGAAGATGAATTGAGA
>ERZ773277.2265-NODE-2265-length-13216-cov-2.624269_pt1 | contig 13216 bp, 9 predicted proteins | sample MGYA00511957_ERZ773277 | MGnify/ENA primary metagenome ERZ773277 (study PRJEB29015, sample SAMEA2737800) | human gut metagenome | biome: human gut; feature: human-associated habitat; material: faeces | place: China | collected 2012 ... | reverse complement strand
GTATTTGGACAAAAAAGTCAATTCAAAGCCATCGCCAGTCATGAACACCGCTATGGCGACCAAGCCGGCCAATAGCGTGCGCGGCAGACCTATCTTCATAACATGTCTCTTTTCTTGGTAGAACGTCGTTGTCACCGTCTCAACTTTTTTGTTGATAAACATATTTTCGACGCAAAAAAGTGGCAGAAAATCCTTTATGCACAGCTATTTTTGATACTTTTTTGCAATACCTGATATCTCAGACCAACACGAGACATAAGGAAAGGACTTTTATGAAGTAGTCTTGAAAAAGAAGTTGCGCAGGAAGGATCAACCAGTGAAAGCCCAATCCGCCCTATCAGTCAAAGAAGCCAATCTCAAGGCCATGACCGCGTTCATCTATACCCAAGGTTCAGCCACCAAGCAGATGTTCGAACACGAATTAGGGCTCAGCCTGCCAACCATCACGCAGAATCTGCGCGCCATGGGGGCCGACGGGCTCATCGTCAAAGGCGAGATGCAGCAATCCACCGGTGGACGCAAAGCGCAAATCTACGAATTCGCGGCACACTCCAGCGTGGCGATCGGCGTGCGCATCCAAACCACACAAATCACGGCCATCGCCATTGATCTGAACGGCAAATCCGTAGCCACCAGACAGCGCACACTCCCCTATCGCAACAACGACGCCTACTACCAGCGCATGAATGGCATCATCAACGATTTCGCGCAAGAACTGGCGAAACAAGGCAGCACGGTACTCGGCGTGGCCTTCTGCATGCAAGGCATCGTATCGGCAGACGGACAGTCGATCACCTTCGGCAAAATCATGGGCAACACCGGCCTGAAACTCAGCGAACTCAGCCACGGCCTCAACTATCCGTCGCTGATGATTCACGATTCCGACGCTTCTGCCATGGCGGAACTCTGGTTCGATCACAATCTGAAGGATGCCGTCTGCATCTACCTCGAACGACGCCCAGGAGGCGCGGTCATCGTGGACGGATCGCTCTACCAAGGGCCAAACCAATGCAATGGCTCAATCGAACATATGACGCTGATTCCGGGCGGAAACCCTTGCTATTGCGGGCAATTGGGATGCATGGATACGTATTGCTCGCCGGAAACGCTGATGGAAGACGGCGAAAGCCTGCCCGGCTTCTTTTCGGTGTTGGAACAAGGCGAGCAGGAGCATCGCAAACGATTCTCGCAATGGCTGGATTATGTGGCGCTGGCGGTAACGAACATTCGCTCGGTGCTGGCCGGTGACGTGATCATCAGCGGTGAGGCAGCACAATATCTCGATGATGACGATATGGCCGGACTACGCGAACGCGTGGTGGAACATACGCCATTCGGCACCACGGATTTCACCCTGCGCAAGGGAATGGCGCTCGACCATCAAGACATTATCGGCGCGGCCCTGCGTTTTGTGGAGCCGTACGTACGCGAACTATGCGATATGTGACCTTTTGTGCATATATTATTAATCGCATCGCTTGCATAACAAAAGAAGCGTGTTGCCGAACCCGTATATAAGGTTCAACGCACGCTTCTTTGTTCGCTTCCGTCTGCTTCACTTGTTGTATTTTTTCAGCGATTATTTGACGGTAATCATCTAATGATAGTTATTTGACAATCTGGCAGAATTCGATGGTTTCGCCGTTCGGTCCGTATACATTGAAGTAGCGAATGCCGTGCTCCCAGAAGCTGTCGATATGCTGAATTTCAGTGTCTTTGAAATTCAGTCCGAGTTCCTTCGCGTTTTCGAACGCGGCTTCAATGTCGGGAGTATCGAACGCCCAGTGGTTGATGGCACCGGTGGTCAGCGGCGCTGGGTCGCCTTCCCAGGTTTCGGCCGTAACGCAGGAATGCGCAACGGTTTTCACCGTTATGGAACAGTCCCGCCAACTCGAAACCGAGTTTCTTGGTATAGAATTCGATGGTTTCGTCCAGATCTTTCGCCGGCATGCCGGAATGCTGCAGATCGGTGGTGAATTCAGACATTGGTTTGGTCATAATACCCTCCTTGTGATGGTTGGTACGATACGTTTTTCCCTTTTGTGATTAGGATATGCGCTATGCGGCGATGTCAGCGGCGCATTTGCCGTCATATCGTGACACTTTTTTGCTAATTCCAGGCTGTTCAGGACGAATAAACAGCGTCAGCACCGATTTTGACGACAGCCTTGGAAGCGGCGGCGATTTTGCCGTCGAGGAAGTCCTGCACCTGCTCGAGTTCAAGCTCACGGCCGGATCAGACCGGCACGAGCGTCGACAGCCTCGACATAGTAAGTCAACAGATAATTTCAAAGTGTTTAGAATGAGGTTATGAAGAACCCGTCTTTGCACCGTTATGCAACTCGTCCAGGTCTCTACTTCACCGATGATGGTGGGGCGGATGCCATCGTCCGCTCGGAAACAGCGGACCAAGTGTGGTTTTGCGTACTTGAGCCGCTCGACCAACCCAGTGCCTTCTATGCCGACGCAGTACGATTGTTCAACGAGCCGGGGCTGACCTTCATCGATCAGGCGATGAAACAGCGCATCTGCACTCGGCGAATCCCCTCGCTCAATCTTCGCGAAACACTATTCCGCATGGACGGGCCCAATTACGGACTGTGGTACGTGCACGTGCCGCAAGCATGGGACGGCATGCAATACGGATACCGCGTCAACGGCCCATGGGACCCCGACCACGGCGTGAGCTTCAACCCGTACAAACTGTTGCTCGACCCCTATGCCAAAGGCATCGAAGGATCAATGGAGCTTGATCCCGGAGCGTTCTCCTATGAATGCGAGATCGTGAACGGCAAAGTCAAAGGTTCGCCATTCGGCCCGATGAGCACCATCGACTCCGTGGGGCATGTTCCCGTTTCCGTGGCGATAGACGATCGTGCCACCAACAAGCATGACGGTGAGCCATCACACCCGCATGTGGCATGGAGCAAAACCGTGATCTACGAGCTGCACGTCAAAGGCTTCACAGCCAACGCGCCTTGGCTTCCCAAAGAGCTTCGCGGCACCTATGCAGGTTTGGCACATCCGGCGACGCTCTCCTACCTGCAGGATTTGGGCGTCACTTCCATTGAGCTGCTGCCGATTCAAGCCAAGCAATCCGAACTGTTTCTGCAGGAACGCGGACGCGTCAACTATTGGGGATATTCGACGCTCGGCTATTTCGCGCCGGAAGCCTCATACGCCACCAAGCGCTCCCAGGAGACCGGTGCGGCCGCAGTACGCCAGGAAGTCATCGACATGGTACGAGCCTTGCATGAGGCCGGATTCGAAGTGATTATGGACGTGGTCTACAACCACACCTGCGAATCCGGTCCGGAAGGACCGACCGTATGCTGGCGCGGACTCGACAATCTGGCATATTATCGACGCACCAAAGATAAGATCAGCCGCCTGTACGACACCACCGGCTGCGGCAACACGCTTGATTTCACCAACACGCACGTCACCACATTCGCCGTGGATTCGTTGCGCTATTGGGCCAAACGCATTGGCATCGACGGATTCCGATTCGATCTCGCGGCGACGCTGGCACGTCTCGACGGTGAATTCACCCGCTACCATCCGTTCCTGTATGCATTGCGTTCCGACATGCTGCTCGGCAATCTCAAAATGATCATGGAACCTTGGGATTGCGGTCCAAATGGCTGGCGCACCGGCGAATTCGGCATCCCCTTCGCCGAATGGAACGACAGGTTCCGCGATTGCACACGCAAATTCTGGCTGACCGACGTGGATCGCATGCGCGGTGGAGAATACGGCGAAATGACCATGCAGGAGATGGCCACACGTTTGTGCGGATCATCCGACCTGTTCGCCACCGATCCAGGCCGCGGTTCGACCGCGTCCGTGAATTACGTGGCATGCCATGACGGCTTCACCACAGCCGATCTGACCATGTACAAAACCAAGCATAACGAGGCCAACGGCGAAAACAACCGCGACGGAACAAACGACAATCATTCCGTCAACTTCGGTCACGAGGGCCCCAGCGGCGATCAAATCATCGTGCAGCAACGGCAACGCGCCACCATGAACCTGCTGGGTACGCTGCTGCTTTCGCTAGGCACGCCAATGCTGCTTGCCGGCGACGAATTCGGCAATTCGCAGAACGGCAACAACAACGCCTACACGCAGGATAACGACACCACCTGGCTTGATTGGGATTGGCTGTACAGTACCGAACAAACGCCGGAATTGAAGCAGTTCAATCTCACTTCCCGTTTAATCACATTGCGTAAATCCCGCGATTTGTACAATCATGAGGATTTCTTCACTCGCCTGAGCGAAATCGGTTTGCTGAAGAAATCCGATCGCGTGCATTGGTATTTGCCGAATGGACAGATGCCAAATGATGCGGATTGGACGAATCCTGCCGTACGCTCGTTCGCCATGCAACTGCTCTCCCCCGATGAGCCGAGCCTGCTAATTCTGATCAATGGTTCCGACGAAGTCACACGTTTCCATCTTCCAAAAGGCATTGAATGGGAGATGGTCTGGTCTTCATCGGAGATCGTCGGCGAATATCCCGGTTTGGGAACATCCATCGAACGGGTGTCAGAATTCGACGAGGAGTCGGAAAACAAGCCGGCAGGCAGACTGCGCAATCATCTGCACCGCATCAATATGATGTACTGGCAGATGCAAGACAATGAAGCAAATCTGCAATCCGCCGACGATGGATTGTCGGAAGACGATCCGACATTGTGGACGCTTCCGGCGTTGAGTATCAGTGCGATGAAGCAGATGCCGACCGCCTGATTCCATCAAGCGCTGCCTGAATCGTTCGAATACCAAGAAACCCCTCGGAAAACGAATTTCCGAGGGGTTTCGTATAAGCCGTAAAGCTTTAGCGCTTCGAGAACTGCGGAGCGCGACGTGCCTTGTGCAGACCGGCCTTCTTGCGTTCCACGACGCGAGCGTCGCGGGTCAGGAAGCCAGCCTTCTTCAGGGCTGCGCGGTTCGCATCACGATCGATGGCGTTCAGAGCGCGGGCAACGCCCAGGCGGATTGCGCCAGCCTGGCCGGTGGTGCCGCCACCGTCAACGAGGACGATAGCGTCGAACTTGCCTTCGAGCTTGAGAAGCACGATCGGGGAGTTGACCTCACGCTGCAGCAGCTTGGCCGGGAAGTACTCTTCCAGGGTGCGACCGTTGATGGTCCACTTGCCGGTGCCCGGAACCAGGCGAACACGAGCGACGGCTTCCTTGCGACGACCGGTGCCATAGCCCGGAGCGATAGCGGAAGTACCAGTGCCAGCGCCAGCGTTGGTTTCGGTGGTGTACGAGGTGAGCTCCTCTTCGGTCTCGAGAACCGCGGAGTTGTTGGTGTTTTCAGCCATGTTTCTTATCTCCCTTCGGTTCACTTAGCCTGCTGCGAGACCTGAGCGATCTCGAAAACCTGCGGCTTCTGGCCAGCGTACGGATGCTCGGTGCCACAGATGATGTGGAGGCGATCCAGCTGGACCTTGGCCAGACGATTCTTCGGCAGCATGCCCTTGATAGCGGACTTGATGATGCGCTCAGGGTTGGTCTTGAGCAGCTTGCCGTAGCTATCGCGACGCAGGCCACCCGGACGACCGGAGTGCATGTACAGTTCCTTGCCCAACTTGTTGCCGGTCAGAGCGATCTTATCGGCGTTGAGAATGATCACGTGGTTGCCGGAATCGGCGTGCGGAGCGTAGGTCGGCTTGTTCTTGCCACGCAGCAGGATGGCTGCCTGGGAAGCGAGACGGCCGAGCACCACGTCGGTGGCGTCGATAACGTACCAGTCGTGAGTCAGATCAGCTGGCTTCGGAGTGAAAGTTTTCACGATGTACCTTTTCTATATATTGTGTTCCGGACCTTCCATCAACATCAACGCGTTGGTTAGGCGCGGAATGATGCCGTTTTCAGGTCTCATTATCCGTGGGCTCCCTGAAAGTCCTCGATGGCGAGTGGGAAAAGCGCTTTGAAGGACCCCGTAGGGAAACACAACAATCTATTAGTGTATCGCCAGCCTTGACATTTGCGACACATCGTATAACGAAATCAACGTAAAATGCCCCTTTTTTGCGGAGCAACGAAAAACCGGCGATGCGCAAACGAACGTTCCGTTTCATATCGCCGGTTTTATATATCCAATATCTGATGTCAAACGCGATCAGCCGCGCATAATCGCCGCGATCTCCTGCAGTCGAGTATTGCCGAACAACTCTTCCAGTGGCACGACATTGCCATTGCCGTCAGCCAGAGGAATACGCCAATTCGGGTACTCATTGCAGGTTCCCGGCTGGTTCTGCGTGCGCTTTTCACCGACCGCATCGACGATGGATGCCGCCATCAGCTTGCATGGCGATCCCTTAAGACCACGATACAGGGCGTCGACGATCTCGTTTTCGTTGGCAAGCTCATCTTTCAGCACGTCAGCGTCAAGATAGCCTTCCTTGACAAGCATGTTCAGCATGGCGTTATGCTCGGCTTCCGCGGACTTCTTGAATTCCTCGACCGGACCGGACAACAATCCCAACTGCTCGCGCAGCTTGACATGCCCATACTCCAAGTAGCCTGCCGCCGGAGGCAAATCGTGCGTGTTGACGGAAGCCAGCGCATACGGACGCCAATCCTTCGGCGCACGGAACACACCATCGAACTGTTCGAACCATTCCACTGCGCAACCAAGAATGCCGTGCTCGGACAGCGACTTGGACACATAAGCCGGAACCACGCCAAGATCCTCGCCCACGACCACGCCACCGGCGCGAGACGCTTCCAGCGCGAGAATGCCGAGCATGATGTCAGAATCGTAATGCACGTAGGTGCCGTCCATGGCCTTCTTGCCTTCCGGAATCCACCACAGGCGGAACAAGCCAAGAATATGGTCGATACGCACCGCGCCTGCATTGGAGAACATGCCGTGCACCATATCTCGGTACACCTTGTAGCCGGTCTGTTCGAGAGCGATTGGATTCAGCGGCGGCTGACTCCAATCCTGACCCTGCTGGTTGAACATGTCCGGCGGAGCGCCGACCGTGGCGCCCTTGGCAAAACGCTCCGGGTTCCACCACACGTCGGAACCGGCCGGATGCACGCCCACAGCCATGTCGGCGACGATGCCGATCTTCATGCCGGCCTCGCGCGCCGCCTGCTGGGCCGCATGCAGCTGCTCGGTGGCGACCCATTCGAGCCAACGATAGAATTCAAGCGTGTCCGGGTACTGTGCGCGAAGCTGCGCGACTTCCTCGGAATCACGATTGTACTTGCGCACCCAATCGTCGTCGCTGCCATTCGAGGCGCCCCACTTGTCGTAGCACAGGCACCATGTGGCATAGGATTCGATCTCATCGCCCACTTCGGCGAGATACTGGTCGAACTCGGCTTGACGCTGTGCGGAAAGGCCGGACTTGTAGATGATCCATAACGCCTGCATCTTGGTACGCCACATGGTTTCGCGATCCAAGATCCGCGCATTGCCGTTGAGCGGCTTGACCTGCTCATGCAGTTCATCCACTTTCGCCTTGTCTTCCGGCGAAAGCACGGCATATTCCGGCATGGATTCCGGTCGAATATAGCTGAAATTAATGAAACGGCGCGAAATCGGCAGATACGGCGATGGCTCGATCGGCGGCACCGGTTCGGCGGCATGCAGCGGATTGATCAGCATGAAGTCGGCGCCGGTCTTCTTCTTGGACTCGACGAGCAGGGTCTTCAGATCCTCATAGTCGCCGATACCCCAGGAACCGCTGGAACGAATGGAGTAGAGCTGGCTCATCCAGCCCCACAGGGAGCCTTCCTTCATGTCGTCAAGCAGCTCGATCTTTTCCGGAGCGCTGATAACGGTTGCAATCTCCGTCTTGCCACCAACGGTGACTTCAAGGGTGTGATACCCCTCGGGAAGATCTGCCGGAAGCACCAGATATGAGGTGCACACGAAGCCGCCGTCGACCTCGACCACGGTATCGCTGCCACCCTCGAGCTCGATTTTGCCGGCATACGCCCCACCGTCTTCCAGCATGATGGAAGCTTCAGGAACGTCAAGCGCTCCGCCGTGAACCTCAACCTTGCTTTCCTTGCCGACAACGTGCAGCACGGTCGGAGGAACGATACGTGTGTCGCGTTCGCGCTGAATGGTGGTGATGGACTGCTCGATCGCCCCATCGTTGGAAGCGTCGATTCCGAGCGCCTTGAGCACCGCCACGAGAACATCGTCTTCGATTTCGTGGTAGTCGCGGCTCATGCCGACGTAACTGGTGGCGATACCCACCAACTTTGCCAGGCGAATGATCGGACGGGCTAGACGCGTTGCATTTTCGGTCTGTTCTGTCATAAACAACAGTCTATGCCCCAATCACATGCACCACGCGCAAAAATCTCATAAAAATGACAACGTATGCAATTATTTTTCCGAAAGATGCCGTTCAGCGGCCCTTTTCACCTCTCCTGACGCATCCTGCGCAAGTTTTTCCAACATCTGATCAGACGTGTTCGGGTTCAAAGCAACGGCCCTACGTACCATGGAAGCAAGCACGGCAGGAGCATTCGGCTCGACGTCGACCCCCAAAGATCCCAGAAAATCAAGGGCCGTGGAATCCATACCCGGATCCTGCGCGCCTTCGAGCCGCATCTTCCAAGACGTCTGCTTGTTGCGCAACGCGACATCGCGCACTTCGAGGGACTCATCCTTGGTGAGACGCCCCACCAGCCAATTCTTATCATTGGCATTGCCCGCAACAGCTTTACGCACCTCAACGGATTCGTCGGTGGACAGTTTGACGAGAATATTCGGAAACGGCATGGTTTCCGCAAGAAAAACGCGATCTTCCAACGGTGTATGCGCATTGCCGGCGACGGCTTCCAGCAATGCCGTGGCACGCGAGAAAGCGGCCTGTTCGGAACGGTCAGGCAGCGGACGGCGCGCGAATTCGCTCAATTCGGCGGCATCCGTGGAGTGACGCAACCGCTCGTAGGTTGCGGTCAAAGGCTCGAAATCCGAAGGAACGTCTTGGTTTGATGCTTGTTCGTCGGCGTTCTCTACAACGGTTTCGACGGTATTTTCGGCGGTTTCCACGGCAGTAGTGTCTTGCGAGCTCATATCTTCGGTCATGCGTTCCACCTTACGTTATGTTCTGCTCAATATTCCATTCGTCATCGTTGAATTTCAGTATCGCACCGGGCGATTGGACGTGCCCGTTTGCCGCGGCGTGACGGTCGCATTGAACGTTTCGATAATTCGTGATTTGAATTTCTGCGATTGTTCCTGCGGAACGATAATTGACAGCACGATGCGATCGGTATATTGCGCATCCGCCTGCTCGCCGTCCACTGACGCAAGCAGATTCTGAAAGCTTCCCAATTGCGGATAGTCAAGCGTCACCTGATATTCGCAACATGGCACGATCTTCGCTTTGTTCGCCGCTTTGACCGCAATGGACGCACCCGTGGAATATGCGCGGATCAGGCCTCCGGAACCCAGCAGAATACCTCCGAAATATCGGGTGACGGCAACCACGCAATCCGTCATCTCGTTGGCGCGCAACACGTCAAGAATCGGTTTGCCCGCCGTGCCCGATGGCTCGCCGTCATCGCTCATGCGTTCGGCCAAACGACCGTCGGAACCGCCGCACACCGCAGCATAGGCGACATGACGCGCTTTCGGATGCTGGTCGCGAATCGTCTGCACAAACGCGAGCGCCTCATCCAAGGAGTCGATATGACAGGCGTCGCCGATGAATTCCGATTTTTTCTCGACGAACGCATCATGCGCGGGCTGATCGGCGGAATCGAGTATGGTCTGCATGTCTTTCAACCTACCCAATCACGCCGACCGTCCACATGTTTTGCCCATACCGGTTTTGCGGTTATTCACACGACGACGTTGAAATCCTCGCCCTTGCAGAATGCCGCAACGGATTGGACCACCTGTCTGGTGATGCCCACATAGGCGCCATCGGTGCGCCACGCGGTGTGCGGGGTGAGGATGATGCCTGGAATCGAACAGAGCGGATCGTCGGCAGTGAGCGGCTCGTGTTCGAACACATCGAGCGCCGCAGGAATGTCGCCTCGCTGGAGTCTGGCGAGCAATGCGCCCGGTTCGATGATTTCCGCACGGGCCGTGTTGATAAACATGGTTCCCGGTTTCAGAGCTTCGAGGTTTTCCGCAGTGACGATGCCTTTTGTGGAGTCCAGCAGCGGCATATGGATGGATACCACGTCGGAACCGGCAATCAGCTCGTTCATATCGTTGACTGGAGTGATATTCAGATCGGCGAACACCTGCTCCGGCACATGGGAGTTCCATGCGGACACGTTCATGCCCAAAGCTCCGGCGATGCGCGCCACGGTCTGACCGATGCCGCCAAGGCCGATGATGCCAAGCTTCTTGCCGTACAGCTCGTAGCCGTCGGCACCGTCCCAATCGCCTGTTTTGACTTGCCTGTCGAGTTTGCCGACCTGTCTGGCGAGTTCCATAAGCAGTGCGATGGTGTGTTCGGCCACAGCATGGTCGCCATAGTGCACCACATTGCATACGCGGATTCCACGTTCCTTGGCTTTGTCGAGATCGATGTAACTGGCCACGCCGGTGCCGCCGAATGCATAGCATTTGGCGTTCAACCGATCGAGGATGGAATCGGCGCAGTGGAATCCGATCACCATGATGGCGTCAGCTTCGGCGCAACGTTCGACGATGGTGTCTTCGTCAAGCGTGAAATCCTTGTACATGCGCACGCGGGCAATGTCTTTGAGCAGTTCGAAGTTCTTTTCGAACGGTTCGATCATCGATTCGATGATGACGGGCATGACCACCAGTGGCAGATCGGTGCGTTCCGGTTGGGTTTCGTAGATTTCCATGTTTTCACCTCACATTGTATGTTCGAGAGTTCTTACGCATATGCGACTCACGGCATGAGGCATATTGTGCCACGGAAAGCTACCGGCCAGATGAACTCGTTTGCTCCGCGGTAATATTCCATTCCTTGACCACGTTCTGATCGGCGCCCATGGAATAGAGCACGTCCCAGATGCGTTGGCGCACATTGGCGTCTTGCGTTTCATCCCAGCAGGTGCCGTCAGGATGATCGCTTGCAAGGGAACACCATTGGTATTTGCCTTGGGTTTCGTTGGCACTGGGCACCCAGTCAATGCGGTTGACACGCCACGAACCGGCCACGCCTTTCTTGCCCGCGAATTGAATACGCGCGGTAATGCCTTGATTGTTCACCAACGTGTCCGCAGTATTGGCCGATTCGGTCACGGCATTGCCCAAACCGTAGATGATCCAAGTGCCGTTGTAATTCTCGACCGGCTGCGCGCAATGGCATCCAGCGCCATAAATCACGTCGAACGCACCGGTATCGGCCAGTTCATGAGCCTCACTTTGCTGCCAGGAATCAGCGTAATCCAAATACTCCTGCACGGAATGCATGGCTATGGCCACCACATCGGCACCCTGCTCGCGAGCGGCCTTCGCTTTGGCTACCGCCTTGTCGATATCGGCTTGGTGGTTCGGGTCTCCGGATTCACGCAGACGATCCACACGCCAGTCGTAGTCAGGCGTCTGCGCGTTCAACGACACGGTTCCCGCAATCAGACCGAGCTTACCGCCACCGGTAGGCGAATCGATGACCAACGGCTTATACGAATCCTCTTCGGTTTTATAGGAGCCGGTCTGGGCGATGCCATCCTGATCAAGTGTGTCCCACAAGCGCGCGATGCCGTCAGCACCTTGGTCCCAGGAATGATTCGACGCATGCGTGCAGGCGCGATACCCCACGTTTTTCGCGGCGTCGGCCACTTCTGCCGGAATATTGAATACCGGATAGCCCGTATATGGACCGCCTCGCTGCGCGATAGGTGTTTCGAATTCGCATACGGCAATGTCGGATGCATCAATGTATTTGCGCATCGGCTCGAACAAGCCGGTAAAGTCAAATGCCGTGCCATCCGTGGCCGCGGTGTTGGTGCTGGCGTACTGGTTCCAAAGCCCCTCGTGGAACAGCAGATCACCGTTGACAAGCATGGCGATGCAGTCGGTGTCGGGGCAATCCGGAGAATTGCCATGATGCTCCGCAGGCTCAGTCGTCTGCTTCTTTTCAACCGTTTTCGGCTGGCTTACCGCCATCTCCGGCTTCACGGCAGCATCGTTCTGCTTCGGTTGAAGACCATGTACCAACAGCCAAGTTCCCGCCACAAGCACGACGGCAAGCACCGCCAATGCCGCAAACACAAGTTTGCGACGGCCGGCCGCAAGCACTTCCGGATTGGTCGCGTGCACCGCCTCTTTCCTGTATTTCATGGCACCCCTGCCTTCCTCTGGACCTTCTCAACTCATCACTTCAAGAATAACGGATATGCCCTTGCTTCTACACCCCGAAGCTGGCGATATTGTTACCGTATTTTCGACGCACCGCATCAAGCGCCGCCTCCGCGCCACGCAAACGCGCCGAATGCGTCTGCGACTGGGCGCTGCCGCCGGAGATTTCAGCACGCTGTTCGACTTCGTTTTCTTCGAGCAGATCATCCAGCGAAGGCTGAATCACAGCTTCTTCGGCAAGTACAAGCCCACTGGCGCTCATTCCCGCCAAACGCACGGGGCGCGTAAGGGAAATGGCATGCGCAGACTCCGGAGCCATGCCCATCATGGAGAGCATCAGATTGGCACATTGCGGGTAGAGCACGCTCGCCGCATCCGTAGGACAGCCCAGTGTGTGCCCTTTTGTTGCGTAGCTCAAATCCGGAAACCGAAGTTTGACCATGACTTTACGAGCGAGGAAACCCCTCCTGCGCAAAGACGTGGCCACGTCATCGCAACACCAGCGGAGCATGGAGCACACCTGCCGCATGTCTTGCGTATCCGCATCGAAGGTGCGTTCCGCGCCAATCGATTTTTCCTGCGTATACGGCACGACGGGTCTACCATCCAGTCCTCGGGCCGCCTGATACAGCCCGCGCGCGGAAATAGCCGATCCAGTAGCCTGTTCCAACGATTCAAGACTCATACGCGCAAGATCGGCAACGGAGTTGACGCCCCACGCATTCAGTCGTTTCTCCAGAGAAGGTCCGATGCCGGGGATGCCACGCAATGGCATCATCTGCACGAATTGCGCATGCCGCGCCACGGGAATCATCAACATGCCGTTGGGCTTGGCATTGGTGGATGCCATTTTGGCGACCAGCTTGTTTGCCGCGATGCCTACGGAACAGGTGACGTTGTAACGCGAAACCCCCTGTTCGCGAATCCACGC
>ERZ773277.2242-NODE-2242-length-13292-cov-3.186220_pt1 | contig 13292 bp, 16 predicted proteins | sample MGYA00511957_ERZ773277 | MGnify/ENA primary metagenome ERZ773277 (study PRJEB29015, sample SAMEA2737800) | human gut metagenome | biome: human gut; feature: human-associated habitat; material: faeces | place: China | collected 2012 ... | reverse complement strand
CTTTACCACCACGTTTGATGTAACGGGTCATGGCAACACGGGCTGCCTCGATCTGATTGGAACGAATCCAGCACGGCTCTGCCGCTACGATACCGTACTCACCATATGCGATCGTGTTACCTCTGAGAGCTTTTCCTTTCATGGTACCACGGAACTGTTTACGACGTTTTACTCTTTTTGGCATTAACATTATTTATCGCTCCCTTCCTTATCTGCTCTAGTCGGAAGAACTTCGCCTTTGTAAATCCAAACCTTTACACCGACTTTTCCGTAAGTTGTGTCAGCTTCTGCGAATCCATAATCAATGTCTGCTCTCAGTGTCTGAAGCGGAATTGTTCCCTCGCTGTAGAACTCTGTACGAGCCATATCAGCTCCGCCGAGACGTCCGGATACAGAAGTTTTAACTCCAAGAGCTCCTGCTTTCATTGTTCTGGACATGCAGGATTTCATAGCACGTCTGAATGAAATACGGTTCTCAAGCTGCTGGGCAATGTTCTCAGCTACAAGCTGTGCGTCTTTGTCCGGTCTTTTGATCTCTTTGATATCAACGATAAGTTTCTTATCTGTGAACTGAGCAAGCTCTGCTTTTACTTTTTCGATCTCGGAACCGCCCTTACCGATAACAACGCCCGGTTTAGCTGTATAAACAATGATCTTCACGCGATCGGAAGCTCTCTCGATCTCGATTTTGGAGATTCCGGCGCTGTATAATCTTTTCTTTAAAAATGTTCTGATCTCGTGGTCTTCAACCAAGTTGTCAGCGAAATCTTTCTCTGCGTACCATTTGGAATCCCATTCTTTGATAACGCCGACTCTCAAGCCATGAGGATTTACTTTCTGTCCCATATTGTCCTCCTATCTTTCATTCAGCACGATTGTGATGTGGCTCATTCTCTTCTCGATTCTATAAGCTCTACCCTGTGCTCTCGGTCTGATTCTCTTCATTGTCGGTCCTTTGTTTGCGTAGCACTCCTCAATGTAAAGGTTGTCAACGCTCATACCGTTGTTGTTCTCAGCGTTAGCAATCGCTGATTTCAGTAATTTCTCTATAACTGCTGAAGCATATCTCGGATTGTAAGCTAAAATACCGAGTGCTGTCTGTACATCCTTACCTCTGATGGCATCAAGAACGTAGCATGCCTTCTGAACAGATATTCTTGCGTAAGAAATCTTAGCTGAAGGTCTTGTATCTCTCTGCTCGTTTCTTTCTCTCTTGATTTGGGATCTGTGTCCTTTTGCCATGGATGAACCCTCCTTTCAAAATATATGAATCTTATCTGACTTTCGACTTCTTCTCGTCTTTGCCGTGTCCTCTGTAAGTTCTTGTCGCAACGAACTCACCGAGTTTGTTTCCTACCATATCTTCTGTAACATATACCGGTACATGTCTTCTTCCGTCATGTACGGCAAATGTGTGGCCTACAAATGACGGGAAGATTGTAGAACGGCGTGACCATGTCTTAATAACTGATTTATCACCTGCAGCGTTCATAGCGTCTACTTTTTTCAGTAAGCTTTCGTCTGCAAATGGTCCTTTTTTAAGTGAGCGAGCCATAGGTTCTAACCTCCTTGTGAATCTAATTATTTAATCGCTTTACCGTCTCTTCTTCTTACAATCAGCTTGTTAGAAGCTTTGTTTTTCTTGCGGGTCTTAAGACCAAGTGCCGGTTTACCCCACGGTGTACACGGACCCGGGCGGCCGATACCTGTCTTACCTTCACCACCACCATGCGGATGGTCGTTCGGGTTCATAACAGAACCACGTACTGTCGGGCGGATGCCCATGTGACGCTTACGTCCTGCTTTACCTACATTGATCAGGTTGTGCTCTCCGTTTCCTACCACACCGATAGATGCGCGGCAGATGATCGGAACCATTCTCATCTCACCTGACGGAAGTCTGAGTGTTGCATATTTTCCTTCTTTAGCCATAAGCTGCGCGCTGTTTCCTGCTGAACGAACAAGCTGTCCGCCTTTTCCCGGATAAAGCTCGATGTTATGGATCTGAGTACCTACCGGAATCTCAGAAAGCGGGAGGCAGTTTCCTACTCTTACTTCGGCATCTGCACCGTTCATAACTGTCATTCCGTCTTTCAGTCCTTCAGGAGCAAGGATATATGCTTTTTCTCCGTCTGCGTAGCAGATCAGCGCAATGTTTGCAGATCTGTTCGGATCGTATTCGATACCTACTACTGTTGCCGGGATTCCGTCTTTCTTTCTCTTGAAGTCTACGATTCTATATTTTTTCTTAGCGCCGCCGCCGCGATGTCTTACAGTAATCTTACCCTGTGCGTTACGACCTGCTTTTCTTTTTTTGGAATCAAGAAGTGATTTTTCCGGAGTTGTCTTTGTGATCTCGGAGAAATCAGATCCTGTCATCTGTCTTCTGGAAGGTGTATATGGGTTATATGTTCTGATTCCCATTACTTTCTCTCCTTTCATTTCGTCTAATTATTTGTTTCACGGATTTGCACCGTATATAGTTTCTGATCTTACAGTCCTTCAAAGATTTCGATTTCTTTACTGTCTTCTGTAAGCTGTACGATCGCTTTCTTTGTCTTAGCTGTTTTTCCGACTACCATTCCGCGTCTTCTGTTTTTTCCTTCAAGGTTCATTGTGTTGACACGAGCAACCTTTGTTCCTTCAAACATTTTTTCAACAGCTTCTTTGATCTGAGCTTTTGTAGCCTCTGTGTGTACAAGGAATGTATATTTCTTGTCAGCCATCAGATCCATGCTTTTCTCTGTGATAACCGGTTTAAGGATTACATCATAATACTGAATGTTTGCCATTATGCGTACACCTCCTCGATTGTTGCAACAGCAGCTTTCGTTGCGATCACTGTGTTGTATTTCAGGATGTCATATACGTTGATCGTATTTGTGCGTGCTGTCTTAACGCCAGCAATGTTTCTAGCAGAAATCTCTGCGTTTGTATTTCCGTCTTCCAAAACAACAAGCGCTTTGTTTACGTTCAGGTTGTTCAGGACATTCTGGAATTTCTTTGTTTTGATCTCATCGAAGTTCATCTCGTCAACTACGATGAATTTGTTCTCTTCTACTCTGGAAGAAAGTGCGGATTTAAGAGCAGCTCTCTTCTCTTTTTTATTCATCTTGAATGAGTAATCTCTCGGAACCGGAGCGAATACAACACCGCCGCCTGTCCACTGCGGAGCTCTTGTTGAACCCTGTCTTGCGTGACCTGTTCCTTTCTGTCTCCACGGTTTTCTTCCGCCACCGCTTACTTCGGAACGGGTTTTAGCTTTCTGAGTTCCCTGACGATTATTTGCAAGCTGAAGCACTACAGCCTGATGTACCAGATGCTCGTTGATTTCTACACCGAACACTGCATCATTAAGCTCCATGCTGCCAACTTCTTTGCCTTCCATATTTAATACAGATACGTTAGCCATTACGTGTGTTCCTCCTTTCAACGAACTTATTTACCGCATTTTACTGTCTCTTTGATGGTAACCATGGATTTCTTCGGTCCTGGTACAGCACCTTTGACTAACAGTAAATTGTTCTCTACGTCAACTTTTACGATTTCCAGGTTCTGTACGGTGATTTTCTTTCCACCCATCTGTCCTGGCATTCTTTTTCCTTTGAATACCTTACTCGGATCGGAGCAAGCACCATTGGAACCTGCGTGACGATGATATTTGGAACCATGAGCCATAGGTCCTCTGGACTGACCATGTCTCTTGATGGCACCCTGGAATCCTTTACCTTTGCTTGTTGCAGTAGCGTCGATTTTATCGCCTGCGCCAAAGATATCGGCCTTGATTTCCTGTCCTAATGTATAGGTTTCAGCATCTTCAAATCTGAACTCTTTCAGATATCTCTTGCAGGAAACACCTGCTTTTGCGAACTGGCCTTTCATTGGTTTGTTCACACGGTTTTCTTTCTTCTCGCCGAAGCCTACCTGAATTGCACTGTACCCGTCGTTGTCTGCGGTTTTCACCTGTGTTACAACACACGGACCTGCCTGCAATACAGTTACCGGTACTAAAACACCGTTTTCGTCGAAGATCTGAGTCATTCCGACTTTTGTAGCTAAAATTGCTTTCTTCATTCCTTTTACCTCCTGTTTTATCTACAGCGGAACTTCCTATTATAAAGAAGTTCATTCTAGCGAACAGTTGATATAAGTGGAACACTATGACCCTTAGGGATGTTGATTCCTTCGAATGAGTGTTGCTTCTATATCATCTATTGCTTACTTAATTGATGGCCGGGGGCTGATCCCGGACTTTTTACAGCTGATCTTATTTGTTTTTCATCTTGATATCGATGTAAACACCTGCCGGCATTTCCAGTCTTGCTAATGCATCCACTGTTTTCTGGGTAGGTGCGATGATATCAATCAGTCTCTTGTGAGTTCTCTGCTCGAACTGCTCACGGGAATCTTTGTACTTGTGAACTGCACGAAGGATTGTTACTACCTCTTTCTTCGTTGGAAGCGGTACTGGTCCGCTCACCGTTGCTCCGTTCTTCTTTACAGTTTCGATAATTTTCTGTGCAGATGCATCTACTAACTGATGATCATACGCTTTCAGTGTAATTCTCATTACTTGACTTGCCATAAAAAAAGTCGCCTCCTTTTCGCACTTTTACGAGTACGACAAGCGGTGACTGTACACTTACCCGTGTGTGTCCTGATGTTTGCACACGGTCGTTTCCACTCTTACAGGTGGACTTAATTGTGGGTACAGTGACTTGTCGCCAGTTTCTTTAACTTGACATTCGCTCCACGGAAAACCCGCTGTTTCTCAGCGGCAACCTCGCGCTTCAACGCTATCAATGTCACAACAGTTGTTAGTATACAAGAAAGCACGCGAAAAATCAAGGTTTTTTTTTATTTTTTTCGATTTATCCGTTTTTATGCAAAAAGAGAAATACAGGGGTGCCGTGTTGTGCACTTTTCCTATATTTCTCTCTTTTTTGACGTTTTCCAACTATTCAGAGCCCCATCTCGATTCCGCTGCGATGTATCTCGATGTGGCTTCTTGCCATATGAATAAAAAGAAAAGAACGTTCATTCATGCAAGCATGATTCGCGTTCTTTTCTTTTCGTTCGCATGGCTCTGAATAGTTACAGAATGTCGGAATAATCTAAGATTGTGATGCCGGTTGCAGGATCTTCAATGACTTTCGGGTCATCTCCGGCTGCGTGGGCCTTCTGGAGGAGTTCTTCCGCCGTGTAAACCGGCATGGCAAGTTCGATCGGCTCGGACGGTTCCGGTTCCGGCTCTTCTTCCGGCTCTTCGATGGTTTCTTCAAACTCTTCGATTTCTTCCACAGTTTCCGGCTCTGCAGATTCCGTTTCTTCGGTTTCTTCGGTTTCTTCTGTCACTTCTTCCGCTGTTTCTTCTGCGGCAGCTTCTTCGACAATTTCCGTTTCTTCCACGGCTTCCGGAATTTCTTCGGTTTCTTCTCCTCTTACAAGGTTCTGCAGATCGACGGTATGAAAGGACACCTGCTCCGTTCCTTCTTCTTCCAGATCCGGAATTTCAAATTCGTCCTGTTTCTCTTCTTCTGCCGTTTTCTGGTCGGCTGCTCTCAACTGTTCGGTCATTTCCTGTTCTTCCCGTTTCTTTTTTTCTTCCAGGGCAGCTTTCTTTCTGCTGCGAAGCTCTTCGGACGCTTTCTCATCGTCCTCGTCTTCGTCTTCTTCCTCTTCTTCCTCATCCTCTTCTTCATCACGTTTCCACACCTCGGAAAGGATGAACAAAATGACCAGAAACAGAATGGCAAGTCCGATGATCATGATTCCCTCTCTGCTCTGCGCCGCCATCGACAGAAAGCCGATCACCGGAATCGTGACGATCACTTTGCTCACGGTTGCTCTCACGGTAATTTCCGTTGTGTCTCCACTGATCACATTTTTTACGGATGCGGTTCCGGCAGCGGTGTCGAGGGACTGTATCGTATAGATATACTTTCCGGAATTGTCATCAACCAGGATTTTGTCTCCCGTCGCAACCGATGACGTATCTGTCTTCTTTGCGTACGTGACAGCGCCGCGGGAAATGTTGGTATTTCCCATCCCGTCTGAGACAAGTGTCGTGATGCCGGCAAACGGCGGAATCACCAGTGCGCCTGCTGACAGGATTGCAAGCAGAAGCAGCGTATTCACAATTACCTTCAGTAATTTTGACATATTCAATTCTCCTTGTATTCTCAGTCTTTGCCCCCTATTATAACCCCTTTTCTTCGATTATGCAAGAAAACGTTACGCATCGTGTCCCGGCCGCCCGGTTCCGCGTGTCGAATTTTTCGATTTTTTCTTGAAGATCTGTCCTGTTTCTTCTATACTATATACATAACCAAAGGGGGAATACTTTCATATGAATACACTGATCAAAACCATCGAAGATCTTTCCCTGAACGCATGGCCGTCTCACCAGATCGAGCTGTACGACGGATGGATTCTTCGTTTTTCTTATTTTTATACACACCGGACCAACAGCGTCGAGCAGATCGGGCCGTCCACGATTCCGGTGGAGGAAAAAGTGCAGTACTGTGAGGAGATCTACCGTCGCTGGGGTACACCGGCAATTTTCAAGATCAGTCCGCTTGTCAATCCCGGCTTTGATGCAATGCTCGCCGACCGCGGCTATGTAGTCCAGCACACGACGCACGTCATGACAATGGATCTGGCGAACTTTGCCAAAAAGAATCCTGCCGTTGCCGTGACCGTCAGCAGCTTTATCCCGCCGAAATGGATTGACAGCCTCTTTGCTTTAAAGAGCACGACGAACGTGATGCACCGCATGGTCGTTCCTTCGATGTACCGCGCCATTCCAAAAGAAACCATCTGTACCTCCATCCAGGATGAAACCGGAACGATCATTGCCACCGGCCTTGGCATCCGCGACCGCGATTACGTCGGTGTCTATGCCATCCATGTGCATCCTGCGTACCGCCACCGCCACTACGCTTCCTCGATCTGCCGCACAATCCTCTGCGAGGGAATCCGGCTCGGTGCAACGAAAGCGTATCTTCAGGTTGTTGAGGGAAACACGCCTGCGATCACACTGTATGAATCGCTCGGTTTTTCCTATCTCTATACCTACTGGTTCCGCGCGAAGAACGTGGTCTGATTTTCGTCTGATTTCACATAAAAAAGCATAGCAAAACGGCATTTTCTGACATGCCGTTTTGCTCTATGTTTATGCTATAAGTGCAGTAAGATTATTCAGCAAAAGGACTGCTTAAATATTTTTCAACGCCGTCCATGGCTTCGCTCTCGTCTTTTCCGTTTGCGGTCACGGTAACTTCCTCGCCATTGTCCAGACCAAGTGTCATCATACCCATAATGCTCTTCGCATTTACTTTTTTTCTGCCGCTCTCGACATAGATTTCACTTTCGTACTGGCTCGCTACCTGTACCAGCATGGCAACTGGTCTCGCCTCCAGGCCGCTTGAAAGACGAATTGTGATTGGTTTCTTAATCATAATACTTCTCCTCCTTGTTTCCTTCGCAAATCTTCTGCAATCTCTTTTAGTTTCCTTAATCTATGATTAACTCCGGATTTACCAACAACCGGCGTTAACATCTTGCCCAGTTCCAGAAGCGATGCTTCCGGGTATTGTAAACGGAGCCTTGCCATCTGCTCCAGCGGTTCCGGCAGAGAAGAAAAGCCTGTGGTTTCTTCGATATACCGGATATCTTCGATCTGGCGGATCGCCGCGCTGACCGTTTTGTTGATGTTGGCAGTTTCACAGTTCACCTTTCGGTTGACACTGCCGCGCATTTCTTTTAAGATCCGCACGTTTTCCAGATTCATAAGTGCGATGTTGGCTTCCATGATGCCAAGCATCTCCACAATCTGTGCGCCTTCTTTCATATAAACCACATGGTGATTTTTCCGGAGAACGATCCGTGCATCAATTCCAAAGCTTTTCAGAAGTTCCTGCACCTGTTCTGCTCTCGGTGCATCGGGGCAGACAATTTCGAGATGGTAAAACCGGTTGGGATCGCTGATGGAACCGGACGCTAAAAATGCGCCCCGCAGAAATGCCCGTTTGCAGCACTGACGCTGTACCACAACAGCCGGAATCGGCATTGCTAACTGCCGGTCTGTCTCGTGTAACTTCACTGCCTGCAGAATCTGACGGGTTTCTTCCCTGTCATTTACGCGGATCAGATACGTATTTTCCTTCTGATTCAGCTTAACTGCAAGCTCTGCCTCTATATTAAATGTTTTTTTCAATAAAGTAAAGTACTTTCTTGCCACATACGCATTCTCTGTCTGAATCCGTATCGTCCCGTCCTTCTCGGAAATCTGTCCGCAGAGTGACAGGATCGCCGCTGTTTCCGCAATCTGGCAGTGGCGTGCCGTCGGAAGATGTCTCGATAATTCCTCTTTTACCTCGCTTGAGAATGACATCCTTCCACCTCTAAATTCCTTTTCGGATGGCGTCTTTTTCCAGATCCCGGTGCTCAATCCGGATTCCATAGTCCTTCGCGTTGGAAAGACGCCGGTACAGCTCGTTGGCAAGGGTTACGGAACGGTGTTTTCCGCCGGTGCAGCCGATGCTGATAATGAGCTGATGCTTGCCCTCGGAAATATAATTCGGAATCAGAAAACGGATCATATCCTCTAATTTTTCCGCAAACACCTGCGCTGTCTCAAATCCCATCACATAATCCCGCACCGGAGCATCGTTGCCGGAGAGCGGGCGCATGCCTTCTACGTAGTAGGGATTCGGCAGGAACCGCACATCGAAAACAAGGTCCGAATCCGCCGGGATTCCGTATTTGAATCCAAATGAGAGCACAGTAATCATCAGATTTTTGAATTTCTGATCCTGCACGAAAATCTTATCGAGCTCCGCTTTCAGCTCTCTTGTGAGAAGCTGGCTCGTATCGAGAATGTAGTCCGCATCTTTTTTCAGGAACTCAAGTGCTTTGCGCTCTTTTCTAATTCCCTCATCCACCCGTCCAAGACCTGCCAGCGGGTGCGTTCTTCTCGTCTCTTTGTATCGTTTGACCAGCACGTCATCGGACGCGTCCAGAAACAGGATCTCATAGCAGATTCCGTTGATGCTCATCCACTCCAGAACATTCTGCAGGTCCGGAAGCGCCTGGCCGCTTCGGATATCGATTCCAACTGCCACTTTCTGGATTTCTCCGGAAGTACCGTCGGCGGTAAGCTGTGCAAATTTTTCAACCAGCGGGATCGGAAGGTTATCGACGCAGAAATATTCCGCGTCCTCCAGCATTTTCAACGCAGTACTTTTTCCCGCACCGGACATGCCGGTCACAATTACAAAACGCATGTTTTTTCTCCTTTGGTGGATAACGAAAATCAGAATTCCCCGAGGAACTGGATTTCCGGCTCAAGCTGTACGCCAAACTGTTCTTTTACTTTTGCCTGGATCTGACGGATCAGTTCCATCACATCCGATGCGGTTGCACCGCCTGCATTGATCAGGAAGCCGCAGTGTTTTTCCGATACTTTTGCACCGCCGACTGCGTAGCCGGAAAGTCCGGCATCCATCACAAGCTTGCCTGCGAAATAGCCTTCCGGCCGTTTGAATGCGCTGCCGGCGCTCGGATACTCGAGCGGCTGTTTCCCTACCCGCTTGTTTTTCAATTCCTGCATGCGGGCAAGAATTTCTTCTTTATCTCCCGGAACAAGCATAAGTTCTGCTCCAAGTACGACGTAGCCTCTGTCTTTGATGACGCTGGCACGGTAGCCGAAGCCGAGCTCTTCTTTTTCCAGTTCCCGGATCTCACCTTCTCTTGTGAGTACAGTGACATTCTGTACAATATCCTTCATCTCTCCGCCGTAGGCTCCCGCGTTCATACGGACGCCGCCGCCTAAAGTTCCAGGGATTCCGGAGGCAAACTCCATACCGGAAAGACCGGCTTCTCTTGCCGCCTGGCTGATGGATACAAGCATGCTTCCGGCTTTCGCCCGGATTCTGTTTCCTTCCACTTCGATTCCCTGAAAGTTTTTGTAAACCGAAAGAATCACACCGTGGTAGCCCTCGTCACTTACAACGAGATTGCTGCCGTTTCCGGTGACGAACCACGGGATCTCTTTTTCTTCGCAGAGAGCCACGATTTTTCTGATTTCTTCTTCTGTATGAGGAGCGACGAAATAATCTGCCGGACCGCCCACACGGAAGGTCGTATGATTTTTCATCGGTTCTGCGGTCTGTACCGCATCTTCCCCTGCAATTGCATAAAGTTCTCTGACAATCTCTTCTTTGATCACGATTTTTACCCTTTGCCGCATCTGCGGCCGAACATTTCATTACGAATTACTACGAATTACAGATTATACTTTTTAGACGCGAAAGCAGCCGACATCCCTCACTTCTTCGTTCGTTCTGCCAGCCGCTGTTTTTCTTCTTCGTCTGCCCGCCTTTTTGCAGGCTCACGGGGTATTCTACCACGAACCCTCAAAAAGTGCAACGAACTTTTTCGTTCCGGCTCTTTTTTCTATCAGATCTTCCGGATTGGTATCATTTCCTACATCAGACAGTCTTTTCCATGGATTCTCGCCGGGGTGACAAGCACTATCTGATTCATGAGATTTTCTTCTGAAAGAACAGCAACGCGCAGATATTCTCTCGTGTGTCCCGTCCAGTAATGGACGCCGTCGATCTCGACTTCTTCTTCCATGAGCACTTCCAGCTCTTTTCCGAGGAAGCCTTCCATATATTCCTGTCTCCGTCTCTCGTCCAGTTCCAGCAGAACGTGGCTGCGCTTCGTCTTCTCCTGCTCCGGAATCTGGCCTGCCATCGCTGCGGCGCGGGTGCCTTCTCTTCTCGAATACTTGAAGATGTGAGTCTCGAAGAAATGAATGTCCTCGACAAAGGCGCGCGACTCTTCAAACTCCTCCTCACTCTCCTGCGGGAAACCGACAATCACATCGGTCGTCAGCGCCGGATTTCCATATACCTTACGCAGCAGATCGCATTTGTGTTTGTATTCTTCTGCGGTATATTTCCGGTTCATCCGCTTCAGTGTTCCATTGCTTCCGCTCTGCAGCGAAAGATGGAAATGCGGGCACACCTTCGGCATTGCGGCGATCGCCTCTGCAAACTCTTCGGTGATGATGCCCGGCTCCAGGGATCCGAGACGGATTCTTCTGATGCCGTCCACTGCATCAACAGCGCGGATCAGGTCGAGCAGCGTCTCTTTTTCGCCCTCTGGGAAATCGAGTCCGTAGGAGGAAAGGTGGATACCGGTCAGCACGACTTCCTGGTATCCGGCCTCCACCAGACGTTTTACTTCTTCTACCACATCACTCTGGCGGCGGCTTCTGACTCTGCCGCGCGCGTACGGGATAATACAATAAGTACAGAACTGATTGCATCCATCCTGTACTTTCAGGAATGCGCGGGTGTGCTCCGCCGTTTTGCTGATCGAGAGTGTCTCGTACTCACGGTTGTGTGTCATATCCACGAGGAAGCTCTTACACTCCGCGTCGGATGGTTTTCCACCATCCTCACGTTCTGCCAGAAAGTTTTCCAGAATATCCACAAGATCTTTCTTCTTATTATTTCCGATGATCAGATCAATCGCCGTATCCTCTTCGAGTTTTTCCCCAGCCGCCTGCACATAACAGCCGCAGGCCACGACAACCGCATCGGGATTCATCTTTTTCGCTTTGTGCAGCATCTGCCGCGATTTCCGGTCCGCAATGTTCGTCACGGTACACGTATTGATAATGTAAACATCCGCTCCCGGTGCAAAAGGCACGATCTCGTACCCTCTGTTTTCGAGGAGCTGCTGGATGGCTTCCAGCTCATATGCGTTCACTTTACACCCAAGATTATGCAAAGCTACCGTTTTTTTCATGCCATACTCCTTTCTTCTTCATCTTTATTATTAAAAATCACGAAGATTCCACTTTATCTTTGTATGTTTTCGCATTGACTTTTTCCCCTCCAGACGGTAAGATAAAGCTGTTAAATGAGGGTAATAAATAATGTTAACCAAATAACAGGGAGGATTACAAACATGAAAACAGTACAGATTTCTCTTAATTCTATCGACAAAGTAAAATCTTTCGTCAACGACATTTCCAAATTCGATTTTGATTTCGATCTGGTATCCGGAAGATACGTAATCGACGCAAAATCCATCATGGGAATCTTCAGCCTCGACCTTTCCAAACCGATCGACCTGAACGTCCATGCTGATGGAGATGCTCTTCAGACCGTACTTGATGTTCTTGCTCCGTACATTGTATAATTACGATAGAACATAAGGGCCGCGCACTCGCCGCGGCTCTTTTTTTGTCTTTGTTTATCATCAGGACCGGATCTTGTTTTTCAGAACCCCCAAAACAAGATCCGGCCTTTTTGTTCTTTAAAGCAAGTTTTCCTTAGCAGACCTCGATCGTCTCTGCGGTAGAAACTGCGCGTTCCATCATCTCATCGATCACGTCATCCAGATGGCGCTCGGAGCATTTGATGACATTCAGGTTCGGTTTTGTCACCGGATGCTTTGCAACGAAGATCGTGCAGCAGTCCTCATACGGCAGAACAGATGTCTCGTACGTACCGATTTTTTCGGAAATATCGACGATCTCCTGTTTGTCGAAACCGATCAGCGGACGGAAGACCGGCATGGTGCAGACTTCGTTGGTAACGGCGAGGGAATGCATCGTCTGGCTTGCCACCTGTCCGATACTCTCTCCGGTGATCAGGCCAAGGCATTTGTCCTGACGTGCAAACGCTTCTGCGATCTTCATCATATAACGGCGCATGATGATGGTCAGCTCGTCGTGCGGGCATTTTTCGTAGATTGCAAGCTGGATCTCGGTGAAGTTGACCACATGCAGACGGATCGGGCCGCTGTAGCGTGCAACGAGTTTTGCAAGATCCACAACCTTCTGTTTGGCTCTCTCGCTGGTGTACGGCGGAGCGTGGAAGTAAACGGCATCAATCTTAACACCGCGTTTTGCGATCATGTATCCGGCAACCGGGCTGTCGATACCGCCGGAAAGCAGCAGCATGGCCTGTCCGTTTGTGCCGACCGGCATACCGCCAGGGCCTGCGATGCTCTCGCAGTACAGATAAATCTTCTGACGCAGCTCGACGTTCAGATAGATATCCGGCTCGTGAACGTCTACTTTGAGGTTCGGGCAGACATCGAGGATGCGGCCGCCCAGCTCGCAGTTGACTTCCATTGTGTGCATCGGATAGTTTTTGTTCGCACGGCGTGCGCATACCTTAAAGGTTTTCTCCTCGGTCGGGTACAGCTCTTTCACGTAGGAAACCACTGCCTCTGCCAGATCTTCAAAGCCGGTGTCCTCTAAAATG
>ERZ773277.2238-NODE-2238-length-13314-cov-4.770269_pt1 | contig 13314 bp, 10 predicted proteins | sample MGYA00511957_ERZ773277 | MGnify/ENA primary metagenome ERZ773277 (study PRJEB29015, sample SAMEA2737800) | human gut metagenome | biome: human gut; feature: human-associated habitat; material: faeces | place: China | collected 2012 ... | reverse complement strand
CGGTATAGGTGCAGCCCTTCTCGTGGGGGCTGCCGTTGATGAGCAGGACTTTCATAAGCAGATACTCTCCTTTTTTGGCAAAACGCGCCGCACAAGGGGCGCTTTGCCCTGATTTTAGCACAATTGCACCCTGAGTGCAACGCGCGCCCTTGACAAAGAGTTGCGTTTTGACGATAATATGGAGATACGAAAACACGAAACAGCTGCTGGCCGGGCAGGGGGCCCGGACAGCGGGAGAAGGAGGCAGATACATGCGCGTTATTGCAGGAGAAGCACGGGGCCGCAGGCTGGAAGCCCTGCCCGGCACCGAGATCACCCGCCCGACGATGGATCAGGTCAAGGAGGCCATGTTCAGCATCGTTCAGTTCGACCTGCCCGGTGCCCGGGTGCTCGACCTCTACGCAGGCAGCGGCCAGCTGGGCATCGAGGCCCTGAGCCGGGGTGCGGCCCGGTGCGTGTTCCTGGACGAGAACCGGGAGGCCGTGAACATCGTGATGAAGAACTGCAAGAACTGCGGCGTGTTTGACCGCAGCCGGGTCAACATCGGCGAGGCGGCACGGTATCTCTCCGCCTGCCATGAGCAGTTCGACATCGTGCTGCTGGACCCGCCCTTCCACACCGGCACGCTGGAAAAGATCCTGCCCGGCGTGGACAAATGCCTTGCCCCGGGCGGCATCGTGATCTGCGAGAGTGAGACCGGCCTGGTGCTGCCTGCCGAGGTGGGCGGCATGACCCTGAAAAAACAGTATAAATACGGCAAAGTCCTGCTGTGGAAGTATGGTAAGCCCCGGCAGAGCGCCGGAGAGGGAGATGCGGAATGAACGTAAACGAGCTTTTGGATACCATTGAGGATACGCTGGAGGAGAGCGCCGGAATGCCCCTTTCGGGCGGCAAGCGCATCGTGGATGTGGAGCAGATCCGGGATTATCTGGACGAGATCCGCCAGAACCTGCCTGTGGAGCTGCGGCAGGCCCAGTCCATTGTCAGCGACCGTGCCCAGCTCATCGAATCGGCCAACGCACAGGCACAGGCCATTGTAAAAAAGGCCGAGGAGCGCGCCCGTGTGCTGGTGAGCGAGGCTGAGATCGTCAAGGCGGCCCAGCAGCGCGCGGGGGAGATCGTCTCCGCCGCCCAGACCGAGGCCCGCACTGTCCGCCAGACCGTGACCGACTACTGTGATAATATGCTCAAGACCACGGAAGAGACGATGGCGGAAAACGCCGCACAGGTCAAAAATGTCCGTGCAAACCTGCGCCAGAGCCCCCGGAAACAGCTCTGATGCGGGAATGTGAAATTTCCCGGTGAGAGCTTCCGGCCCCTGCAAGCAAAAACGACGGCTTGCAGGGGCTTTTTTTGGTACATTTTGAGAGAAAAAACAAAAGGGAAACTCTTGCAATCAGGGGCCTGTTTTGTTACAATAAAATTGTATCCTCAAGGCTGACCGGGCCACAAACTCCCGGCAGGCCGCAGGCCGCTTTCCCGGGCAGCAGCTCCGGGCAGAAAAGGGCGGCAGATGCAGGATCTTATCTGAGTTTTGAAAGGAGGCTGGGAACATGGACACAGAAAAAACAGCACAGCCCTTTGACCCGGCCTCGTTTGAGCATGTCCCGGTGCTGCTGAACGAGTGCCTGGACGGCCTGAAGATCGACCCGGCGGGCACCTATCTGGACGGCACGGCGGGCGGCGCGGGGCACTCCCGCCAGATCGCCCTGCGGCTGAACGGCGAACAGGGCGGCAGGCTCATCTCGCTGGATCAGGACCCCGATGCCGTGCAGACGGCCCGGGCCCGGCTGGCGGGCCTGCCTGCCACCGTGGTGCAGATCAACTTCCGCTATGCCGGACAAGCTCTGGAGCAGCTGGGCATTGAAACGATCAACGGCGCGCTGCTGGATCTGGGGGTGTCCAGCCATCAGCTGGATGACGCGGCCCGGGGCTTTTCCTACCGGGCAGATGCCCCGCTGGACATGCGGATGAGCCAGGAGGGTGAGACGGCCGCCGATCTCGTGAACAGCGAGAGCCGGGAGGAGCTGGCCCGCATCCTGCGGGATTACGGCGAGGAGCCCTTCGCCTGGCAGATCGCGGGCAGGATCGTGGAAGCCCGGGAAATTGCCCCCATTGAAACGACATTGCAGCTGGCGGATATCGTGGCCAGCGCCATGCCCCCGGCGGAACGCCGGAAGAACAAAAACCCCTCCCGCCGCACCTTCCAGGCACTGCGCATTGCGGTAAACCATGAGCTGGACGCACTGGAAGAGGGGCTGGATACCATTTTTGCGCATCTCGCACCGGGTGGAAGACTTTGCGTGATCACCTTCCACTCGCTGGAGGACCGGCTGGTCAAGAACAAGTTCCGCCGCTGGTCCACCGCCTGCACCTGCCCGCCGGAGTTCCCGGTGTGCGTCTGCGGCGGCAAAGCCAAGGCAAAGCTGATCACACGCAAACCCATTGAAGCCAACACGCAGGAGCTGGAAGAGAACCGGCGCAGCCGTTCGGCCCACCTGCGGGTTTTGGAAAAGATCTGAGGGCGGCACAGCCCCGGAGATGTGAGGAGGAGATCACCATGGGTCAGGCAGCATACGATATGACAGAGGTTCGGCGCAGAAGAGCGCCGCAGGCACAGCCCAAAGTTCCGCTGCGGGTAGAAAAGGGCGGCAAAAAGCGGCTGAACCCCGTGCGGGCCGCCATGCAGCACGCGCTGCAGCTGGTGGGCGCGGCTTTGCTGGTGGGCTTTGCGGTGAGCCTGCTGTGGAGCGAGGCACAGCTGGTGGAGCTGAATTCTCAGATCCAGAGCGCCAAGGCAGAGCTTGTAAGCGAGCAGAGCCAGTATACATACTACAACAGTGCCCTGAACAGCCGCACCAACATCACAAGTGTTGAGGAGACCGCCACCCGCCTGGGGCTGATGAAGATCGACCAGAGCCAGATCACCTACATCCGGCTGGATGAGGGCAGCGTTCTGGTGCGCAAGGCATCCGCTGTGCGGCAGTGGTCGGATCTGCTCCACGATGGGGCAATGACCATTCTTGCCTCTGTCAGAACGGCAAAATAAACCAAACAACGAAAAGCGTGCGGCAGCGCACGCTTTTTCGGTTTTCTTCGGGAGTACGCAATGCAAACACCATCCTCCAATCCCAAAAAGAACAGTGCCCGCCGCCGCAGTGCGGACCCGCACGCACGGCTCAGTGTCCGGCTGCGTCATATCAGCTTTGGTGCCGCCGTGCTTCTTGTGGTGGCCGCCGCGCTGACCGTGATCTACAGCCTGTACAAGATCCAGATCCGCGACGGTGCCACCTACCGCCAGTACGCCGCCGAGCAGCAGCTGCTGGACAGCACCATTCAGGCCACCCGCGGTGAGATCTACGACACCAGCGGCATCACGCTGGCCTCCACCAGCGTGGTCTGGACCATCTGGGCCGACCCCTCTTACAGCACGGCCCTGTATACCACCACCACTGATCAGGACACCAAGGCGGAGACACGCACCATCGATGAAGCCGCCATGAAGGAGGTCTGCACTCAGATCACCCTCCGCCTGCTTTCGGGCGACGGCGAGAGTCTGGACAGCGTGGACACCACTTCAGCGGAGTACCAGACCCAGTATCAGGCGGTCTGCGATGCCCTCTCCCAAAACGAAAGCTCCTATCAGGTGCTGGCCACCAAGGTCAACAACGCCATCAAGCTCTCCATTGAGGAATACGTCAAGACCTACAACAAGGCCCACAGCAAGAGCGGAAAATCCGCCGGTGCGCTGGAAAAGATCCTGGGCAAGCTGGGTCTGGGCCAGCAGGAGAGCGACGACGGCACCCCCACTGTCCGCAAGGGACGGGTGTCGGTGTCGGCCTCCAAGGGCTTCCAGCGGGATTACCCCTACGGCCGTTTTGCCGCCGCCGTGCTGGGCTTCTGCAATGCAGATGGTCAGGGCGTGTACGGTCTAGAAAACTCCTATGAGTCCACGCTGGCCGGTGTGAATGGCCGCACCATCACCCTGCGCAACGCCTACGGCAACGCCATTGCCGATGAAAACGCCACCACCTACGCCGCCAAGGACGGCTCCAATCTGGTGCTCTCGCTGGACGTGAACATTCAGGAAGTGGTGGAGCGCTACCTGAACGAGGCCGTGGCGGCCAACACCGTTGAGAACCGCGGCTGTGCCATTGTGATGAACGTCAAGACCGGTGCCATCCTTGCCATGGCCTCCAAGCCGGACTTTGACCCCAATGACCCGCAGGATTTCAGCGCCAATCTGGCCTACCTGACGGAACAGGTGCAGGCCGAGCCGGAGCTGTACACCATCTACAAAAAAGACGAGAACGGCAACTACCTGCGGGACGAGAACGGCCAGAAGATCGCGGATGCGGAGGCCGACTACACCGGCACCTACCGGGATATCCAGTGGAAGAACAAGACCATCACCGAGCTGTACTACCCCGGAAGCGTGTTCAAGGTCATCACCGCCGCCATGGGTGTGGACAGCGGCAAGGCAACCTATTACACCACCCTGAACTGCTCCGGCGCGTACAGCGTGGCAAAGCAGACCTACCACTGCGCCGGCAGAAAGGCGCACGGGGCCCAGAATCTGGCCGAGGCCCTGCGCAATAGCTGCAACATCTACTTTGTCCAGCTGGGCCAGCGCGTGGGCTCCAGCCTGTTCTATGATTACTTTGATGCCTTTGGCTTTACCGAGCGCACCGGTGTGGACCTGCCCAATGAGACCAGCTTCATGCAGTATTACAGCAAGAGCCGTCTGGGCGAGGTGGAGCTGGCCTCCTCCGCCTTTGGTCAGGCCATGGCCGTGACCCCGCTGCAGGTGTGCACTGCCATCTCGGCGGCAGTCAACGGCGGCTATCTGGTCACCCCCCATGTGGTGGACAAGATCACGGACCAGAACGGCAATGTGGTGCAGGAGATCGGCACCAACATCCGCCGCCAGGTCATCAGCGAGAGCGCCAGCGAGACCATCCGCCAGATCATGGAGTTTGAGGTGGGCGACGGCACCCAGGGCGGCGGCGGCAACGCTTACGTTGCAGGCTACCGCATCGGCGGCAAGTCCGGCACCTCCGAGCAGCTGAACATGGACCGCCGCGCCGACGGCGACTACAAGAAGGTGGCATCCTTTGCGGCTGTCCTGCCCGCCAACGACCCGGAGATCCTGGTCTATGTCATGCTGGACGACCCCAACAATGCCCGCACCGACTATTCCTCCATTCTGGCGGCTCCGGTGGTGGGCAACATCATCAGTGAGATCGCGCCCTATCTGGGCATCGCCACCGATGGCGTGGACCGCAGCGGCACCACCGTCAAGGTGCCCAACCTGACGGGCAAGGAGTGGAGCAACGCGCAGGTGCAGCTGAACATCAAGGGCTTGAAGCATCACCTGGCCGAGAGCGAATCCGACCAGACCGCCGCCCTTGTCACCTACCAGTACCCCCGCGCGGGGGCAGAGGTGCCCTACGGCACCACCGTTTATCTGTATACCGATACCTATGAGGGCAAACACGCCGAGGTGCCGGACGTGACCGGCAAGAGCGCGGACTTTGCCCGGCAGATGCTGAACGCTGCAGGGCTCAACTGCACAGTCGAAGGCTCCGGCACGGTCCAGAGCCAGAGCGAGGCACCCGGCTCCAGCGTCCAGCGGGGAACCATCGTACATCTGATCTGTGGATAAAGGGGAATGAGAGTATGGAAGCAATTGCAGCAAACATCCTGTTGGAGGGCCTGGCCGTCAACGCGCTGGCCCAGTGCGAGACCCCGGTCACGCTGGTGACCACCGACAGCCGTGAGGTCTGCCCCGGGTGCATCTTTGTGGCGTTCCCGGGCGAAAAATTCGACGGCCATGATTTTGCCGCCAAGGCGCTGGAAAACGGCGCGCTCTGCGTGGTGCTGAACCACCCCGTGGAAGGCGTGCCGGAGGAGAAGAGCGTGATCTGCCCGGACAGCTATCACGCCATGATGGTGCTGGGTGCCAATTATCGCAGCCAGTTCCACCCCAAAGTGGTGGGCGTGACCGGCAGCGTGGGCAAGACCACCACAAAGCAGATGACCTACGCCGCCATTGCAGGCTTTGGCAGTACCATCAAGACCGAGGGCAACCAGAACAATGAGCTGGGCCTGCCCCGCACCATGTTCCGCATCGGCAAAGAGACCCAGTACGCCGTGGTGGAGATGGGAATGAGCCACGCCGGAGAGATCGAGCGCCTGAGCAAGTGCGCCCGCCCGGATGTAGGCATCATCACCTGCATCGGGGTGTCCCACATCGGCAACCTGGGCAGTCAGGAGAACATCTGCAAGGCAAAGCTGGAGATCTGCGCCGGTCTGCCGGAGGGTGCGCCGCTGGTGCTGAACGGGGATGATCCCTTCCTGCGCAAGGCCGTCCTGCCCGACCATGTCCGCCCGGTCTGGTTCAGCCTGGGCGATGAGAACGCTGATGTCTGTGCCCTGTCCATCCAGCAGGATGAAAAGGGCATGAGCTTTGTGCTGGAGGATCATGAGGAAGGGACTTTCCTCGTAAAGATCCCCGCCATGGGCCGGCACAACGTGGCCAACGCGCTGGCTGCCTACTGCGCCGCCACCCGCTTGGGGCTGGATGCCCGCCGGGTCATTGCCGGTCTGGCCGACTTTGAGCAGACCGGAATGCGCCAGAAGGTGGTGCACGTCAGAGGCGTGGATGTCATTGAGGATTGTTACAACGCCAACCCCGACAGCATGAAGGCCGCGCTGGCCATGTTCAGGGAATATCCCTGCAAGCGCCGCTTTGCCCTGCTGGGCGATATGCTGGAGCTGGGCGATATCAGCCGCGCCGCCCACGAGGAGGTGGGCCGTCAGGCCGTGGAGAACAAGGTGGACTACCTCGTTACTTATGGCGAGCAGGCCAAGCGCATTGCCGTGGTGGCTGCTGCCAAGGGGCTGCCCACCCTCCATGCCGACACATACGCTCAGGCCGCCGATGCCCTGCTGAACAAAATGCAGCCCGGCGATGCCCTGCTGGTCAAGGCCAGCCGCGGCATGGCACTGGAAAAAGTGCTGGAGATCTTTTACAAGGAGTAACATCGAGCTATGATTCGTTTCGCCTTGATCGCCGCCTCAACGCTGGGGTTCTTCCTCACGGCGGCGCTCGGGAATCTGATGGTGCCGCTGCTGCGGGCGTTCCAGGGACGCTGGGATGAGCCCAAGGCCCGGCAGGCACCCGGGCAGGAAGCGCCGGATGCCGAGCCGGAGCGCCCGCCGCAGGCTCCCACCATGGGCGGGCTCTGCCTGATGGTGGGGGTGCTGGCTGCTGTGGGCGTGGGCTGGACTGCCGCCTGTGTGGCTCAGCCTGAGCTGCTGGGGGCCGAGAGCATGTTCTCGGTCCGGCTGCTCACAGCGCTGCTGGGAGCTTTGCTCTTTGGCGGCGTGGGTCTGCTGGAGGATCTGGCCCGCATCCGCAGCCGTTCGGTGCTGGGCCTGCGGCGGCACACCCGCCTTGGGCTGGAAGCCGCTGCCGGTGCCGTGGTGCTGGTGCTGCTGGGAGCCAAAGGCTGCCTTGCAGCCGGGATCACCCTGCCGGGTGTGGGCTATGTCGATCTGGGCATTGCCGCCCCGCTGCTGTGGGAAGGGCTGCTGGTCGCACTGGCCGAGTGTGCCCGCATTGCCGATGGCATGGACGGCATCGTCTGCGGCGCGTCCTTTGCGGCCATGCTGGGCCTGATGGGGGTGATGACCCTGCTGGGCTGGTTCCCGCTGGGCGTTCTGCCCGCCGCACTGGCCGGTTCCCTGATGGCCTTCCTGCTCTGGAACTTCCCACCCGCAAAGCTGCGGCTGGGCAGCGTGGGCAGCCTGTTTCTGGCCGGGATGCTGGGGTGCGTGCCCCTGTGCATCGGCTGGCCTGACCTTACCCTGCCGCTGGCCCTGCCCTTCTGGCTGGAGGGCGGCATGGTGGCCCTGCAGATCCTGGTCTGCAAGGCCAGCCGGGGCCGCAGGCAGCTGTTCCGCTCGGCACCGCTCCACCGCTGGCTGGAGCTGCGGGGCCAGAGCGCGGAACAGATCTTTTATACCTTTTGTGTCATTGCCATGCTGGGCGTGGCGCTGACCGTTCAGCTGGCAAAAATCAGTTAAGGAGGGGTGCAGTTTGGCAACACTCCGCAGAAAAAAAGCAGAGCCGTTTTCCGTCTTTCAGCGGGACCCCGGCCCCTGGCCGCCCATCCTGCTCAACTGGATGGCGACCCTGGCCATCATCATGGTGTTCGGGCTGGTCATGCTGTTCAGTGCAAGCTATACCACGGGCTATCTCCGCTTTGGGGACAGCTTCCATTACATCAAATCCCAGCTGCTCTGCACGGTGCTGGGCCTGGGCATGATGTTCTTGTTCTCCTATTTTGACCACCGTTTCCTGCGCAGAATGGTCAAGCTGGGCTATATCGTCTGCCTGATCCTGCTGGTGCTGGTGCTGTTCAGCAGCCCCATCAACGGCTGCCGCCGGTGGATCAGCTTCGGCGGCCTGACCTTACAGGCCTCCGAGGTGGCAAAGTTTGAGATGATCCTGCTCACGGCAGACATCGCCGCCAGGACCCCGCAGGTCAAATTCGGCGAGCTGCCCCTGCGCAAGTGGGTCCACCACAGCATCGTGGTGGAGCTCATCCGGCCCATCCTGTGGCTGGTGCCTGTCCTGATCCTGCTGGTGCTGGAGCCCCACATGTCGGGCATCCTGCTGACCACGGCCATCGTGGGCACCATCCTGCTGCTGGGCGGCAGCGGCGGCATCATTACCTGGGGCTGTGCCGGTGCCGCGCTGTTCCTGCTGGAGACTTTGCTGAAGCATGTGGACTCCATTGACTACCTGCAGAGCCGTCTGGACGGCTGGACGCAGGATCTTGACCAGATGACCAGCCAGACCAAGCAGAGCCTGTACGCCATCGGCTCAGGCGGTGCCACGGGGCTGGGGCTGGGCAACAGCATCGAAAAGCAGCTCTGGCTGCCGGAGAGCACCAACGACTTTATCTTCAGTGTCGTGTGCGAGGAACTGGGCTTCGTCGGTGCGGTGATCGTCATCGTGCTGTTCGTCCTCTTTCTGGTGCAGGGCTTCTGGATCGCCTTCCATGCCGAAAACCGGTTCTGCACGCTGGTGGGCATCGGCATCATGGCGCAGATCGCCTGGCAGGTGTTCTGCAACATTGCCGTTGTCACCAACACCCTGCCCAACACCGGCATTTCGCTGCCCTTCTTCTCCTCCGGCGGCACCAGCCTGATCCTGCTGCTGGCCGAGATGGGCGTTATGGTCAATATCGGACGCAACGGCGAACGGGCCCGCCTGGAACGGGAGGAAGCCCACGCCGAGCGGGAGCGCCAGCGCAAGGCAAAGACCATCGTGCTGGATACCGCGCGCAGAGCGCAGACAGAACAGTAAGGAGGAACCAAGATGCGTGTACTTATTGCAGCCGGCGGCACTGCCGGCCATATCAACCCGGCTCTGGCCATTGCGGGAGCCATCAAAAAAGCCGACCCCACCGCCGAGATCCATTTTGCGGGCCGGAAGGAGGGCATGGAGTACCGTCTGGTCACACAGGCGGGCTATCCCTTCCATCACATCGAGATCACCGGCTTTCAGCGGAAGCTGAGCCTGAACAATATCAAGCGGAATCTCATTACCCTGTGGAATCTGGCACTCTCCGGCCCCAAGGCCAAAAAGATGATGAAGGACATCCAGCCCGATCTGGTCATTGGCTGCGGCGGCTATGTGTCCGGCCCGGTGGTGCGCTGCGCCGCCAAACAGGGCATCAAGACCGCCCTGCATGAGCAGAACGCCTTTCCCGGTGTGACCAACAAGCTGCTGGCCCCGGATGTGGACATCGTGTTCGCCGCCGTGCCCGCCGCCGTGGAAAAGCTGGGCGCACCCGAAAAGACCATCGTGGTGGGCAACCCCGTCCGGCCTGAGGTGTTCACCCAGGCGAAGAACCGGGAAGCCATCCGTGCCGAACTGGGCGCGGGGGACCGCACCGTGATCCTCTCCTTCGGCGGCAGTCTGGGTGCCCGCCGTGTGAACGAGGTGGTGGCCGACCTCTGCGCATGGGAGCAGAAGAACAAAAAGCCTGTCCTTCATCTCCATGCCACCGGCCAGTACGGCGTGCAGCTGTTCCGGGATCTGGAAAAGGAAAAGGGCTTTGCCCCCGGCGAGAGCCTTGTGGTGAAGGAATACATCAACAACATGCCCGAGCTGCTGGCAGCAGCGGACCTTGTCATCAGCCGTGCCGGTGCCCTGACGCTGGCCGAGCTGGAGGCTGTGGGCCGTGCCGCTGTGCTCATCCCCAGCCCCAACGTGGCCGAGAACCACCAGTATTACAACGCCATGGAGCTGCAGAAGGCCGGTGCCGCTGTGGTCATTGAGGAAAAAGACCTGACCGGCGAAAAGCTGGTGCAGACCGTTTCCGGGATGCTGGCCCAGCCCGGCAAGCTGGCTGAGATGGGCCGCAATGCCCGGAGCCTGTCGGTGGACGACAGCCTGGACCGCATTGCGGATGCCCTGCTCAAGCTGGTCAAGACCCCGTAACGGAAGGAAAAAACAGAGGAAAGGAGGTGCAGCCGGATGCCGCAGAATGACCGGAACCGCAAGCGCCGCCGGGCCTACGATCAGGCCCGGGATGACCGGCGCGGCGGGCAGAGCACCCAGCGCCGCAGCAGCGCGGGTGCGGGCAGTGACCTGGGGTACAGCGGGTACGCAGGATATTCCTCCGGCGGCCACCCCATCACGAACCCCAATTATGACCCCGATGCGCCCCGCCCCAGCCGGTACACGGAGCGCACGGTGAACTACGGCTCCTACCCGGACAACAGCATCACCTTTCCCACCGGCGGGCGGAGCAGCCAGAGCGGCGCACAGCGCCCCCGCAGCGGGCAGAACGGCCAGCGGCGCACCTCCGGGGGCAACCAGCGGAACCGCCGCCCGGCCAGCGGCCAGAACCGGAACGCCCAGCGCCGCCCGCAGAACGCCCAGAGCCGCAGCGGCCAGCGGATGCGGCCGGTGCAGGGGCAGAACGCCCGGCGTGACCCCGTCCGGCGGGAGGGCAGGAAAAAGCGGAAGCTGACCCGGGCCGCCATCCGGCGGCGCAGGCTCATGCGGCGGCTCACGGCCCTTGTCATGCTGCTCTGCGTCATCGGCGCGGGAGTCTACCTCACCGTGACGATGCTGTTCAAGATCAGTTCCATTCAGGTGCAGACAGCGGACGGTGTGGTGCAGGAGGCTGGCGGCTATACCAGCGACCAGATCCTGCAGGCGCTGGATGTCCATCTGGAAGAGAATATCTTCAGTTTTGACCCCGGCAGCAAGGCCGCCGCGCTGGAAAAAGTGTTCCCCATGCTGGAGGATATCCGGGTGGAGCGGGATTACCCCGGCACCGTGGTGGTGCGGGTAACAGAAGCCCGGCCTGCCTGGGCCATGCAGACCTCCTCCGGCTGGCTGACCCTCTCGGGCGGCCTGAAGATCCTGGAAAAGGATTCTGCCCAGCCTGCCGGTCTGCCCACTCTGTACGGCGGCGAACCGGTCTCTGCCGAGCCCGGCGAACAGCTGACCTTTGCGGCGGAGCCCAAGGCCGACAGCACCCCGGACAGCGCCGCCGACAGCAGCGCCTCCGGCACTGTTGAGGAGGAGGCGGACCAGCGGCTGGAAAGCCTGAACACCCTGTTGGCTGCGCTGGATGCCGCAGGCATGAGCGCCGACGTGACCCGCATCGAGTTTGCGGATGTGGACGAGATGGCCTTCCTCTATCAGGACCGCATCAGCGTCTGGCTGGGCACCCTGAACGAGCTGGAATATAAGCTCAAGCTGGCAAAGCACGTCCTGCTGAATGAGGACGGCAAGGGCTGTGCCGCGACCGACACTGGAAAGCTGGACTTCACCCATATCAGCATGTCCAGCACCCGCAAGTTCACCTTTGCACAGGGTGAGCCGGAGCTGCCCTCCGGCTACATCGTGCCTGAACCGGTGGAGGAAACACCCGCCGAAGAAGGTGTGACCGGTGAGACGGCAGAAGGCACGGCCACAGACGGCACTGCCCCGGCAGAGGGCGATGCCGCCGCAGATGCTGCGGCTGAAACACCAACGGATGCCGCCGCAGCCCCGGCAGGACCCGAAGCCGGACAGACTGTACAGCCGACCCCCGCCGAGGGAACGACCCCGGCAGCGGGCGATGCAGACCCAACCCAAACGACCCAATAAGGAGCGTGTAATGTTATGAAGCTGGAACAATTACTGGAAGGCGTGCCCTTTACGCTGGTGCAGGGCAGCCTGGATACCGAAGTGCAGGACATCATCTACGACAGCCGGAAGGCGGCCCCGGGCCTTGCCTTTGTCTGCATCGTGGGCACCCAGCGTGACAGCCACGAGTTTGCCGCGGACTGCGCCGCCAAGGGCGTGAGCGTGCTGGTCATCCAGCATGACATCGACCTTTCTGCCATGCCCGGTGTGACCGTGGTCAAGGTGGAGAGCAGCCGCTATGCCATGGCGCTGATGAGCGGCAACCTCTTTGGCAACCCCTCCCGCCGGATGACCATGATCGGCGTGACCGGCACCAAGGGCAAGACCACCACCACCCACATGATCAAGAGCGTGCTGGAAGCTGCCGGGAAAAAGGTCGGCATGATCGGCACCAACGGCATCTACTTCATGGGCCGTCATCAGGAGACCGCCAACACCACCCCTGAGAGCTACGAGCTGCAAAAGACCTTCCGCCAGTTTCTGGACGCAGGCTGCGATGTGGCCCTGATGGAGGTGTCCAGCCAGGGCCTGATGATGGACCGTGTGGCGGGTGTGCACTATGATATCGGTGTGTTTACCAACCTCTCCCCCGACCACATCGGTCCCGGTGAGCACAAGACCTTTGAGGAGTACCGCAGCTGGAAGGGGCAGCTCTTCCGGCGGTGTGATGTGGGCGTGGTGAACATCGATGACGAGAACACCGAAGCCCTGCTGGAAGGCCACACCTGCAAGCTGGTGACCTATGGCCGCAGTGAAAAGGCCGACTACCGCGCCGAGGGCTGTGAGCTGCTGCGCACCCACGATTTTCTGGGCGTGGCGTTCCACGTCTCCGGCAGAGACAATATGGATGTCAGGGTGAACATGCCCGGCGAGTTCAGCGTCTACAACGCGCTGGCTGCCCTGGCTGTGGGCAAGGTGCTTGGCCTGCCCGATGCCGCCATCCACGAGGGTCTGGGCAAGTGCGTGGTCAAGGGCCGCGTGGAGCTGGTGCCCATCAGCAAAAAGTTCACCATCCTGCTGGATTACGCCCACAACGAGGTCTCCACCGAGAGCCTGCTCACCACCCTGCGGGCGTATCACCCTCACCGGCT
>ERZ773277.2233-NODE-2233-length-13330-cov-2.981318_pt1 | contig 13330 bp, 9 predicted proteins | sample MGYA00511957_ERZ773277 | MGnify/ENA primary metagenome ERZ773277 (study PRJEB29015, sample SAMEA2737800) | human gut metagenome | biome: human gut; feature: human-associated habitat; material: faeces | place: China | collected 2012 ... | reverse complement strand
ATCAATCATATCGTTAGTGATAAAAATACCACAGCGCAGAAATAATTTAAAATAGCTTAAGCTTCGCTGGCGCACGACTGTAATTCCGGTCCGCATCGTACAGGTTTCCGGAAAACGGGTGACCCAGATAAGTTCGTATTCTCCCGGATGTTTTAACCAAAACGACTCCATAAGAACACTTGGGTTGCACACATAGCCCTTGCGGTTATTCGCATAAAACATAATCCGGTTTTTTTTGACCGGAATAAAAAACAGCAGGTACTGAAGAAGTCGTGCTATTCGTATTTTTGCTTTCATATTAAAACGCTTCCTCTTTCCTTTTTCATAACCTCAATATTTTACTACAGAGCATAAATAGATGTCAAGTGTTGACAAATCAAGGGAGCAAGTGTTTACTGGTACCTTTTTGTTTCCGTAATTCAGCAGAAAAGCTTTGCGTCTCGCAGGCGCTTCCGCTCGTTGAGTGCGTAGCGGTATGGGCACTGAAACAACCAGTGCCATATACCGACGTACTCAAAACCTACGAGCTGCAAAGTTTTTCTGCTGAATTACTGGAATAAAATAAAGTGCCAGTAGATACTTGCCAACAAATCTCCCCTGCGTAAATTGGGTGCGCAGGTTTGAAACAACGCTTTTCCTGCAATTTGCTCTATAGGGTTGCATGTGTTAGGCTTCATCTGGAGAAATTAGATGGCACAAGCAACTCTTTGTGGTAATTTTCGCTGTTTAGGTTGTTTTTTTCTTATATATTTTCTTGATGAAAGTTGAATGTGACGAAAAAATGCAACCTTTTGAAGAAAATAAATGGAAAAGAGTTGTTCCATAGGGGCAAATGTTAGTTGTTTATCTTTTTAGGTTTCCGTAAATTAGCAGGAAAAGATTTGTGGTAAGTGAGTACAAACACGTGGGTATCAGGCATTGCGTATTTTGCATGCCGATACCCCTACGCGTTTGTTGAGCGTGAGCGCTCACGAACCACAAACTTTTCCTGCTAATTTACGGAAACCTAAAAATTTTAAAAGCAACAAACATTTGAAAAAAGGATGACAAAAACAGAGGAGTTTCATATAATAAGTGTGAAGATATTTCTTTGGGGATTTATATGTCAGAAAAGAATAATTTTTTGTATGATGTCAGTATGTCCTATGTAAATGCCGGATGGCAGGAGCGTTATTGTGCGCTGGTAAAGTATCTTGATGCATATCTGAAGGAGAATTGTGGTGAATTTTTTGCCGATTTGCAGCTTTACCAGACCGGGCCGATGAATTATGTAGTAGTGGCGGTGTATTATGATGTGCCGGGTGTCGGCGAGGCTCTTCCTAAGATTCTTGGATTTGTAAATGCAAAATATCGGGAAGTTGTTGGACATAATGTAAGACGAAAGCAGATTTTGAAGTTTGACTTAGCAAAAAAATTACACGGGCAGAGTGAAGTGTGTCTGCACGCTTCCTCGGAAGAGATGGAGGAATCAGAAGATGAACAACCGCGAGAGGATTATGCGTCTTCGACAGGAGAAGAAATTAGACAGGAACGAAATGATACAACTTCTTGAAACAGCAAATAGAGAGGACCGAGAGTTTCTTGCCGCACAGGCGAGAGAGGTTCGGGAGAAGATTTATGGGAAGGACGTATTTGTACGGGGGCTGATTGAATTTACAAATATCTGCCGCAATGATTGTTATTACTGCGGGATACGCAAAAGTAACGAAAAAGTGGAGCGGTACCGCCTGACGCCGGAAGAAATTTTGTCCTGTGCCAAAGAAGGATATGAATTGGGGTTTCGCACTTTTGTGCTGCAAGGCGGCGAAGATGGCTGGTTTACGAAAGAGCGGGTGGCTTCGATTGTCCGGGAATTAAAGAAACAATTTCCGGATTGTGCAGTGACGTTATCTATCGGAGAGCGCACCAAAGAGGAATATGAATGTTTTCGTGAGGCGGGGGCAGACCGTTACCTTCTGCGCCACGAGACGGCGGACGACGCTCACTATAGAAAACTGCATCCTCAGGAAATGAAACTTAAAAACCGTAAAGAATGTTTATTTACCTTACGTGAACTTGGATATGAAGTAGGTGCCGGTTTTATGGTAGGCTCGCCGGGACAGACGGTGGAGTGTCTTGTTGAAGATTTTGAATTTTTGCAGGAACTGAAGCCCCATATGATTGGAATCGGACCGTTTCTTGCCCATCAGGATACACCATTTGGTGCAGAAGAAAATGGTTCCTATGAGCAGACACTTTTATTATTAAGTATTCTTCGTCTGATGTTTCCGGGGGTGTTACTTCCTGCGACGACAGCACTTGGAACAATTGCACCGGATGGACGAGAGCAGGGATTATTGGCAGGAGCGAATGTATTAATGCCAAATTTATCACCGGTTTCTGTGCGGAAAAAGTACGAGCTGTATGATAATAAAATATGTACCGGGGAAGAGTCGGCACAGTGTAAAGATTGTTTAAGCAGGCGTGTGGAATCGGTTGGCTACCGGATTGTGACTGACCGGGGAGACAGCCGGATTGAGAAATAGGAGGAACGTATGATAGCGTATTTTTTGGCAGCATATTTGATTTTAAATGGAATTGTATTTTTGATTTACGGAGTGGACAAGTATAAAGCAGTTCACAATAAGTGGAGAATCCCGGAAACTACCCTTCTTGTTATCGCTGTTATTGGTGTAATAGGTGCCTTTGCCGGAATGCATGTTTTTCATCACAAAACACGTAAACCAAAGTTTTATGTAGGGGTTCCCGTTATCTTTTTCTTGGAGGTGCTTGCTGTTATTGGTATTTTTTGTGCGGGTGGGAAATACATGGGGAACACTGCCAAAAAAGAAAATGCAGCGAAAACGGCGAGCCTTTCTTCCACATCAAGGGAGGGATTAAAAAGAGGGGAAGAATTTACCATTGAAAAACAGGAGTTTAAGAAAAGTCTTTCGCAGGAGTCTTTTTCGATTCCATTCAATACAATGGATGAGTGTTATCGTGTGGGGGACTTGTTTGTGTCTTTTGATTCGGGAACAAAATCAAAAATAAAGATTTATTTTTGGAATCCAAAGACAATGAAAGTTCCGGCTGTATATACATATCGTGAAAATGTTGAAAATTATGATGATTCGTTATTTGCAGCGAATGAGAGCGGACAATATGTGATTGCGCAGATTGCCGAAAAGTTAATTGTATTTAATTTTTTGGGAAAGGCCATGAAGGAGATTTCAATTGAAGAAGGCCGGCCAACAGATATTATGGAAAAGGATGGGAAACAATACATTTTGACATCATCGACGCTTTATGTCGGCAGTATCCAGTCGGGATTTCGTAAGGTGGGAAGCAATTCTGACAAAGAGGAAAAGAAGAATGCCGAGGAGGATAGATGGTCGTTAGAATTTTTATTTTCCTGTGGAGATTATGTTTATGTATTGATGACTGTGCCTGCTAAGTATCATAGTTTTAGTTGGTTTTGGCAGATATCATTAAAAAATGGCGAGTGGAAAAAAATCATGGACGAAATGCCCGGCTTTTCTTTTGATAAGGATACAAAAGAAGTGGCAGCGGGAATTGAAATTGGCGAAAAAAATGCTGAGGTATTGTATTATAAATTCCATGAAGATGGAACGTATGAAAAGAAAAAAATCAAGGCGATTCCGGGAGCTGTGGAAAATGGAGTTATTTACACCGCATCGAAAAAAGAATTTCTCGCTATTTCGGTGAAAGACAACAAAAAAACGGTGTTAAAGCATGTAGGGCGGTATTGTGAAATTGCAGATTTAAAGTATGAAAATTTAAGTAATGTAAGGCAGGAAAAAAAGGGGAAAATTATTTACAAGGTATCCGTTTATTTGTCGGAGAAACCGATGAAAAACCGGTATGGAAAGCCGATGCCGGATTATGAAAATTATTACTGCTATGATGTGGAAACAAAGCAGACGCAGACAGTGAATACAGGTGTCAGCTATATAGATTTTGATTATGCGGAAGGAAAGACATATATGAAAAATCGGGAAAAATGGCTTACACTTGAAAAGGAAACGAACATGGTAGAAATGGCAATTGATTATATGTATGAGGATAATGCGACACCGGATAAAAGAGTTGTGCGTGTGGCGCAAAAAGACAAGCAGGAAAAGGTAGTCTCGGATAAAGTGTATACTTTTTGTGGAGACGAACAAGGAAATTGCCGGATTGAAGATGTGACTGGCAAGTATAGAACGCTTGAGAAGAAAGAAAAGTGGTTTACAATTACAGCAAAACAAGTAAAAACGATTTCGGATAAGAAGTTGTTAAAAGGGCTGATGAAAACGGATGAATAGGGGCACGCATGTGATATGTTTTGTCTTGCATGTTGTAGAAAATGATGTTAGACTATAAGAGATAAGCAGACAGAAAGGATACTTGAATTGATGGAGAAGATGGAGAAAACATCTTACAATGAGTAAATTATTTATATGTCAAGGAGGGGGAATATGAAAAAAACAATTAAGGGGAAACTTACACTAAACACAGCAATTTTTATTGTTGCAGCAATTATTGTCTGCGAAATTGTCAGTGTGAATGCATTAAAAACAAACATGACAAATCAGACAAGACAATATGTCAGCAGAGAGGCACAGACCAATGCACATGTGGTTAATGAATGGCTGCAGGGGCAGGCAAACACGGTACATACAATTACGAATACGATTGCTTTTATGAACACAAAAGATACGGATCACGTGATGGATTACCTGGAAAAAGCCTTGAGTGAGAATAAAGAGGCATTGATGTATTATTTGTGTTTTGGATATGATGGAGGAGTATTTCCTGCAAACCATTCTAAAATAGATCTGGATCCAACGACAAGAGACTGGTGGAAGCAGGCCATTAAGAAAAATAGTTTGATTTATACGGCACCATATAAAGATTTTGCTTCTGGGAAAATGATTGTTACCATTGCAGAACCGCTGGAAATAAAAGGCGAACAGGCGGTTGTGCTGGCGGATATTACGATTGATACTTTGACTAAACTTGTTTCTAATGTAAGTACGGATGAAAACATTCAGGGCTTTTTGTTAGATGCCGATGGTATGGTTGTTTCGCATCAGAATAAGGATTATCTGCCGAAAGAGGAAGGAAATACTTCTTTGGCTAAGGTACTTTCTGTTAATGTAAAAGAGGTTTCTGAGATAACAGATTATGATGGATATTCAAAATTTATTCATACCGCGCAGATTACAGCTACCGGATGGACATTTGGTGTAACGGAGAGGGAATCAGTAGTAACAACACAAGTGGTGAAGAGTGTGATTTTAGTTGTCGGAATCGGGGTTGTCCTTTTGATTCTCGTAGTTCTTCTTACCATTGCCAGTGTGAAGAAAAATTTGAGGCCACTTGAAAATATGAAGACATTTATCCGGGAGAAAGTCATCGGTGATTCTCAAAAGAATGTACATAAAAATGAGGTTGAGGAAATCTCTTATTTATTACAGGAGTTAGAACAGCGTTTTATTGGTGTGATTCGCAAAACAAAAGATGAATCCAATGTCATTCATACCAGAGTGGAAAATACGAATGACAAGGTCTCCTTAATTAATCAGAATATTATGGAAATCAGTGCAGCAATGGAAGAAACCGGAGCAAACATTGATTCCCAGACAACCAGTATTCAAAACATTGATAAAACTTGCAAGGATACAACGCATGCAGTGGATGTTCTTGTATCCCATGCAGAAGAAATGTCTGATAAAGCGAAAGAGATTGGTGAGCGTGTCAATGAAGCGGTGCAGAAATTAATGACAGATAAAGACAGTGCTGTGGTGAAGGCGGACGAAAGCAGAAATCGTATGCAAATGGCGATTCAGCAGACAAGAATTATTGGCGAGATTGCAACTGTCTCAGCGTCAATTGAAGAAATTGCTTCTCAGACAAATCTTCTTGCATTAAATGCTTCGATTGAGGCGGCAAGAGCCGGAGAGTCAGGAAAAGGATTTGCGGTTGTTGCGGAAGAAATCAAACAATTGAGTGAAGATACATCAAACGAAATTCGTAAAGTGAATGACTTGACGCAGAAAGTATTTGAAAGTGTGAAGATACTGTCCACTGAAAGTAACGAGTTATTAGTCTTTTTAGATGAGACAGTTTTGGCAGATTATGATAAATTTGCAAGTCTTGCGAATCAGTATAAAGAAGACGCAAATTATTATGAGGAAACAAGCGGTTCCATGGAACATAATGCAGAAGAAGTAATGGACGCAATTCAAAGTATTTCAAATGTTTTGGAAAATGCAAGTTCAGCACAGATGGAACTTGCGTCTGCAGTAGAAAGCGTAAATGAGAATTTGCAGAACATGACAAGTTCAAGTGAAAGCATGACTAAGGAAACGAAGAATGCGATGGAAAGCGTAAATGCTTTGCGGGAGACGATGGAAAAATTTAATATGTAAAGCAATATACATATTCTTGGAATTTCCAGTCAATAAAGAAAGGTTATGTTTTGTGGGCGCTTCCGCTTAACAAGCGCGTAGGGGTATCGGCATGCTAAATACGCATGCCGGATACCCACGTGCTTGTACCCACGCAACATAACCTTTTTATTGACTGGAAATTCCAAAAGAAGAACTATATTACTACATATTAATTTCTATCTATTTTGCAATTTCCCTTTTTCTTATTTTTCTCAAACCTAATCCCCAATCCATTCCGTAGCAAAAAAACACGACCCATTGACTGCATACAGCCACGCGGGTATGAGACATGCGTATTTAGCATGCCCATACCCTTGCGCGGCTGTTAAGCGGGAGCGTGCAGTCAATGGGGGTGTATTTTTTTGCAAATTTTTACGAACTTTTTACATAGAAATGATTTCAGATTTTACATTCGCCTCCTAAACTAGGACTTGTAAGAAAGAAAAAGAAAGATGAAAAGATTGAAAGGAGAAAACAAAAATGAAGATGACAAAAAAAGTATTAGGAATGGTTTTATGCGGGGTTATGACAGTGGGGATGATTACCGGCTGTGGCGGCTCTGACAGCAGCACAACAAATGATGCAGGAAATACATCTGCAGATGCAGCACAGGAAATTTCCGTTGTATCACGTGAAGATGGTTCCGGTACACGAGGCGCTTTTGTAGAGCTTTTTGGTGTTGAAGATGAGGAGAACGGAGAAAAAGTAGACAAGACGACAGAAGAAGCAACAATCGCAAACAGCACGGAAATCGTTATGACAACCGTAGCCGGTGATAAAAAAGCAATTGGTTACTGCTCACTCGGTTCCTTAAATGACAGTGTGAAAGGACTTAAGATTGATGGTGCAGAGCCAACGGTTGATAACATTAACAATGGAAGTTATGCAATTGCCCGACCATTTAACATTGCAACAAAGGATAAGAAAAGTGAAGTAACACAGGACTTCATTAACTACATCCTGAGTGAAGACGGACAGAAAGTAATTGAGTCTAACGGTTACATCAAAGCAAGTGATGCCGGTGCTTTCAAGAGTAACGGTGCCAAAGGTAAAATTGTAGTAGCCGGTTCCTCTTCGGTTACGCCGGTTATGGAAAAACTTGCTGAAAGTTACAAGACAGTAAACAGTGGAGCAGAAATTGAAATTCAGGAAAGTGATTCCACAACAGGTATGAACTCAGCAGCAGAAGGAACTTGTGACATCGGTATGGCATCCCGTGACTTAAAAGACAGTGAAACAGGTGCAGGACTTACACCGACAGTAATTGCAAAAGACGGAATCGTAGTAATTGTAAATAACGAAAACAAAGTAGATAACATGACAAAAGCACAGGTAAATGATGTGTTCCGCGGAACAATCACAGACTGGAGTGCCATCAAATAAAGGAGGCAGCCATGAAAGAAAAGGCAATGAAAGTAGTGTTTCTGATTGCCGCTTGTGTTTCGATTCTTGCTGTAGCATTAATTTGTATCTTTCTCTTCGCAAATGGTATCCCGGCAATTAAGGAAATCGGCTTGTTCGATTTCCTGACGGGAACGGCGTGGAAACCGGGAAATCACAAATTTGGGATTTTGCCGATGATATTAGGAAGTATATATGTGACCGCCGGAGCTCTTATTGTAGGAGTTCCGATTGGCATTTTGACGGCAGTGTTTTTAGCAAAGTATTGTCCGAAAAAATGGTATCGAATTTTAAAAGGTGGCGTCGATTTGCTTGCCGGAATCCCATCCGTTGTCTACGGATTTTTTGGACTTGTTGTTCTGGTTCCGATGGTGCGCGACACCTTTGGTGGAAATGGAAACAGTATTTTAACGGCATCTCTTTTGCTTGGCATTATGATTCTGCCAACGATTATTGAAACATCAGAGGCAGCTATTCAGGCGGTGCCGGATAAATATTATGAGGGGGCACTGGCGCTTGGTGCCACGCATGAGAGAAGTGTTTACCGTACGGTTGTGCCGGCAGCAAAATCCGGAATTTTAGCAGGAATCATTCTTGGTGTCGGACGTGCGATTGGTGAGACGATGGCAGTCATTATGATTGCCGGAAATCAGGCAAGAATGCCTGCCGGTTTGTTAAAGGGTGTTCGTACACTTACAGCAAACATAGTAATTGAAATGGGATATGCGGCAGATTTACACCGCGAAGCGTTAATTGCGACGGGCGTTGTCCTGTTTGTCTTTATCCTGATTATCAATTTATTGTTCTCACTCTTAAAGAGAAAGAAGGTGGACTAGATGGCAAATGGTTTGAAAAAACAAAAGCAGAAATGGAAAGCACTTGCAAAACATAAGTCCTCTCTGGTTCTTTACCTGATTACAATTTTGGCAGCAGCGATTACGGTATTTGTGTTAGGATATCTGATTGTTTATATTCTGGCAAATGGTATTCCACATTTGAAACCGTCACTGTTTGCTTTTACTTATACATCGGACAATGTTTCGATGATGCCGGCACTGATTAATACAGTGCTTATGACACTGGCAACCTTGATTGTTGCGGTTCCGCTTGGCATTTTTGCCGCCATTTATCTGGTGGAATATGCGAAGAAAGGAAACAAGCTGGTGAGCATAATTCGCGTGACGGCAGAGACACTGACCGGAATACCATCGATTGTTTATGGATTGTTTGGTATGTTGTTCTTCGTCGGTTACTGCAAATGGGGATTTTCCCTTTTATCAGGAGCTCTCACCTTAGCAATTATGGTGCTTCCGGTTATTATGCGAACGACCGAAGAAGCACTTATGTCAGTGCCGGATTCTTACCGAGAAGGAAGCTTTGGGCTTGGTGCCGGAAAACTGCGAACGGTATTTCACGTAGTTTTGCCGAGTGCCGTTCCGGGGATTTTATCCGGTGTTATTTTGGCTACCGGGAGGATTGTTGGTGAGACCGCAGCATTGATTTATACGGCGGGAACGATTGCAAAAGTGCCAAGCAGCATTTTCGATTCGGCAAGAACGTTATCGGTTCATATGTACAATTTGTCAAAAGAAGGACTGCATACGGATGAATCGTATGCAACGGCAGTGGTCCTTTTGGTCCTTGTAATTGCAATCAATATGTTGTCGAATTTTGTCGCTCGAAAAGTTGGGAAAAACAAATATGGCAATTAGAATGGAGAATGAATATGGAAGATAAATTTTGCATACAAAACATGAATCTCTATTATGGAGATTTTCATGCACTGAAAGATGTCAGTATGAACATTCCGGCGAATGAGATTACCGCTTTTATCGGACCTTCCGGCTGCGGCAAATCCACATTTTTAAAATCGCTAAACCGGATGAATGATTTGGTAGAAGGGTGTCGGATTTTTGGTTCCCTTCAGTTAGATGGCGAAGATATTTACGGTGACATTGATGTCAATCATCTTCGCAAGCGGGTTGGAATGGTGTTCCAGAACCCGAACCCATTTCCAATGAGTGTGTACGATAATATTGCTTATGGTCCACGAACTCATGGAATTCACTCCAAGGCAGAATTAGATGAAATAGTTGAACGGTCGCTGAAACAGGCAGCAATTTGGGACGAACTCAAAGACCGTTTGAAAAAAAGTGCCCTTGGTTTATCCGGCGGACAGCAGCAGCGTTTGTGTATTGCCAGAGCGCTTGCAATAGAGCCGGAAGTGATTTTGATGGATGAACCAACAAGTGCCTTAGACCCGATTTCCACTTCAAGAATTGAGGATTTGGTACTGGAATTAAAAGATAAATACACAATTGTAATGGTAACGCATAATATGCAGCAGGCAACGCGTGTATCTGACCGCACGGTATTTTTCCTTCTTGGAGAAGTAGTTGAAATGGACAAAACGGAAAAATTATTTTCCATGCCAACGGATAAACGTACAGAAGATTATATTACGGGGAGGTTTGGATGATGAGAAATCGATTTGACAGACAGCTTACAGAATTAAATCAGGACATGATTCAGATGGGGCATATGATTGGCCAGGCAATCGGCATGGCAATCAGCGCACTGAATAACCGTGACAAAGAACAGGCGGAAAAAGTAATTGATTATGATGATGAAATTAATGAGGAAGAGCGGATTATAGAGAATCTCTGCTTGAAACTTTTGCTGCAGCAGCAGCCTGTGGCAAGGGATCTGCGCGTAATTTCATCGGCACTGAAAATGATTACAGACATGGAAAGAATTGGTGATCAGGCAGCAGATATTTCGGAAGTAACGCTGCATTTAATTGATGCTAAGTATAAAAGAGATATGGAGCATATTCGGAAGATGGCAGCAGAAACGACCTATATGGTTGTGCAGAGCGTGGAAGCATATGTAGAAAAAGACGAGGAAAAGGCAAAAGAAGTCATTGCACATGATGACATTATTGATGATTTATTTATTAAGTCAAGAGAGGATGTAATTTCTCTTATTCGCAGTAATCCGGAAGAGGGGGCTTGTGCGACGGATTTACTTATGATTGCAAAGTACTTTGAGCGAATCGGAGACCATGCCTGCAACATTGCGGAATGGGTCATTTTTTCAATTACCGGAGAGCACAAGAAAAAATAAAAATAAAGTAAAAATATGTAAAGTTATAATTGCATTTTTTCCTTATCAGCAGTAAAATAAATATAACATTGATTTTACTTATGAGATAGGAGGAGCGTGCGTATGAAATCAAAATCATTGCGATTTCGCATATTGTTACTATTGGTAGGGACAACGGCTATAGCTGCTTTAATTTGCGGAATTATAGGATATTATAATTCGAGAGCAGTTGCCAACAGTGATGCAAAAGAAAAATTGACGACAGTGAGTGAAGGGTATGGGAAAGATATCGATAACCTGCTTTCACAGGTAGAAGTTGCGGTGAATACTCTTGCAGATGTAACAAAAAATCAGATTCAGGATGTAGACAAGTTCAAAAGCAGCAGCAGCTACGTGGATTCCTGTACGGAGGCGTTAGAGACTACAGCTCTTCAGTGTGCGAATAACACGAAGGGCGCGATGACTTATTATATCCGCTATAATCCGGAATTTACAGAAGCAACATCCGGTATTTTTGCTTCGAAAGAGAGTGAGAATGCAGATTTTAAGTCATTGACACCGACAGATTTCAGCAGTTTTGACAAAGACGATGCAGAACATGTGGGTTGGTATTATATTCCGGTTAAAAATGGAAAGGCAACTTGGATGGATCCGTATTTAAATTCCAATGTGAATGTATATATGATTTCCTATGTTGTTCCGATTATGATTGACAATGAAGCAATTGGAGTTGTTGGCATGGATATCAACTTTAATCAGTTAAAACAACTTGCTGACAAAGCCAAATGTTTTGATTCCGGATATGTTTTCTTGGTTGATTCATCGAATAAAGTTTTGTCACATAAGGATATAAAACAGGGAACGGATTTGCAGAAAGTGGATGGCGAACTGGCCTCATTTGTGAAGGCCGGAAAGACGGGCGAAATAAAAGAGTACACTTATAACGGAAGCAGGAAAATGGTAAGTGCTGTTTCGTTGAAGAATGGCATGAAATTGGTAATGGCTGTTTTAGATAAAGAAGTACAGAGCAATTCCACCCGCTTGATGTATATGATGATTATTGCGATTGTTGCAGCAATTTTATATGCAGCAATTACAGGATTTTTCTTCAGTGGTTCGATGATTCGTCCAATTAAGGATTTGACAGGAATTATTGAGAATACGGCGAAACTTAATTTTGTAAAAAGTGAAAAGGGTGAGAAATTAGTCCGTATGAAGGACGAGACCGGTGCGATGGCACGTGCCGTACAGCAGATGCGAAGTAAACTTCGTGCGATGGTAGCGTTAATTGACCAGGCAGGAATTAAAATGGGTGATAATGTTACCGACTTGACTGTGAATATGTCAGAGGTCAATGATATCTGTAATAATAACTCGGCCACGACAGAAGAACTCGCAGCAGCGATGGAAGAAGCAGCCAGTGCAACGGATACAGTAAATCAGACGATTGCAACCGTAAAAGAAAATGCCGAAAGTATTAAGGCACTTTCGGGAAGAGGTGCCGCACTGTCAACGGAAGTGATGGAGCGTGCGAATCAGTTAAAGACAACGACGGAGAATGCCGGAAAACGTACAGATGAAATGTATGCAGAAGTGAAACAGCGTACGGAAGTTGCGATGAAACAGGCAGAAGCGGTAGAGAAGATTAATGAACTTACGCATGATATTATGGAAATTTCTTCTCAGACAAATCTCCTTGCCTTAAATGCTTCCATTGAAGCAGCAAGAGCAGGAGAGGCCGGTAAAGGATTTGCCGTTGTAGCAACCGAAATCGGTGCTTTGGCTACACAGACCCAGAATGCAGTTGGTGATATCGACAGCATTATTGGCGAGGTACATAACGCAGTAAGCGGTATGGTAGATTGTTTACAGAATGCGATGGACTTTTTGGAAAATACGGTTCTTGGCGATTACAAAGGATTTATGGAAGTCGGCGAGAAGTATTCCGAAGATGCTGCTGCTTTTGAAGATGGCATGACTAAAATTAATCATTCAATTGTTATGTTGGTTGATGCGATTACCGATATTTCTCATTCAATCGAAGAGATTAATCTGACGGTAAATGAGTCGGCAACCGGTGTTTCAGACATTGCAGAGAAAACTTCTGAGATGGTTCGGAAGATTGAGGCAACCGGAACATTTATGCAGGATAGCGAAGAAAGTGCTAACAATTTAAATCAGATTGTCAGTGAATTTGATTTGGATGGCAAGAAATAACAAACTCTTGACAATTGCAAATAATCGTACTATCATGAAAATGCTCATAGAGAAAAGCGTTGACGGAGACAGTACCCTGTGTGGAAGTGTTTCAGTGAGCCGGCGATAGTGAGAATCCGGCACCAGTAAGCATAGGCGAATATCACTCCTTAGCTGCAAAGTCGAACGGTATT
>ERZ773277.2224-NODE-2224-length-13352-cov-3.620742_pt1 | contig 13352 bp, 17 predicted proteins | sample MGYA00511957_ERZ773277 | MGnify/ENA primary metagenome ERZ773277 (study PRJEB29015, sample SAMEA2737800) | human gut metagenome | biome: human gut; feature: human-associated habitat; material: faeces | place: China | collected 2012 ... | reverse complement strand
ATAGTAAGAACAAATACTTCTAAACAAATATCCCCTTTGCCTCCTACGGAGGCATCTCCCCGGACCGGGGAGAGCCGCGACGGGAAAAACCAAACCGCCCACATCATCGAAGCCGCATCCGCGCCGGACGAGGCGAACCGCCCTATGGGTGAGCCCGACGACGAACGCTGGCAAGACGCCGGCCCCAAACCGGAAGAGCGGGTCCCCGCCGGGATACGCGCCAGATGGATCCTCGACCGGCTCGAAAACCGCCGAGCCGCCATGGGCCTGACCCCGAAACCGGCAGGCCGGCGGGACACCGACGCCGTCACTCGGCTCGTCGAACGGCTCGACGCCGCCGGCGAACCCGACACGAGCGGGCTCATGGAACGGGTCCTCGACCACGCGCTCGACAACGGGTTCCAGGCCAAACGCGTCGACACGGGACGCCGCTTCGCCCGCCTGTTCGACGAACTGCGCGACGACCTGACCTGCGACCAGCGAACCCTCGAACGCCGACGCCGGGAGCATGCCGACGCCAGCCAACCCACCGGAAGCGACACAGGGGAGAGCCGGCCGGCGGAACCGGAATCCTACGAGACCCGGGCGCGCCGCATGCTCGCCGACCGCATCGGCGCCGACATCGACGCGTCCACCGCCATCCGCGCCCTCGCCGACAGGCTGCGCCTCGACCCCGACCCGGACCCCGGCCAAGCCGCACGCTACGCCGAGCTCGCGCTCCGCGCCGGCCGCAAAACCCGGGCCGAACAAGCCCGCCGGGAGAGCGAACGATCGAGGGAACTCCACGACTACCGCGCCTCGCACGGCGGCAGCTGCTTCGCCGGCAACTGGCAACTGGAGCAGGCAGAATGACGGGCTCAACCAAGACACCCGAACACGCGGACTCGTGCCCAATCCATGAGTCCATGCATGGCCGCTCGCCAGGGGAAGGACGAGGAATGAATCATCAGGAAGACAAGAACGCCGAAGCGCCAGGCATGGGGCCTGATGGAATGGCATCAGTCCATGACGTCGGCGCGTACGCCCCTCAAACGGCTGGTCGTGGCGATCCAATTCCCGTCACCGTCGCGGGTCTCCCACTTGACGGCGAAGTATTCCTCACCGGATACTCCAGGAGAGGAAGCGACGGAAGGACATTGTCCCGCCCTGACGGACATCCCGCCAGGTTTGGCGATTGGAAGGAATGCCCAGCAACTGTATCCTGCCTCCTGCCCACGTTCCAAAGCAAAGGGAAGGGAGCAGGGACCGCCGTCGGCATATACGACCTGAAGCATGAGAAGGACATCGGGCTCCAGGACGCGGTGGCCGGACTTCTCGTTGAGGCCACGCGCTGCCTCATTCGTGGGCACGGACAATACGAGACAAGCGCCGTGATCGGCGGCCCAGGCATCGATGTACCTTTTCAGGGCGAGTGCGACGCCCCTGCGCCTGTACTCGTCGACGACTGCGATCCCCTCGACTTCGGCGACCGTACGCCTGACAAGCTCCGCGCACTGATACGCTCCGGCCGACGCGGAGAAATACCCGAGGAACGACTGGGCTGCCTGTATTCCTGGCGTGACGAAGGCGGCGCCTATGAGGCCGTCCTTGGAGAACGCCCCTATAAAAAGAGGCCTCAACGTGCCGTCATCCTCGACCGGCCGCTTTGGGAATTCTATATCGGCAAGATGAGGGATCTGTTCGACAATCAGACGCTTGGCCCTCTTTATCTCCACCTTATTGACCACTGGTCTGATCCTGACGATTCCGACACCGTCGAAATGATCAACGGACTCGATGCCGGAACCCCCGCATTGATTGATTCCATCCTTCATGATCCCGATTATCCGCCATCAGCCCGATATCGGCAATAAAACAATGCCGACGGTCATCGGAATCGGACAATCATCGGCGGCTTCCCGTCGGGCCGCCGATGGTATCGAGCCATTGCTTGTTGGTCGGGGCATCCGCCTCGGCCTTTTCCGCGGAATTCAATGCTCGTCCGCTTTTAGATTTGTCCATATTCGTCATGCCTTCTTCTGCGGGAGGGGAAAATGAGCTTTGTTGTCATCGCCGTGTTGATTGTACTGACCGCTTTGGCCGTCGGATATGTGGGGTTGCTCTTGGAAGAACACGCGGAATGGAGGGAATGGCACGTACCACGGGGCAAGGAATTCACACCCTGTCCATTGGAATACGGGGAGCATGACGGGCTGCTCCTGACGGACGTGGAATACGCCATCCGCAAGGACCTGCTCGAGGTGCGCTACACCGTGGAGAACCGGAACAAGGGACAGACACCGGTCCGCAACGACCTCATCCTGGCGTTCCAGAACGGCATCGGGCTCAGGACCGTGTCCCCGACGACCTGGACCGTGATGCTCGAGGGAGCCCATGCGCGAATGACCCAATCATTCCGGCTCAGGGACCGGGCCACACGTCCCGTGATCCAACCGGACCGGACCTGGTGACGGCCGATTCCCTTCCCGACGAATCCATCGGGGAACGGCCGCTTCCTCCTTGTAAAAAATAAACCCCGCGCCGTGCGGCCGCGGGGCTCTCGCATCGTTTCCTATTCCATCGCTTTCGGACGTCCGGGTCTGAGCTCGCGGGTCTGCGCCCATGCGCGAACCGCATCCTCGGAATAGAGGGGCCCCTGTGAGGTCTCTATCACCGGCTTGGGAAAGGATTCGATCCTGGGAAACGCGTACGCCCTCTGTCTGGTGACGCCGGTCATGCGCGCGATCTCGGCGTAGCCCACCACCGGCGGGTATAGGGGTTCGCGGTTCCGCGCCACGGCGTCGGCCCATTCCCTCGCTTCGAGTCCGGTCACCGATGCGCCGGGCATGTTCTCTTCGAGGAGCGTGCGCGCCTTGGCCAGCGCCGTCTCCCCGTCCGGGGCGTCGACGGCGAGGGTCAGTCCGCCGCCCGTGTGCCCGGGGTCGACCGCCACCGAGGCCCCGTATCTTCCGAGGGCTTCCATGAGGTCGAACGCCGCGTCCTCGTCGAGTCTCGCCTTGAAGTCAAGGGAAACCTGCCATTCTCGTGCTCTCGTCATGTTTCACCTATCCGATGTATTGCATGGCGTGCGCCGGGAGATGCCTCCATGGGCGCACGCCATCCAGCCGCCCTAGCGGTCGAAGGTTGATGGGGGAACAGAGGGTGTGCTAATCTTGCGGTGACAAGCCTAGGAAACTTCGTCTCCGCAAGATTAGCGACCGCTCACTCTTGGAACCCGCCGCGTCTCAGGTATTTCAAGCAATTCTCATACCATCTGGCATCCGAAGGTGTCTTGTGTATGGGAACGCCCGGCTTCGACTTGTCGGGTGGGTAGCACATCCAGCCTTTCTTCTTGGCTTCGATGCGCCATCCCTGTTCCTTGAGCTTCTCAAGGAGCGGCTCTGTTCTTTTATCCTTTATCTGCGATAATCCTTCGACTATCAGCCGTCAGCAATATTTTTGCTGACGGTGACAACAATAACGTTGTTTATTGTCATTGTCAACATTTTGTTTTGGGGCTGCGGACACGAAGAAAGATCGGTCTTGCGCGGCGGAGGAATCCCCCGATATAGAAGGGGCCACGGGTGGCATGGGCGAAGGGGCCACAAGGCAGGGCCCCGGAGAGGCAAGGAGCCGCACATGCAGGACCACAGGACGGAAAGACCGGCCGGACGAGTGTCCGGAATCCCGGGCGGGACCGCACCGGAGGCGGGGACGCCATGGGCATGACGGGGTTCTCGGACGCCGAGATGGCATTGCTGTCCGGACTGGACGCCGTGGCATGGGTCACCCGCACGCGCATCACCTACAAGGACTCGTTCAAACGCGAGGCCATCGAACGCTACCGGCGGGGCGAAAGCCCCGTCAGGATCTTCCGCGAGGCGGGACTCGACCCGCGCCTCATCGGCAACAAACGCATCGAACGGTGCATCGCCCGGTGGAAGCGCGAACCGCCGGACGCCGGGACGACGCGCCCGCACGCCCCGGCCGCCGACGCCGGCAGGGAGGGAAGGCCCGCGCCGATGAGCGTGGTGCTCGCCCAGACCATGCGCATCAACGCACTCGAGGAACGGCTCAGACGGCTCGAACTGAGCATGGCGGACGGGACCGCCCGATGAGCGCGGGCCCGGCCAATCCCGGCGACCGGCTCGAACAGGCCGCCAAGCAGTTCAAGAACAGCGGCGTGATCCAGCTTGCGGTCCAGGGACTCCTGCTCGAGGGAGTCGCCCGCGACCTGCGCCGGTGCGACGCGGCCACCGTCGGCTGCGTCGAACTGTCCGCCTGGCTGAACCGGGGGATACGGGAGCTCGAACGGCGCAAAAGGATCGTGGACGCGCAGATCACGCTCATCGGCACCCGCCACGGGGAATACACGAGATACACGAAGTACGGAAGGAACCTATGAACAACGACACCGGCGGCGACCGCCCCATGCCGGGCACCCGCATGCGCAGGCTGTTCGACGAGAACCTGTCCATGATCGAGACCATGACGAGGATCGAGATCAGACGTCTGGGCCGCATGCCCCGCGGCACGCACCTCGGCCAGGACGACGGGAACCCCGTCACGGACCTCCTGCCCGACCGGTACCTCGACCGGTACGACCGCGAATTCCTCTACCGCATGCTCGGCGCCGCAATACGCCTGCGCGCCCGCCTCGCCGACCCGACCGCGAACCATGCGGCCCACAGCGTCATCGAGGAGATCCTCATCAGCAGGGCCATCCGGCTCATCGCCGACGACGACAACGAGGAGGGCGGCGGACTCGAGGCATGGCTCGAGGACTGGCTCGGCGACCTCGACATAGACCGCCTGGACGACCCGGAGGCCGACGAGGCCACACTCGCCTCGGACCCCGCCACCGGATCGGGCGACATGCGCTTCGACCACTGGTTCGAGGACCAATACTGGGCCGACGAGACGGACGGAGGGGAATGATGGACGACGAACGCCGCAAGGCCATCCTCCTCGCCCTCGCATGCCTCGCCATCCTCATCCTCCTGATCATCGAATGCGCGATCATGCCGCGGATGGGATGGCTGTGGATCGTCACCGCCGCCCTCGACCTCGTCCTGCTCGCCATGTGCGTCAGACACATCATCCGCGGAGGCCGCAAGTGAACCCCGTCACCGGGGCCGTGCCGCCCCTCATCAGGGGACACGGCATCCGCTTCGAGGTCGACCGGTGGACATGGAGGCGACTGGATGCGGCGAGGTTCGACGGGGAACGCCGCCACCTGCTCGCCACACGCGGCAGACCCTGGCACGCCGACCCCCGACGCGGCGGGGATACGGACGCGCTCGAGACCTGGCACCTGCTCGCCGGCCGCCACCACGGCGGCGGCATGGGACTGACCGTCACCGGACCCGGCGGGAAGCTGGACGTCTCCTGGGAACCCGACGGGGCCATCCCACCGGACGGCAGGTTCTACCCGAACCCCGACCCGTCGGCCGCATACCCGCTGCTCGAACTCGAACGCGCCGGCATCATCCGCCCGGTCGAACCCGCCATCACCGCCTACGGACCCTACGGGCGGCCGACCCGCCTCATGGAAGTCACCGAACCATACCATAACCCCATGCTGCGCGCGCTGCGGATGAGATGAGAATGGGGCGAGGACGCCGCCTCAGGAAAGAGCGGGACCCCCGTCACGCCACATGGGAACGGCGGAAGACTGGTCGGGCTCAGGCATCGGCCGCCCGAAACCCGGCGAGCCATACGGCGACGCCCATGCGGGCCCGGAGGGATCATACAGCCCGGTGACCGCCTGCGAGGCGTACTCGCGCCAGGAGAGGGATTCGACGGTGGCGACGAGCATTCGGGCCGGCAGGAACCTTCGCATCTCGTCCAGAAAGGCGTCCGAAGACAACACCGACGGGATCTCACGCAGCCGGCCTGCGCGCGCCTCCCATTCTCCGACCTCCCCGTATTCCCCAGCCTTGAGCGTGGCCATCCGGAACGCCCGAGACGCATCCACGTCGGCCCTGGACGACAGCCAGCACATGTCCCACAGGTCACGACGGCGGATATGGGAGGAGCATGCAAACGACAGAAGCTTGTCCGCGAGTATCTCGGTGGGGCTTTCCACCGCCAGGATGATGTCCCCGGCGATCGCCGACACGGAGGGATAATTGACCCTGACCGGCCTCGTCTGCGGCTCATGCGCCGGCACCGATGCGACCTCCAGCTTGATCGACTGGCTCGGCAGATCACGACGTTGCGCCGCCGTGCGGATGGATATGCGCCATCTCCTCACCAGGCCCTCGTCCCGGACCGGTTCGCGAACCTTCACCTGCACGTCCGGGGACATGCCGGCGAGGGAGGACCTGACGCATTCGCCCAACCCCCGAAGGTCATCGACGCCGAAACCCGTGCCGCCGGCGAAGTCGAGGTCCTCGCTGTAACGGGGGGACCCGTGGCACAGACGCAGGCTCGTGCCTCCTTGGAACACGATCGGGCCGAAGAAGCCGCCGTCCTGCATGGCGGAAAGTATCCGGTAATGCAGCAGTTCCTTCTCCACCACGGGAAGCAGGGCACCCATGCCTTCCGAACGCGCGATGCCCGCCGCGACCGCCTTGTAGTCGAACGCCATGTCACTCCCATCCATCGTCGTTCTCCAATTCATCCATGTCCACGAGATCCAGGTTACGGCCTGTGGCCTTCAGGTCCCGATACGCCCAACGTTTCGACGCGAGCGGCGTCATCCCACCGTCACGCGGCACGAGGTTGGGGAGTATCCTCGACCAGTCGAGCGCGCAGTGCGTGAACTCGATCGTCCCATATGGGGTCACGGCCAAGCCCTCACGGCCGGTGGTCATGAACGTGACGCGATCCACCGGGATCTGGCTGATCACGCCCCAACGGCTCAGCGCGCTCTCCAGGCTCTCCCACACCAGCTGTCGGGGGCGCAGCCGGCGTGCGACGGTATGCAGCGTCGCCTCCCCGAGATGCGCCGACCAGGCGAACGCGTACACGCCGCGCGCGGCGCGGACCAGCACGTTCGCCGCTACCAGGCTCGACAAGGTGCGGTCGAGCCTTTGTCCCGTTTCCCCGAGAACCAGCGCCAGATCCGGCTTGCGATACACGTGCACGCCGAAACCCGTGTCCATATCCCTCAGGCGGTTCATCGCCAACTCCCTACGCATGAACATAAGTATACGTGAATCATCAAAAAAACGCATATTCACGTATACCTATGACGTGGATCCGATTATCGCGGCCGGCGCGAGAGTCAGAGACCGTCCGCATAGCCGATCACATCCCGCTCCACCGCACGCACGGCATCGGCGCCGATCCGGGCCACGGGAACGCTCCACATCGTGTCCGACCGCGCGTTGTACAGGCCCAGACGCCGCACCCTGAGATACTCGGGATGCGTGGAATGCAGGCCGAGCCGCCAATAGACGAGCAGCTGCAGCGTGTACGTCGGGTTCGGCGGCCAACGGCTCACCTTCAGATCCCACAGGCCGTCGGCGGTGAGCAGGTCCCCGTCGCCGGACGTGACCCGGTCCGTGTAGCCGCCGTCGAACGTGAACCCCTCCCACACGACCGGCCCCATCCGGTCCATGAACCGCAACGTGCGCGCCACCATGCGCCGCACGTTATGCACCGTGGCCGGCCCCGGATCGCGGACCCTGCCCGCCCTCCACCTCGCCGGCCCTCGACGCGACGCCGCGTCGAACCCGCACAGCAGGCACGCGGCCCGCACCGAACGGTCGGAGAACCCGTCCACCATGGCGAGCAGCCGCTCGGCATCCGCAGAACGGCCCACCAGACGCGCCCCCGCCAACGGCACGCGGAACGCATCCCGCGCCGGCAAGCCCCGCGCCACACGGGACAGATAATCCACCGCGAGGCCCGTCACGTCCGCCGGGACGTCCTCGAACGCATACAACGGCACCGGATCGGCCAGACGAACCTCGTCGAACAGGGACAACGGCAGATACCCGCCTTCCGGCTGCACCACCCGGCGGATACGCGACGTGACCGCCATACGAGGCGCATGCGCCGCCTCATACGACTCCCGCCGCGCGTCATCCGCCTCCATCTCCGAAGGCGAACGCATATCGAAACCGCAACCGTCCGGACCGATCACCATACCACCCCGCTTCCGCCCCATACACCCGGGTGACATGGTGCCGGCGCCGATTCAAGGGTCAGATGACAGGTGCCGGATCGTCGTCGATGACGTTGATTCTGGTGAAACCGACCTGATGAACCATCAGCGTGCGGAAACGGACATCGGGGGCGGGGGACAGTTTGCGGAACCCCGTCATCTCCTTTGTGTAAATGATGTCTCTCCACCCGTCCACAATCCAGGTCGTCTGGGCCGGGATTATGACCTCCAGAGAATCCGCATGACGCGCGCCATAGTTCAGATAGGCGTCGGTCGGCCAGACCAGTCCCGTCAAAACGACCATCTCCCAAATGATGCCGCTTCCCTTGTCCGGCTCGTCAAGGGACAGGTCGGCGGGCGTTCCGGCACCCCACCAATCCGCTATGGGGGAGGTCGACAACGGGTGCATCAGAGAGAAGGAATCCCCTTGTCGCAGCGACAGCACATGGCCGGACATCGCCCGGCATCGGGAATCCTCAGGGAAGAAAGAATTCGGCCGGGACAGAGGCATTCGATGCCAGACTCGAAGGCCCGACGGGAGCTTAGCGAATACCTTCGAAGAGGGAGGCAATGCCTCTAGGCGACGGAAATCGGAGGTGGGGCCGTCGGATTTCCTCCACTGGTCGACTGCGTCGAGAACCTCCTGCGTGAGGAGTCCCGCCTGTCTGACGGATTCGTAGGATTCCTCGCATGCCCTCAGGGCGGCAGGCAGGATGCTGCGAACTCGGGACATCGGCCAATGGAAGGAGGACAGTGGATAGGAGCGATCGTATTCCCTGCGTAACAAGGTCTCCACCGTTCCCCTGTCCGTACCGAACCGGGCGTCGAGTTCCGCCATCATACGGTATGGAGGAAGTCTCTCCGGGGTCCAAGCATTGGCGAGGGCGCTCACCTCCTCGCTGACCCAGACATTGTGCTTCTCTCTCATGTCCGTTTCGGCCTCGTCCAGCTTTTTCCTCCGGATGAGGCGGATGAATGCCGGCTGGCCGGACAGGCGCTCGTATTCCGCCCTCGCGTTCTCATATGCCTTTGAAGAGTCTGATTGCATGGCTTCCTCCTTGTGCGCTGGGCGGTCGATAAACAATCTATGCCCTGCGGCCGGTGATTCCGCCGCTTTCGTTGAAACGCCATGGAATAAATAAGTATGCTATACTTGAGGGTGTTAAACTTGTGGGTGAAAAGAAGGGAAGCGGAATGGCCGGTAACGGGGATTACACGCTGGCCGCATTGAAGCGGTTCTTCGGGTTCGACTCGTTCCGTCCCGGCCAGGAGGAGGCCGTCGGGGCGATCATCTCGGGCCGCGACGTCATGGCCGTGATGCCCACCGGCGGCGGCAAGTCCGTGTGCTACCAGCTCCCCGCCGCCAGGCCCGGCACGTTCACCCTCGTCGTCACACCATTGAGGGCGCTCATGCGCGACCAGGTGCGGCACCTGCGATCACGCGGCATACCCGCCGCGCTCATCGACTCCGGGCTGAGCGAGAAGGAACGCGCCGAGGTGTACGGGCGCGCCCTGTCCGGCGAACTGCGCATCCTCTACGTCGCACCCGAACGCCTGCACGCGCCCGACTTCGCCGACTTCAGCCACCGCATCCGCATCAGCCTGCTCGCCGTCGACGAGGCGCACTGCGTGCTGCACTGGGGATCGGACTTCCGACCCAGCTACATGCGTATCGGCGAATTCATCGACTCCCTGTCCCCGCGCCCCGTGACCATGGCGCTGACCGCCACCGCAAGCCGGACGCAGGCCGGGGAGATCCGCGAACTCCTGCACCTGGCCGACCCCGTGACGGTCACGACCGACGCGGACCGGCCGAACCTGCGCCTCACGGTGGTCCGCGCCAGGCCCGGCGAACGCCTCGAGGCCATGATCGCCTGGGCGAAACGGCACAAGGGCAGCGGCATAATCTACAAGGAGAACCGGAAAGGCTGCGAACGGCTCGCCGAGACACTGCGTTCCGAAGGCATCGACGCCATGGCGTTCCACGCCGAAATGAGGGACGCGGACAAGAAACGGGTGCAGGACGGGTTCCTCGCCGGCCATCCGCGCGTCATCTGCGCCACCAGCGCGTTCGGCATGGGCGTCGACAAGCCCGACGTCAGATGGGTCCTCAACGACGGGCCGTGCAAAAGCCTCGAAGCCTACTGGCAGGAGGCCGGCCGAGCCGGCCGGGACGGCAAGCCTGCCGACGCGGTCCTCTACTGGAGCCCCGGCGACTGGCGATGGCTGCGCCACGCCGCATGGGAGGCGAAAAGCCGCGCCGAGGAATCCGGCGACCCCTCACGCATCAGGGCCGCGCAGCTCATGGACTCCCGACTCGACGCCATGAGCGCATACTGCGAGACCCGCCGATGCCTGCGCCGGACCATCCTCGCCATGTTCGACCCGCCCGGCACCAGACGCGACGACTGCTCCAACTGCTCCAACTGCCAGGCTGACGGTAGGGAGATCGTGAAAAAACCGGCGTCGAACCCGTACCGCCGGCGGCGGACGGCACCGGAAACGGGGGAGGGACAGGGCGAGCCCATGGGCCGCGAATCGATCCGCATCGCCTGCCGGTACATCGCGAACATCCAACGCGAGCTCGGCCACGGCGTCAGACCGGGCGTGCTCGCCGCCGCCCTGCACGGATCCACCCGCCGCAGCGTCACCGAACAGGGACTCGAACTCATCGACGGGCACGGCGCGTTCTCCACGCGCAGCAGACCCGCAGTACGGAACATGATCGGCACCCTCGAGGCCATCCAGGCCATCGACACCCGCACCGGCCTCGTCGAACCCGGACCCCTGTTCGACATCTACCTGACAGGAGGCGACAGATGAGCGGCACCGGCAGGACCATACCCATCGGAGCGGCGGAACTACGCGCGATCAGGGAACGGGAAAGCGTCCTCGAACAGACCCTCGCACGGCTCACCGGCATCGATATGACGACCGTCGAACGGATCGAGAAAGGCGAAACCCCGCTGACCACGCTCGAACCCGACCAGATCCGGCAATGGGCGAAGACCCTCGGCGTCAACCCCGCCCGTCTCACGGGCGAGACGCCCCAAACGGGGGAGGACGGGACCACCGTGATCCGGAGGATGCGCACGGAACGGGGATGGAGCTGCCCACAGCTCGCCGAACACGCGAACGTGCCATACCGGAGCCTGCGCCAATACGATAGCGGGGAACGCGACACCGCGAACATGGCGGCCGGGATCCTCGCCCGCGTCGCCATCGCGCTCGACACCAGCATGGAAAAGCTCTCCGGCCGGCCCGAACCGGACCATGCCACGGACGATCCGCCCGCCGGATGGACCGGCACCCGCCTCGCCTGGCACCGGACGCGACAAGGGCTCAGCCAGGCCGAACTCGCCATCCGGGCCGGACAGACCACGCAGACCATCGGAGGCATCGAAACCAGGAGATGGGCCACCGGCAGCAAACGCAGCCGCATCATCCTCGACCTCGCCGCCGGCCTCGGCATCCAGGCGCTCGACCTCATGGACCAAACACCGGAAGGAAAACCACGCATGAACGACCCCAAGCCCGCGGCCGGCGACGACCTCGTCTACCGCAACCACGTGAACGCGGCCATCGACCAGCTCAGACTCGCCCTCCGGACCGCCGACACCGGCGAACGGATCCGACTGCTCACCGGGGCCCTGGCCAATACCGGCAACGCCATCGGACAGCTCGCCCAGTTCGACTCGGACGGCAGGCCGCGCCCGCCGAGGAAATGAACGGCGGGCCGACGAAAACACCCCGGGAAAGGCAAGGAGGCGGGGAGGACCATCCACGGTCCTCCCCGCCTCCCTCTTCTACGGGTATCCCGTTCACGCCGGGCGGAGCGGGATGAACATCCTGCCCGACCGTTCGATGTGCCGGAACCCGTAATGCTCGTAGAAGCGCGTGGCCCTGTCCGAGGCCGGTTCCACGAGCAACGCCTTGGCGCCGACGATCTCCGCCGCGCCCATCGCCCGCATGGCGGCGTCCCTGAGCAGCTGGGCTCCCACGTGCATGGTCTGGTAGCGCATGTCCACGCCGAGCATGCCCAGAAGAATCGCCGGAATCGGATCCGGGCTGTTCCTCCTGAGCCAGCCATTGGCCTCGGCATGGCTGATACTGTACGCGCTCAACGTGTAGAACCCGGCCAGCGCGCCGTCGCAGAACGTGGCATAGGCGACCGCCGTATGCTGCTTGCCGGCATTTCTCAACTGGTTCCGCAACCAGTCATTGACAACCGGCAGGCCGCAGTCGAAACCGTCGGCGTCGTCCTTGGCGGTCAGACGCCGCGGCGGGGTGAAATCGGTCATTTCCAGATCGGCTCGCTCTCGAGCAGCCGGACCATCTCCTCCGGCATGGGCTCGTCCAGTGCCCGGACGAACGAATCCCACGCCTCGTCGTCCAAATGGAGGACATGAGACTCCCGGATGTCCCGGTCGGCGGCGACGAGCAGGTTGGTCAACGCCCATTGAGAGGTGCTGAGCCCCCGGATCGCGGCCGCCTGGTCGAGGCGTTCCTTCTGTGATGGCGTGAGCCGCATCTCGAAGCGGCTGGCCTTGTTGGTGGTTTCCGTCATGCCATAATTGTACGGCGTTTGTACGTAAGTGTCAATCGGGGGCCTGTCGGCGGATGCGGGCCTTGATTCCAAACCATGCAGTCGAATCATGGAAGTCAAATAACCCCTACGGTGTCCGTCACGCCTCGGGCTCCGCGTACGCGATCGCGACCGGCAGGCCCATGGCGTGCAGACGGTCCGCGGCCAGGCGCGCCGCCGCGTTCTCGACCCTCCACATGCCCGCATCCTCGTCCGCCGGATGGGCCTTCCCACTGGGCCGCGTCCCGCCAGTACGCCAGCATGAGCGGCGCCGGCTCGACGCCGCGCTCCCGCGCCACCCGGGCCGCCGACGAGGCGATCTCCACCAGGCCGGCCGCCTTCCCGTCGGCCCGCCGCCACAGGCTCTCCACCAGGTCCCACGCCTCGCGCTTCGGCGGATAGAAATACCTCGGGCTCTCCCAGTTGCGGACGGTGCGCGCGTCCACGCCCACGCGTTTGGCGACCCACTCCTGCGGCAGGCCCAGCAGCTCCCGCATCAGGCGGAAGTCCGCCTTCCCGCGCATCCGAGACAACGAACCGTCCATGATCCCTCCAGACCTTGATTTCCTACTACAGGAAACAATGATACCTGTTTTAGGAATCCCTGTCCAGTCGGATCCGGGTCGCCGCCGAAAACGGAGCTCGCCCCGAAGGGCTCGCGGATCCGCCGCC
>ERZ773277.2221-NODE-2221-length-13368-cov-3.329678_pt1 | contig 13368 bp, 16 predicted proteins | sample MGYA00511957_ERZ773277 | MGnify/ENA primary metagenome ERZ773277 (study PRJEB29015, sample SAMEA2737800) | human gut metagenome | biome: human gut; feature: human-associated habitat; material: faeces | place: China | collected 2012 ... | reverse complement strand
GGAGAGATGTCCGAGTGGTTTAAGGAGCCGGTCTTGAAAACCGGTGACTCGTCAAGAGCCGTGGGTTCGAATCCCACTCTCTCCGCCACTTTTTCATCCGATGCTGATATGTGATGTCGGTTGTAGCCATGCAGAAGTACCCAAGTGGCTATAAGGGGCTCCCCTGCTAAGGGAGTAGTCGGGTTAAACCGAGCGAGGGTTCGAATCCCTCCTTCTGCGCCACGTGGCCGTAAAGTTTACTTTGCGGCCACGTTTTTCTATGGATTTGAAAAACTGAAAAAAATCAGAAAATCCACTTGCATTTTTGAGGAAGCTGTGCTATTATATCAGTTGCGTTTACGAAACGATCCTCCATGGAGAAAGAGGTGAAGATACAATGAAGGCAGGAATTCATCCCGACTATCAGCAGACCACCATCCGGTGCGCCTGCGGCAACGTGATCGAGACTGGTTCCACCAAGCAGGACATCCGTGTTGAAGTGTGCTCTAAGTGTCACCCCTTCTACACCGGTAAGCAGAAGATGGTGGATACCGGCGGACGTGTCAGCCGCTTCAACAAGAAGTTTGGCCTGGACAAGAAGTAAGATTGCGTCTCAAAAGCCGCACCGAGGTTTCGGTGCGGCTTTTTGTCATTTTCTGCCTCTCTAGACTGCCGGAGCAGTTTTCGGAATAAGCTGGAGAGAATTTTGAAGGAGGTATTTGCCATGCTGAAGCGGATCGATCCCAAAGAGATCGGACAGAACGTATTTTCCCTTATTGGGGACCAGTGGATGCTCATTACCGCCGGGACGGCGGAGCAGTGCAATACCATGACCGCCTCCTGGGGCGGGCTGGGGGTGCTCTGGGGGGCGCCGATGGCCACCTGCTATATCCGTCCCCAGCGGTATACCCGGGAGTTTGTGGACCGGGAGGAGTACTTTACCCTGGCGTTCTTTGACGAGGAACACCGCAAAGCCCTGGCCCTGTGCGGCAGCAAGAGCGGGCGTGAGGTGGATAAGGTTCGGGAGTGCGGCTTTACCGTCAAAACGGCGGAGTGCGGCGCGCCTTATTTTGAGCAGGCCCAGCTGGTACTGGTCTGCCGCAAGCGGTATGCCCAGCCTATGGATCCGGACCGGATGCCCGAGGACGTGAAGGAGAAGTGGTATCCGGGACAGGACTACCACATCCTGTACCTGGGCGAGATCGTGGAGGCGTACCAGAGGTAACGGGCGGCTGCGGACGGGAAGGGACGCTGCCCTCCGCAAAGAAATCAGATCCCTTGGGAGGATGTATGACCCAGAACGATTTACAAGTGAAGAAGAACCGGGCGGTGCTGGTGGGCCTGTGGGCCCACCGGCTGTCTGTGGAGGAGAACGCCACGGAGGAGACCGTGGATGAGCTGGCCGACCTGCTGGAGACGGCGGGAGGCGAGTGCGTGGGGACCGTCCTCCAGTCCAAGGACAGCCCCGACCCCCGCACCTTCATCGGCGAGGGCAAGGTGGCGGAGGTCCGGGAGCTGGTCCGGGCAATGGACGCGGATATGGTGATTTTTGACAACAGCCTGTCCCCCTCCCAGCAGCGGGTGCTCAGCGAGGAATTGAAGGTAGCTGTGATGGACCGCTCCGCCCTGATCCTGGACATCTTTGCCCAGCGGGCCCGCACCCGGGAGGGGCGGCTCCAGGTGGAGCTGGCCCAGTACAAGTACCTGCTGCCCCGGCTGCTGGGAATGTGGACCCATCTGGAGCGGCAGGAGGGCGCCATCGGCACCCGCGGCCCCGGCGAGACCCAGCTGGAGACCGACCGGCGGCACATCCACAGAAAGATCGCCAAGCTGGAGGACGAGCTGCGGGATGTGCGCCGGGTGCGTGCCACCCAGCGGGAGCGGCGGATCAAAAACGAGGTGCCGGTGGTAGCCATCGTGGGCTATACCAACGCGGGCAAGTCCACCCTGCTGAACAAGCTCACCGGCGCGGAGATCCCGGCCAACAACCGCCTGTTCGATACCCTGGACACCACCACCCGGACCCTGGAGATCTCGGACACCTGTACGGTGCTCCTGTCCGACACGGTGGGCTTTATCCGCAAGCTGCCCCACCATCTGGTGGAGGCGTTTAAGGCCACTCTGGAGGAGCTCTCCTTTGCCGACCTGCTGCTCCATGTCATCGACGCGTCCAACCCCGAGTGGCGGGAGCAGGCGGCGGTGGTGGATCAGCTCATCCACGAGCTGGGGGCCGACCAGACCCCCAGGCTGGAGGTATTCAACAAGTGTGACCTGTGGACGGGGGAGATCCGTCCCCATGGGGAGAACATCGTCTCCATCTCTGCCCGTACCGGAGAGGGGCTCCCCGCCCTGCTGGAGGCCATTGGACAGCGGCTGGACAGCGGAGTGAAGCGGGTGACCATCCACCTGCCCTATGACAAGGGTGGGCTGCTGGACCGGCTGTATCAGGAGGCCAAGGTGGAGCAGGTGGAATATGGAGAGACCATCGATGTGGTGGCCGTCTGCACTCCCAGGACCATCGGGCAGCTGGGCCCTCTGGTGGAGGGCTGGCAGCCCCACAGGGAGCCCTGGGAAAGTTAGGAATTAGGAGTTAGGAGTGGGCGGTTTTTTGGCGTGGAGGGGATCCATGCTGAAAAGCCGCCCCTTTATGAAGGGAGGACCTATGACCATACTGACCACGCCCCGCCTGCTGCTCCGCCCCTTTGAGGAGGGGGACGCGGCGGAGCTGTATGACTATGCCCGGGATCCCCGGGTGGGGCCCATCGCGGGGTGGCCGCCCCACACCAGCGTGGAAAACAGCCGGGAGATCATCCGGACCGTGTTCTCGGCCCACAACGTGTTTGCGGTGGCGGACCGGGAGAGCGGCCGGGTGATCGGCTCTGCCGGTTTTGTGGGGGAGCACCGGGACGAGCTGCCCGGCCCGGACGATGAGCTGGGCTATGCCCTCAGCCCCGCCTTCTGGGGTCGGGGTCTGATCCCGGAGGCCTCCGGAGTACTGATCCGCTGGGGCTTCACGGAGCTGGGCCTTGAGACCATCTGGTGCAATCACTATGACGGGAATGGCAAGTCCCGACGGGTCATTGAGAAGTGCGGCTTCCGCTATCAGTTTTCCCGGGAGACCGACGTGCCCCTGCTGGGGGAGCGGCGGCTGACCCACTTTTTTGCCCTCACCCGGCCGCAGTGGGCCGCGGACAGGGGAGAGGAAGGAACGTAACGAAATACAGCCCCCTCCGGAGTACAAAATGCTCCGGAGGGGGCTGTGTGTTATGTGGGGGCGGCCATCAGAACGTCCAGAGGGCCCTGGTGGACCGCTTGCAGGGCGGACAGGCGGCAGAAGTCGGCGGGGCGCACCAGGTCGGGGTCCTTCCAGAGCTCTACCGCGCCGCACTCCTCCAGCAGTGTGGCCACGAACTGGGAGCAGAAATAGTGGTTCTTCCGGCGGAGCGGGTGGTTGAAATAGCAGGACAGCGCGCCCAGCAGATTGTAGTGATAGCGCTCCCGCTGGTGGTACATCCCGGAGAGCTGCCGCCGGAGGCGGCGGTAGACTGGGTCGGAGACCTTCAATTCATAGAGACAGCATGGAATCTGCCGGTTCCTGACGCCCGGCCGCTCCTCCACCAGGCCAGCGGGGAGGGCGAAATGCTCGTACTTGCGGGCAAAGCTGTAAAAGGGCCCGGAGGGGCCGTCCAGGCCGATGGAGGCATGGGTATAACAGTCGGAGGTGACTAGGTGGATGAATCGGGAGAACCAGGTCCCGGAGCGGGTGAGAAGGATGTAAATGGAGCGGTCCTGCGCGCTTTGGAGTGTGGCAGAAGGAGAAGTGGACATCAAAACGCCCCCCCTTTCTTTGTACTCAGGATACCAGACAGAGTATAAAGAACGTTGAAGAGAAGATTAAGGTTTTCTAAAATCGTGTCCGCTGAGTGGACCACAGATCAAATTATGAAGGGAGCGGAGAAAAGATCCCACAGGGCAGCAGGAAAACAAAGACAGAAGGGCGCACCTTACGGCGCGCCCTTCTGTCAAAAATCAAAAGAGGATGTCGAGAATGTCAAGTGGGATCAGGTCAGATCGGTGATCACATAGCCGAACATACTGTCCCGGGGGCTGAGAGTGACCTGGAAGTCCCGCAGGACGCTGCCGTCCTCCAGGGCGTTGAGCTGCCCGGTGAGGATCACGGCGCCGCTGGCCAGCGTAATGGGGGTCTGAAGGACCACCTCGGCCAGGCCCTCGTCACCGCGGGCCAGGTGGTAGGAGTCATCAGAAGCCTGATAGCGGATCCGCTGGGAGATGGGGGAGGGGATGCCGGGCAGCTGCTCCACCTGGGGGTAGAGGGCCGCGGCGTAGTCCCGGACCATCTCAGAGGGGAGGATCAGGGTGTCGTCGGTGAGCTCCGCCCGCTCGTCCATCTGGCCGTACAGGCTGAGCATATAGTACAGGCTGGTCCACAGAAATTCACTGTCCTCCGGCGCGTACTCCAGGTCGTTCTCCGTCATCGCCAGCACCAGGGAGTGGACCGCGGGGTACATGGCCTGGGCCGCATCGGCCTGGGCGGGGATGTTGCCGTGGACCTCCTCCACAGAGAGGTCGGCGGGGGGCGTCTGCTGCTCCGCGGAGGCGGCGCTCCCAAGCGGGAGAGCGAGGATGGTCAGGATCGTCAGGGAAGCCAGAAGCTTTTTCACAGCAGGCCCCTCCTTTCTTATCTGGTATGGACTTAGTATATCATGCCCGGTTGTTATTCTCTTGTCAAAGCGATTACATAGAAATGAAAAAGTGGTTACAAAATGATTGCATTGGGGGACAAAATGCTTTGAATTTCTAGAAAAATCTCTGGAAAGCTGCTTCTGACGCCGGAAAAGGGTGGGATCTGCCCCATTTCGGATCGAAACCCAGCTCCCACAAAACACGGCCCCAGCGGGGCGGGTCCACCCGCACCGCCGGGGCCGGTCATGGGATCACATCCCCATGGCGTCGGTCAGGGTCTCCACCGCGTCAGACACCGACTTGGCCGCCCGGTGGGCGGCCCGCTTGATCTCCCGGCGGGAGGGGGCCATGGTCATGCCGATGGCTGTGCCCGCCGCCAGGCCGGCCGCCATCCCGGCGAAAAACCGCCCGCAGCCGCATCCAGTTCCGTTCATGCTCTGCTCACTCCTTTTTGCGTCATGTCCTGCTGTTTGTCTGTTCCACCGGCCAACCCCAGGAGCGGGATACAGCCGGTTCCTTTTTATTCTTTCCCCTTCTGCGGAAAAATGCGTTGCTTAATCCTGCTGGTTCCGCTATAATTTAACGTAACGGAGTTTGCCTATTTTTGCGGCAGCCCTTTCGTTTTACTACACGGGCCGATCGGCCCTGCCTATTTTTGGAGGAACCATGCAATGAAACTTCTGATTCAGAACGGCCGGGTGGTGGACCCGGTGAATGGGACAGTCTCCATTCTGGACCTGTATGTCGAGAATGGAAAGGTGCTCCAGCTGGAGAAGGATATTCAGACGGAGGCTGACCGGGTGATCGATGCCACCGGGCTGGTGGTCTGTCCCGGGCTGGTGGACCTGCATGTCCATCTCCGGGACCCGGGCCTGACCTATAAGGAGGATATCTTCACCGGAACGGCCGCCGCCGCCCGGGGAGGAGTCACCGCCATGGCCTGTATGGCCAATACCGACCCGGTGGTGGACAGCCCGGAGCAGATCCAGTATATCCGTGAGAAGGCCGGCCAGGCCAACGGGGTCCATGTCTACCCTGTGGGCGCGGTCTCCCGGGGCCTGCGGGGGGAGGAGCTCACCGACGCGGACGCCCTGAAAAAGGCCGGGGCCGCCGCCCTGTCCGACGACGGCTGCAATGTGGACAACGCCAACCTGATGCGGGACGCCCTGATCCACGCCAAGCGGGTGGAACTGCCCATTCTGTGCCACTGTGAGGACACCTCCATGGTGGGCAACCGGGCGGTGAATGAGGGGAGCGTCTCCCGCCAGCTGTGGATGGAGGGCCGCCCCGCCATCGCGGAGGAGATCGTGGTCATGCGGGACGCCATGCTGGCGGAGGAGACCGGCGCCCACGTCCACATCTGCCATGTGTCCACCGCCAAGTCGGTGGACATCATCCGCCGGATGAAGAAGCGGGGGGTGGCCCTCACCTGTGAGACCTGCCCCCAGTACTTCACCCTCACCGAGGATGAGATCCTCACCCGGGGGGCGCTGGCCCGGGTCAACCCCCCGCTGCGCACCGCCAAGGACATCAAGGGCATCATCGCGGGCCTGAAGGACGGCACCATCGACGCCATCGCCACTGACCACGCCCCACACTCCGCTGAGGCCCGTCCCCTGGCCAAGGCCCCCAGCGGGATGATCGGGCTGGAGACCTCTTTGGCCATCGCTCTGACGGAGCTGTACCACACCGGGCGGATGAAGCTGCCCGACCTGATCCGCCGCATGACCTATAACCCCGCCGCCATCCTCCGTTTGGGCACCAAGGGCCGCCTGTCCCTGGGCAGCGACGCCGACATCGCCATTTTCGACCCGGAGGAGGAGTGGACCATCGACCCGGAGCGGTTTGCCTCCAAGGCCCGGAACACCCCGTTTGCGGGCCGAAAAGTAAAGGGCCGCGTGAAGTATACCATTGTGGCCGGGAATATCATTTACCAGGATAATATGTGAGATCCATGAGGCGGCAGGGCAGCCGCCGTCCGGTGCCCCGCCCACGCAGGATCAAAGAGAGAGAGAAAGAGAGGAAGAGACCCATGTCTTTTGATGTATTACAGGAGAAGATCATTGCCAAGCAGAACCCCACCGTGGCCGGGCTGGACGCCCGCATCGAGTATGTGCCCGAGCACATCCGAAAGGCCGCTTTTGCCCAGTACGGGGTGGGGCTGAAGGGAGCCTGCGAGGCCATCTGGCAGTTCAACGTGGGGCTGATCGACGCGCTGTGCGACGTGGTGCCCGCCGTCAAGCCCCAGAGTGCCTACTATGAGAACCTGGGCTGGCAGGGGATGGAGATGCTGGAGCGCACCATCCGCTATGCCAGGGAGAAGGGGCTGTTTGTCATCGCCGACATCAAGCGGGGCGACATCGGCTCCACCGCCGCCGCCTATGCGGAGGGCTGGCTGTCCGGCGCGCCCATTGAGGGGCAGGTATTCAAGTCCTTTGACGCCGACTGCGTCACCCTCAACGGCTATATGGGCTCCGATTCCATCAAGCCCTTCCTGGAGGCCGCCAAAGGGGAGGACAAGTGCGCCTTTGTGCTGGTCAAGACCTCCAATCCCGGCTCCGGGGAACTGCAGGACCTGAAGATCGCCGACGGCCGCACCATCTATGAGGCCATGGGCGAGCTCAACGAGTCCATCGCCGCCGGAACCCAGGGAAAGTACGGCTTCACCATGGCGGGGGCCGTCACCGGAGCCACCTATCCGGAGCAGATCCAGGATCTGCGGGCCCGGCTTCCTCATACGTTCTTCCTGGTGCCCGGCTACGGGGCCCAGGGAGGCACCGCGGAGGATGTGAAGTATGCCTTCAACGAGAAGGGCCACGGGGCCATCGTCAACTCCTCCCGGGGCATTATGTGCGCCTGGAAAAAGACCGGCGGCGACGGACACGACTTCCAGGAGGCTGCGAGAAACGCCGCCATTGCCATGAAGGAGGACATCGCCCGGTTCGTGACCATCCAGTAAGTGTGCTGGTTCCGGCGAACCCTGTGAGCTGCAAGGAGGACAATATGGAAGAGACACGCATCCGGAACTGTCCAAGCTGTGGGGCGGCGATGGAATGTAAACTGCAAAATTTCTCCATTGGAGCCGACGGCGGCGGCGGTCTGTTGACCCTGCTGGCCGACCAGTATGAGGTGGATTTGTATGCTTGCCCTGCGTGCGGTAAGGTCGAGCTTTATACCGCCGCCTTTTCCCCGGAGCCGGAGCCTGCACCCTACTGGTGTGAGCACTGTCAGGAGGAACGGGAGGATCGGCTCTGCCCGGTCTGCGGACAGGTGGGGCTGTTGATGGAGGAGCATCTTCGGAATTTGGAGCGGGCTGAGCAAACCCAAAGCAGCTCTGCTGCCCAGGAGGACGGCGTTCAGCCGGAGGAGAGTTCGGGATTTCATTTTCCTTGGCAAAAAAAGAAGGTCCCCTGGGAGAAATAGCGGGAGCTTTCAAAATGAACGGAGGGAGTTTGATGGCAAACTGCATCCTGTGCGGCCAGAAGGTCGGGCTTCTGGACCGGAAGAACTTTATGTTTCACGGCACGGTACAGACGTTATGTATCGGCTGCACCGCCCGGCTGGACAGCGCAGCCCCCCAGGAGCGGGAGGAACTGTTCCGGCAGATGCTGGACTCCCCGGACCTGGAGGACGGGGAGCGCATCCGGGCCGACCTGAACACCGGAAGGCACTGTCCCGCCTGCGGCGGGATGCTGGAGCGCCGGCTGCGGAATTTCTCCATCGGCGCGGACGGCTATGGGGGATTGACTTCCCTTGGGCTGGAACAGTTTGAGGTGGACCTGTATGTCTGCGCCAAGTGCCGCAGAGTGGAGCTGTATGCCGCCGAGCATGAAGTACCCCTCCGGACGGAGCAGAACGACCAGGTGACCTGCCCGGTGTGCGGCACCAGGCACAGCGCCCTGTGCGGTTGCCCCACCTGTGCGGTGCAGGCCGCATACGTGCCCCGCGCCGCCCGGCCTGAGCAGAAGCAGAGCCCGGAGCCCGTCCACGCGCCGGAACAGGAAAAGCATACCTTTCCCTGGCAGAAAAAGAAGGTCCCCTGGGAGAAGTGAGCGATTCCCGGGGCGGTTTGAGAAGGTTCTGCTCTGACAGAGCCAAAAGAAAGCGGTGATCGATCGTGAAAGTAGAACGCAAGTGTAAGATCGTCTCCAAGGAACAGATGGGAGACGCGGTATATATGGTGCTGGAGGCGGGGGACATGGTCCGCACCTCCTTCCGAGCGCCGGGACAGTTTGTTCATGTGAAGTGTGGGGAGGGCCTGCTGCTGCGCCGGCCTATCTCCGTGTGTACCTGCCACACGGATGAGCCCAATGACCTTGTGACCATCGTATTTGAGGTCCGGGGTGAGGGCACCGACTGGCTGGCCCGCCGCCCCGTGGGCCACAGCCTGGATGTGCTGGGCCTGGCGGGCAACGGCTTTACCATGAAGCCGGAGGGCCATTATCTGCTGGTGGGCGGCGGCATCGGGATCCCTCCCATGCTGGGCTGCGCCCAGTACACCCAGGGAAAGTCCACCGCCATCCTGGGCGGCCGCTCCGCAGACAAGATCATCCTGCAAAACTGCTTCCAGGACGAGTGCGCCAAAGTGCTGACCGCCACCGACGACGGCTCTCTGGGCCATCACGGCTTTGTGGACGCCCTGGTCCGCCAGGAGCTTGAGGGGGATCAAAATTACGATGCCGTGCTGGCCTGCGGCCCCCGCCCCATGCTGCGGAATGTGGCCAGAGTGGCGGAGGAATTTGGCGTCCCCTGTCAGGTGTCCATGGAGGAGCGGATGGCCTGCGGCGTGGGGGCCTGCCTGGTGTGCGCCTGCGACATGGCCGACGGCAGCCGGAAGCACGTATGCAAGGACGGGCCGGTCTTTGATTCCAGGGAGGTGAACTGGGATGTCTAATGTGGATATGCGCGTCACCCTGGCGGGGATGACCATGAAAAACCCGGTGGTGGTGGCCTCCGGGACCTTCGGCTTCGGCCGGGAGTACAGCCAATTTTTTGATCTCAGCGAGCTGGGCGGCATCTGCGCCAAGGGGCTGACCCTGCTTCCCCGGGAGGGCAACCCCGCCCCACGTATTGCGGAGACTCCTATGGGCATCCTGAACTCCGTGGGGCTGCAAAACCCCGGAGTGGACGCCTTCATCGCCGAAGAACTGCCCTTTTTGCGGCAGTATGATGTGAAGGTGATCGCCAATATCTCAGGCAACACCCCCGAGGAGTACGGCATCATGTGTGAAAAGCTGGCCCAGGCCGGGGTGGACCTGATCGAGGTGAACATCTCCTGCCCCAATGTGAAGGCGGGGGGGCTGGCCTACGGCACCCGGCCGGAGCTGGCCGCCGAGGTGACGGAGATGGCAAAATCCCACGCGGGGAATGTGCCGGTGATGGTAAAGCTGTCCCCCAACGTCACGGACATCACCGAGATCGCCCGGGCGGTGGAGGCGGCGGGAGCGGACGCGGTCTCCCTCATCAATACCATCCGGGGGATGCGCATTGACGTGAACACCCGCCGGCCCATTTTGAAGATGAACACCGGCGGCCTGTCCGGCCCCGCCGTGCTGCCCGTGGCGGTGCGGATGGTTTGGGAGGTGTCCCAGGCGGTCAAGGTGCCCGTGCTGGGCATGGGCGGCGTCAGCAAAGGGGAGGACGCGGCCCAGCTGATGCTGGCCGGAGCCTCCGCCGTGGCGGTGGGCACCGCCCTGTTTGCCGACCCCTTCGCCCCGATCAAGGTGCGGGACGGTTTGGAGGCCATCGCCGCCCGACAGGGCCTGGAGGCTGTCTCCGGGCTCACCGGCGGCGTGTGCCCCTGGTAAACCTGCCGGGGCCGCGCCCCGGCGTTCTAGGAGGAACTGTCATGCTGGAAGAATTGATCGGACTGATCCTGCCCCCCATTATTTCCATCTGTGAGCTGATGGGTATTTTCGTGGTGTCCCTCTCCGCCCTCCAGGCGTTTTGGAACTACTGCAAGGGTCTAGTTACCAATGTGCCCCTGGATGTGAAGTTCGATCTGGCCAACGGTCTGGCCACCAGTCTGGAGTTCAAAATGGCGGCGGAGATCCTGAAAACGGTCCTGGTGCGGGACCTGAATGAGCTGGTGGTGCTGGGGGCGGTGGTCCTGCTGCGGGCCCTGCTCTCCCTGCTGATCCACTTTGAAATGAAGTCCCACCGCTGACCGAAGGAGGAATACAAGACCCTATGACTACCATCTATCTGATCCGCCATGCGGAGGCGGAGGGAAATCTCTACCGCCGGATCCACGGCTGGTATGACGCACTGGTCACGGAGAACGGCTGGAAGCAGATCCAGGCGCTGGAGACGCGGTTTGCCGGCGTGCCTGTGGATGCGGTCTGGTCCAGCGACCTGTACCGCACCTGCGCCACCGCCCGGGCGGTCTATGTGCCCAGGGGGATGGAGCTGCACACGGATCCCGACCTGCGGGAGATCAACATGGGACGCTGGGAGGACCGCACCTGGGGCGAGGTGCGCCAGACAGAGGGGGAGCGGCTCCTCCAGTTCAACCACAGCGACCCCGCGTGGGTCGCCCCCGGCGGCGAGAGCCTGGGGGACGTGGGGGCCCGGGCAGAGCGCGCCATCCGGCGTATCGCCGGAAAATACCCCGGCCAGACCGTGGCTGTGTTCAGCCACGGCACTGCTATCCGCCAGTTCCTGGCCAATGTCAAGGGGATCCCGCCGGAAGAGTGGCACACCATGCCACACGCGGACAACACCTCCGTGACCTGTCTGGCCTGGGACGGAGAGGTGTTCCATGTGGTATTTGAGGGGGACAACTCCCATCTGGATGACTCCATCTCCACCCTGGCACAGCAGACCTGGTGGCGGAAGGGGGCGCAGAAGAAGGAGGATGTGAACCTGTGGTACCGTCCCCTGGACCCCGCATCAGAGCGGGACTTCTATCTGGACGCCCGCCGGGATGCCTGGATCTCCACCTATGGGGCGGACCTGCCCTTTGACGGTCCTGCGTTCTGGGAGGGGGCGGAGCGGGCGATGGCCCAGGACCCCATGGCGCTGACTGTGGCTATGGCGGGGCAGGAGCCCGCCGGGGTGCTCCAGCTGGACCCCCAGCGGGACCGGGAGGAGGGGGTGGGCTTTCTCTCCCTGTACTACATGACGCCCGCGTTCCGGTTCCGGGGCCTGGGCGTACAGCTGCTGGGCCAGGCGGTCTCCTTTTACCGGGGCCTGGGCCGGACCTCCCTGCGCCTGCGGTGCGCCCCCGACGGAGCCGCCCGGCAGTTTTATGAGAAGCACGGCTTCCTCAAGTCGGCGGAGGGACAGATCGGGCCGCTCTCCCTGGACGTGCTGGAGAAGTACATCGGCTATGACCGCTGATTATGGCGGGATCTTCTGAGGAGATGGCGGGAAAAGCCTGTTGAAGCGCCTGAATTTTGGGTAAGATGCACAGGGAAGCCCGCTTGTTCTCCGGTCGCGCCTGTACTATAATAGGGCGGGACCGGATCCGCTCCCGGATCCGCCGGAGCAGGGATGCGGAACGTCAGGAAAACCAGAGGCCCGCGTCCGGCGGGTCGATTTTTTGATCGAGGTGTGTCTGTATGAAGCCCGATATTCATTCTTATATCCGCCCCGGCGCCCACGCCCATCTGGTGGGGATCGGCGGCGTGTCCATGTCCCCGCTGGCCGAGGTGCTCCACAATGCGGGGGTGGTCATCAGCGGCTCTGACCTCCATGAGAGCGCCGCGGTGTCCCATCTGAGGTCCCTGGGGATCCCGGTGGTCATCGGCCACCGGGGGGAGACCCTGGACGCCATCCAGCAGCTGACCAACCGCCGTTCACGACGATAACCCGGAGATCGCCGCCGCCCGAGCCGCCGGGATCCCGGTTTTTGAGCGGGCGGAGGCCTGGGGGGCCATTATGCGCCGCTATGAGCACGCTTTGTGCGTGGCCGGCACCCACGGTAAGACCACCACCACCTCTATGTGTACCCATATCTTCCTGGCCGCCCAGCGGGATCCCACGGTGATGATCGGCGGGACGCTACCCGCCCTTGGCGCGGGACACCGGGTGGGGCAGGGGGATACCATCATTCTGGAGTCCTGTGAGTACTGCAACTCCTTCCTGTCCTTCTTCCCCACCGTGGCGGTGATCCTCAATGTGGACGCCGACCACCTGGACTTCTTCAAGGACCTGGAGGATGTGAAGCACTCCTTCCGCCGCTTTGCGGAGCTGGTCCCTCAGGAGGGCTGCGTGGTGGCGGACGGGGACGACGCCAACACCATGGACGCCCTGCGGGGGCTGGAGCGGCCCATGCTCACCTTTGGCCTGGAGCAGGGTGACATCCACTGTGAGGGGCTGACCTGGGAGGGTGGGTTCCCTTCCTTTGACCTGATCGTCCGGGGCGAGGATCTGGGGCGCATCGAGCTCAGTGTCCCCGGCGTCCACAATGTGCGCAACGCTCTGGCCGCCGCCGGCGCGGCCCTTCAGCTGGGGGCGCCCTTCTCCGCAATCCGGGACGGCCTGCGGGCCTTCCGCGGGGCGGGCCGACGGTTTGAGCACAAGGGGGAGTTCCACGGCGCGGCGGTGTACGACGACTACGCCCACCACCCCGGCGAGCTGAGCGCCCTGCTGACCACGGCCCGGAGCCTGGGATACCGGCGGGTGATCTGTGCCTTCCAGCCCCACACCTACACCCGGACGAAGGAGCTGTTTGACCAGTTC
>ERZ773277.2200-NODE-2200-length-13436-cov-4.029221_pt1 | contig 13436 bp, 10 predicted proteins | sample MGYA00511957_ERZ773277 | MGnify/ENA primary metagenome ERZ773277 (study PRJEB29015, sample SAMEA2737800) | human gut metagenome | biome: human gut; feature: human-associated habitat; material: faeces | place: China | collected 2012 ... | reverse complement strand
CGCTGGCCATCGTGGGCGAGTCCGGCTCGGGCAAGTCCGTATTCACCAAGACCTTTGTGGGTATGCTGGATGCCAACGGTAAGATCACCGGCGGCTCCATCATGTTTGAAGGCCGCGATATGACCAAGTTCACCGAGAAGGATTGGCTGGGTGTCCGCGGCAAGAAAATCGCCATGGTCATGCAGGACCCTATGACCAGCCTGAACCCGCTGAAGAAGATCGGCAAGCAGATCCAGGAGAGCATTGAGCATCACCAGGGTCTGAAGGGTGAGGAAGCCAAAAAGGCTGCCATCGAGATGCTGGGCAAGGTGGGTATCCCCGACCCCGAGCGTCGGTACGAGCAGTACCCCCACGAGTTCTCCGGCGGTATGCGTCAGCGTGTCGTCATTGCCATTGCAGCGGCCTGCCGCCCGCAGGTCCTGATCTGCGACGAGCCCACCACTGCACTGGACGTGACCATTCAGGCACAGATCCTGCAGCTGATCCGCGACCTGCAGAAGGAGCTGGGCATGTCCGTTATCTACATCACCCATGACCTGGGCGTTGTGGCAAACGTGGCAGACCGTGTGGCCGTGATGTATGCCGGCCAGATCGTGGAATACGGCACCGTGGAGGAGATCTTCTACGACGCATGGCACCCCTACACCTGGGCTCTGCTGCAGGCTCTGCCGCAGCTGGGCACCAAGGGTGAGGCCCTGCCCAGCGTGGACGGCACTCCCCCGAACCTGTTCAACGAGATCAAGGGTGACGCATTTGCGCCCCGCAACAAGCATGCGCTGGCAATCGACTTTGTGCAAGAGCCTCCGTTCTTCCAGGTGTCCGAGACCCACGCCGCAAAGACCTGGTATCTGGACCCGCGCGCTCCCAAGATCGAGCGGCCGCACTCCATCCAGAACCTGCGTGAGAAAATGGGAAAGATGGGAGGCGCCAACTTAAATGGCTGAACGCGAAAAGCTGATTGAGCTGAAAGACCTTCAGATCACCTTTGGCTCCGGTAAGAAGAAATTTGTTGCTGTCGATCATGTCAACTTTGACATCTATAAGGGCGAGACCTTCTCGCTGGTCGGCGAGTCCGGCTCCGGCAAGACCACCATTGGCCGTGCCATCTGCCGCATCAACCCGACCTCCGGCGGCGACATCTTCTTCAAGGGCCAGAAGATCAACGGCAAGATCTCCAAGGAACTGGACAAGGAGGTCATCCGTAAGATCCAGATGATCTTCCAGGACCCCATGGCTTCGCTGAACGAGCGCGCCAAGGTGGAGTATATCATTGCCGAGGGCCTGCTGAACCATCATCTCTACAAGGATCAGGATGACCTGCATGAAAAGGTGATGAACGCCCTGCATGAGGTCGGCCTGCTGCCGGAGTTTGCCTCCCGCTTCCCCCACGAGTTCTCGGGCGGCCAGCGCCAGCGCATTGGCATTGCCCGTGCTCTGGTCATGGAGCCGGAGTTCATCGTGGCCGATGAGCCCATTTCCGCACTGGATGTCTCCATCCGTGCACAGGTGCTGAACCTGCTGAACGAGATGAAGAAGAGCCGCGGTCTGACCTACCTGTTCATTGCACATGACTTGTCGGTGGTCCGGTTCATCTCGGATCGTATCGCCGTTATCAGCAAGGGCCGCATCGTGGAGTTGGCTGAGGCGGAGGAGCTGTTCCTCCATCCGCTGCATCCCTACACCAAAGCCCTGCTGAGCGCGGTCCCCATCCCTGACCCCAGCCTGGAAAAGCACAAGAAGCTGCTGGTCTATGACCCCTCGATCCACGATTACAGCGTGGATAAGCCGGTCTGGGAAGAGATCGCAAACGGCCACTTTGTGTATGGCAACCAGCGTGAGCTGGAAGGCTACCGCAAGGAGTATGAAAGCCAGCTGTAAGCTGAACCGCTTTCCTGTATTTTAACACAATGACCCCGCCGTGCTGGGAGCTTTCCCGCGCGGCGGGGTTTTGTGCTGCCATGGAGAGAAAAAAGAACCGGACGCTTCAAAAACGTCCGGTTCTGCTTTTGCGATTGGTTATTGGTCCACTCGATCAGGCCTGAGCGGCTGCGTCAAATGCAGCGGCAAACTCATCGTACTGTTCGGTGGTGTAGGCTTCCTCACTGGTCTCCCAGTTCACAGCCTTGTAGTTGCAGGGACCATACATTGCGTTGATTTTGCTGTACTCGTTGACGTGGGTCAGGCACCAGGTGATATCGTAGACGGTGGGGAAGATCAGGTTCTCGTCCAGGAAGTAAGCCTCGGCCTTGGCAAATGCTGCGTAGCGTGCATCGGTGTCGTCAACAATGGCACGGGCCTCGTTCACCAGATCGGTGAACTTCTCATAGGCAGCCACCAGCTCGGTCTGGTAGCTGGCGGGACCATTGTTCACAATGCCTGCAATGTTGGTCATGTTGCAGCTGTAGTAAGCGTTTTCATCGTGAATGATGATCTGGGTCAGGAAGTTGATGGGATCACCGAAGTCAGCGCCCCAGCCCATGTGGACGAAGCTCTGCAGCTTGGGAGCCACGACTTCCTTCATGGTGGAGGACACGAAGGTGTTGACATCCAGCACGATGAAGTCATCGCCGAAGCTGTCGGTGAAGCACTGCTTCAGGACGGTGGCGTGGTCCAGAGCGGAGGTGGAGCCGGCCAGAACGTAGTAGGAGCAGTGGACAGGGAAGGTGACACCAATGGCGCTCAGCTCTTCCATGGCCTGCTTCTTCAGCTCAGTGATGTCGCCGTTGTTGGCGCGCAGGCGCTTCATGGTCTTGCCATCGTAAGCCTCGCCGTCCAGACCCATCTCCTTGGCCACCAGGTTGGTGTAGTCGGTGCCATCAGAGGTGTAGCACAGGCCCTTCATGGTGAAGAAGTCGTTCTCACACTTCAGGGGATTGATGGGGTTATAACGGGCGAAGAACTTGTTCAGCACCATGCCCTTGGAGAAGCACTGACGGAACGCCTTGTTGGCAATGGCCTTGTTCCAGTTCTCATCGGGGGTGCCATCGGTGTTCATTTTGTCGTAGTTGAAGATGAAGCAGTAGCTGAACTTCTTGGCACGCTTCTCACACAGCTGCTGATTGTACTCGTTGGAGGGATCGGACTGAATGGTGGTGATGCTGCTCTCACCCAGATCCACCTCGTCCAGCTCGCGGTTCTGATACAGCTGCAGGCTGATGGCACCGTCGCTGATCATGGTGACAGTGAAACGCTCAAAGCGGCTGACGTTGGCAGCATCGTAGTAGTTGGGGTTGGGGATGTAGCTCTTGGTGTTGCCCTGGATGTACTCCTCCACTATATAGGGTCCGTTGTACCACATGGTGGTGTTGTCGCAGCCACGGAAGCCATCGATACCCAGCTCCTCGATCAGAGCGGGAGCCACGGGGTAGAAGCTGGTGTAGGCAGCAACGGTATCAAAGTAGGGGCAGGCGTTGGGGCAGGTGAACACCAGAGTGTAATCATCCGGAGCTTCGATGCCCACACCGGCAGCCAGCATGTCCTCATAGGTCATGTCAGCGGCAGCGTCACCGGCTTCCTTGGTCAGCTGGTAGTACTCGTAAGCACCCACAATGGTGTCGTTGGGCATGGAGGTGTTGTTGGCCTCGTTCTTGATGGCGTTCATCACCCATTCAAAGCCAACCAGGAAGTCCTTGCTGGTCAGGTGAGCCTTCACCTCACCGTTGCAATCCACCCAGTCCACGTCGTCCCGCAGGTGGAAGGTCCAGACGGTGGCATCCTCATTGTGCTCCCAGCTGGAAGCGATGGCGGGAACCACCTTGCCGTAGCAGTCAAAGCTCAGCAGGCCGTCCCACAGGTTGGTGACCACGTTGGCATCCTCAGCCCTCTGGCTGTACAGCATGTTCCAGCTTTCCAGCTCACGGTTGCCGCTCTCAAAGGAGATGAACTCCTTCAGGGGGGTAGCGCCGGTGGAGTTGGGGGCAGCAGCACCGCTGGCGGCAGCGCCATTGCCGGTGTTGTTGGACTTTTCGCCGCAGGCTGCCAGCAGGCTGGCGGCACCCACAGCACCTGCACCCTTTAGGAAGGTGCGGCGATCAAAATTGAAGCTCATTGGATGATCCTCCCAGATCTTGCGCGGACAGAGCCGCGCGTTTTTCCTTTTCCTAAACGCAGTGAGGCTGTCTGCCTTTCCAAAAAGTGCACAGGAAAGACAAAAGTCGCACCACTGTATATTTTAGCACTTTACTGGAAAGAAGTCAATCCGTCGCAGCATAGAATTGGAAACAAAACGGTGACAAACACTTTCATAGGAAAAGAATATGGAAAAAATTACTATAAAATGGAAAGAACTGTATATCTATGAAGAACAGGCGAAAGAGAGAAACTGTTCACGCTGTGCGCACAAAACAGCTATCTTTTTTCACAAAAACATGATACAATAAAGTGTATCTGTATCAATAAGGAGCGCACCATGAAGAAACTGACCTCGATGTACAAACGCTACATGTTCCACCCCATTTTATATAAGACCGTGACCCGCACCTCCATTGTGGCCGTGCTGATGCTGCTGTGGCAGCGCTATGTCAGCGATGGCACGTTTACCATCTGGGAGGCCCCGGGCTTTCTGTGCGGCGTGGTGCTGCTCATCTGGGCCTGGGTGGACTACCTGCGGCTGGATGGCGTGACCATCCACCATCTGCTGGAGGAATTCAAGGGGATGGGCAAGCGGCAGAAAAAGATCCATTCCACCCGCTCCATCATCGACTATGCCGACGAGAAGATCGTCTCCTTTGAGGAGCTGGAACCCGAGGAGCGCACCTATTGCAGCCTGCTCTCCAATCTGGTGCTGGGCCTGCCGCTGGTCGCTGCTGCGCTGATCGCCAGCGTGCTGTAAGGAGGCCGCGGCATGGAACAAGAGCACAAGCAGCTGGTCATCGGCATTCTGGCCCATGTGGACAGCGGCAAGACCACCCTTTCCGAGGCCCTGCTCTACGGCACCGGCACCATCCGCAAGCTGGGCCGGGTGGACCATAAGGATGCCTTTCTGGACACCGATGCGCTGGAAAAGGCGCGCGGCATTACCATTTTCTCCAAGCAGGCCCTCTTCACGGCGGGCAATACCGATTTTACCCTGCTGGACACCCCGGGCCATGTGGATTTTTCCACGGAGACCGAGCGAACACTGCAGGTGCTGGATTATGCGGTGCTGGTCATCAGCGGCACCGACGGCGTGCAGAGCCATACCGAGACACTCTGGCGGCTGCTGCGGCGGTACCGCATCCCCACCTTTGTGTTCGTGAACAAGATGGACCTGCCCGGCCCGGGCAGGGAAGCGCTCCTGACCCAGCTGAACCGTCGGCTGGGGGATGGCTTTGTGGATTTCGGGGCAGAGCAGGCCGACCGGGACGAGGCGTTGGCTCTCTGCGATGAGCGGCTGATGGAGACGATGCTGGACCGGGGAAGCCTGACCGATACCGACCTCATCCCCGCCATTGCCCGGCGGCATGTGTTTCCCTGCTGGTTTGGCTCAGCCCTGAAGCTGCAGGGGGTGGACGCGCTGGTGGAGGGCCTTGACCGCTATACCCGCCCGGCCCCCGCGCTGGAAGCCTTCGGGGCCAAGGTGTTCAAGGTGAGCCAGGATGAGCAGGGAAACCGCCTGACCTGGCTGCGGGTGACCGGCGGCACGCTCAAGGTGAAAGCCCAGCTCACCGGAGAAGCCGACGGGGAGCCATGGGCCGAAAAGGCCAACCAGCTGCGGCTCTATTCCGGCGCAAAGTTCACGCTGGCAGAGTGCATCGGCCCCGGCCAGGTGTGCGCCGTTACCGGCCTGACCAAAGCCCGCCCGGGCGAGGGTCTGGGGGCGGAACGGGACAGCGACCTGCCGGTGCTGGAGCCGGTGCTGAGCTATCAGGTGCTGCTGCCCGAGGGCGCAGACGTGCACGCCGCGCTGGGAAAGCTCCATCGGCTGGAAGAAGAAGAACCCCAGCTCCATGTGGTCTGGAACGAGACCCTGGGCGAGATCCATGTCCAGCTGATGGGCGAGATCCAGCTGGAGGTGCTGAAAAGCCTGCTGGCTGAGCGGTACGGGCTGGAGGTCAGCTTCGGCCCCGGCGGCATCCTGTATAAGGAGACCATCACCGAAGCCATGGAGGGCGTGGGCCACTACGAGCCCCTGCGCCACTATGCGGAAGTCCACCTCAAGCTGGAGCCGCTGCCCCGGGGCAGCGGAATGCAGTTTGCCGCCGACTGCCGGGAAGAGGTGCTGGATAAGAACTGGCAGCGGCTGGTGCTGACTCACCTTGAGGAAAAGCAGCATCTGGGTGTGCTCATCGGGGCACCCCTGACCGATGTGAAGATCACCCTCATTGCGGGCCGCGCCCACCTCAAGCACACCGAGGGCGGCGACTTCCGGCAGGCGACCTACCGCGCCGTCCGGCAGGGCCTGATGATGGCAGACCAGATCCACAAGACCCAGCTGCTGGAGCCGTGGTATGCCTTCCGGCTGGAGCTGCCCTCTGACAACGTGGGCCGCGCCATGAACGATATCCAGAACATGGGCGGCAGCTTTGACCCACCCGAGACCGGAGCCGACGGGGATACCACCCTGCTCACCGGCACCGCACCGGCCTCCACCATGCGCAGCTACCCCATGGAGGTGGTGGGCTACACCCGGGGCAGGGGACACCTGACCCTGACGCTGGACGGCTACCGTCCCTGCCACAATGCAGCAGAGGTCATCGAGGACGCGGGCTATGAGCCGGAACACGACCTCGACAACCCGGCAGATTCGGTGTTCTGCGCCCACGGGGCCGGATTTGTGGTGCCCTGGGAGCAGGTGCGCAGCCACATGCATGTGGACAGCGGCTGGGGCAAGACTGCAAAGACCGAGGAAGCGGTGCAGGCCCGCCCCCGCCGGATGGCCGCCTACCGCGCCACCCTGGAAGAGGATGCCGAGCTGCTGAAGATCTTTGAACAGACCTATGGGCCCATCAAGCGGGACCCGCTGGCGGCGTTCCGCCCCACCCAGAAGCGGGAACGCCCTGATTTCAACGCCGAGCAGTGGGAGATCCAGCCCGAATACCTGCTGGTGGACGGCTACAACATCATCTTTGCATGGGACGAGCTGAACGCACTCTCCAAAGAGAGCCTGGAAGCGGCCCGCCACAGGCTGATGGACATCCTCTGCAACTATCAGGGCTTCAAAAAGTGCGTGCTCATCCTTGTGTTTGATGCCTACCGTGTGCCGGGCAGCCCCGGCAGCATAGAGCAGTACCACAATATCCATGTGGTCTACACCCGGGAAGCCGAGACCGCCGATATGTTCATTGAGCGTGTCACCCATGAGATCGGCAAGGGCCGCCGCGTCCGCGTGGCCACCTCCGATGGCATGGAGCAGGTCATCATCCTGGGCCATGGTGCCCTCCGTGTCTCTGCCCGCATGTTCCATGAAGAGGTGCAGGAGGCGGAGAAGGAGATCCGGAGGTATTTGCAGGGAACGGATTAAACCTCTCCGTCATTGCTTGGCAAAGAGGGCGAGCTTTACGAAATGCCAAGGGCCCCCCTATTAGCGGGGGCTGTCGCCGCAGGCGACTGGGGGGTTGAGCCGCAAGCCCGACTGAGAGGTTGTATGAAAGGGAGCGTGATAAAATGACAATAACTTCCGATTTTGTCTGGCAGGCCATCCAGCCCCGTCCCCGGGACGCGCATAAGGGGACCTTTGGCTCCGTGCTGGCGGTGGCGGGCAGTGCGTCCTACCGGGGCGCGGCGGCGCTGGCCGTGGAAGGTGCCCTGCGCACCGGAGCCGGTATCGTTACGCTGGCAAGTGTGGAGCCGGTGCTGGCGGCTGTGGCCGCCCGCCTGCCCGAGTGCTGTCTCTGCCCCTGCGAAGCGGGGGCAGGGGGCGGCATCTCGCCCCAGAATATCGACCGCATCCGGCGGCAGAAGGCCTCTGTCCTGCTGGCGGGCCCCGGGCTGGGTTATACGGCCCAGAGCGCGGCCCGTGCCGCCGAGACCCGGGCGCTGGTAAAAACTCTCCTGCCCGGCTTCTCCGGCAGTGCAGTGCTGGATGCGGACGGCCTGAACGCCGCCGCTGACCTGCTCCAAACGGAAAAAATGCTTCACCCTCAAGGAGAACTGATCTTAACGCCCCACCCCGGCGAGATGGCCCGGCTGACCGGGCGCTCTGCGGCAGAGATCAATGCGGACCGGGAAGGCATTGCGCTGCGCTATGCGAAAGCATGGAATGCTGTGGTGGTGCTGAAGGGGGCACATACCGTCATTGCAGGGCCGGATGGCCGCTGCGCGGTCAATCCCACCGGCAACCCGGGGCTTTCCCGGGGCGGCAGCGGGGATGTGCTGGCGGGCATGACCAGCGCCCTGCTGGCCTGCGGTCTGCCTGCCTTTGAAGCTGCGGTCTGCGCCGTTTATCTCCATGGTGCAGCTGCCGACCGTGCCGCTGCCCTGCACGGGGAAACCGGGATGCTCCCACATGATCTGCTGGATGCGCTGGGGACCCTGTTTGCCGAAAACGGGCGCTGAGCAAGGGGAAGATCCCATCAAAAAAGAAACGCTTCCTTTCCGCTGGATTTGTGTTATACTGGAGCTATCCAAAACACAACGATCTGCCGGAAAGGAAGCGTTTCTTTTATGGTTCCTGCACTGGAAAAAATCATTGCCGAGAGCGACCGCATCGTCTTTTTTGGCGGCGCGGGGGTCTCCACCGAAAGCGGCATCCCTGATTTCCGCAGCGTGGACGGCCTGTACCACCAGAAGTACGATTACCCGCCCGAGACCATCCTGAGCCACACCTTCTGGGAGGAGAACCCCGAGGAGTTCTACCGGTTCTACCGGGATAAGCTCATTGTGAAGGGGGCAAAGCCCAACGCTGCCCACCTGCGGCTGGCAAAGCTGGAGCGGGAGGGCAGGCTGAAAGCCATCGTCACCCAGAACATCGACGGCCTGCATCAGGCGGCAGGTTCCAAGACCGTTTACGAGCTCCACGGCAGCACCCTGCGCAACTACTGCGTGAAGTGCGGCACGTTCTACGATGTGGACTTCATTGCCAACAGTACCGGCGTGCCCCGCTGCCCCAAGTGCGGCGGCATCGTCAAGCCGGATGTCGTCCTGTATGAGGAAGGGTTGGACGAGGAGGTGCTCTCCGGGGCCGTGTCTGCCATCCGCAAGGCGGATACTCTCATCATCGGCGGCACCAGTCTGGTGGTCTACCCGGCGGCGGGGCTCATCCGGTACTTCCGGGGCCGCCATCTGGTGGTCATCAACATGCAGCCCACCGGGGCCGATGCGCAGGCCGACCTGTGCGTTGCCAAGCCCATCGGTCAGGTGCTGAGCGAGGACGTATTGTTGGAGGACTGAGATGAAAGCTGTCATTCTGGAAAGCTATGTCATGGAGGAAGGCGACCTCGACTGGTCGGGGGTAAAGGCGCTGGTGCCCGATACCACCAGCTATGTCCGCACGGCCTACGAGGAGATCGCCCCCCGCATTGGAGATGCGGACATCGTTCTGCTGAACAAGTGCCGCATGGATGAGGAGATCTTACAGCAGTGCCCGAACCTGAAATGGGTGGGCATCATCGCCACAGGAACCGACAACCTGGATCTGGAAGCCTGCCGCCGCCACGGCGTTGCAGTGGCCAATGTGCCGGGCTATTCTACCTACAGCGTGGCCCAGATGACCTTCAGCCTGCTGCTGGCCATCTGCCAGTGCGCGGAGCGCTACAACCGTGCCGTCAAGCAGGGATGCTGGCAGCTGGATATCCCGGAGAGCATCGGCCTGCTGCCCCAGATGGAGCTCTACGGCAAGACCTTTGGCGTTTACGGCTATGGCAGCATCGGGCGGCAGTCAGCCCGCATTGCCAGAGCCTTTGGCATGGAGGTGCTGGTCTGCACCCGCACCGTCCGGCCCGAATACGCCGCCGACGGTGTGGAGTTCGTGGATTATGATACCCTGCTGAGGCGGTGCGATATCCTCAGCCTGCACTGCCCGGCTACACCCCGGACCCGGGGCCTTGTCAACGCGGAGGCGCTGGCGAAGATGAAGCCCGGGGCCATTCTGCTCAACACGGCCCGGGGCGCACTGGTGGATGAGGAGGCCGTGGCAGCGGCTCTCCACAGCGGCCAGCTGGGCTTTTACGGGGCTGATGCCTTTGTCACCGAGCCTCTGCCTCAGGAAAGCCCCCTGCGGGCAGAACCCCACGCTATCCTCACACCGCACATTGCGTGGACGACCCGGGAGGCTTTGCAGAACCTGATGGACATTACCACCCGGAACCTGCGCACCTGGCTGGAAGGAAACGGCGAGCACATCGTCAACAGATAAAAAGGAGAGATGAATCATGCAGGCAACCATTCACAACGAATTTCTGACCCTGACCGTGGATACCCATGGTGCCGAAGCAGTCAGCCTGAAAAATGCCGCCGGGCAGGAGATGCTCTGGCAGGCCGACCCGGCTGTCTGGAAGCGCCATGCCCCCATCCTTTTCCCCTGGACGGGCAAGCTGACCGGCGGGGCCTTTACCCATAAGGGCAAGACCTACCCCGGCGGTCAGCACGGCTTTGCCCGGGACGTGGAGCACACCCTGCTCTGCGCCGAGGGCGACACCATCCGGCTGGAGCTGCGCTCGGATGAAAAGAGCAAGGCAGAGCGCTTCCCGTTTGATTTTGTCCTGACCAGCACCTTCCGGCTGGAGGGCAGGACGGTGCACCACACCCTGACCGTCACCAACCCCGCCGATGCCGCCGAGGAGCTGCAGTTCGGCATCGGCTACCACCCGGCGTTCCGCATTCCCTTTGATGACAAGCACACCACCACCGATTACGAGTTCCGCTTCGACCAGCCGGAGAGCCCGATGATCCTGGACGCTTACCCCAACGGTCTGCTGACAGGCAAGTGCGGTTACCGGTGGAAGAATGAGCAGAGCATCCCCCTGACAGACAATCTGTTTGAGAAGGACAGCTTCTGCATGGCCGGTCTGCGCAGCCGCACGCTGGGCATCTACGAAAAGGACACCGGCAAGGGAATCGTCTGCAATGTGGAGGGCTACCCCTATACCCTCATCTGGTCGGCTCCGGCAAAGCCTGTGCGCTTTGTCTGCATTGAGCCGTGGCACTCCCTGCCCGGTGCCCAGACCGATACCCAGGAGTGGAGCCAGCGCGCCGCTGCCGCCTGCCTTGCCCCCGGCCAGACCTGGGAGACCACCCTCAGCACAACGTTTGAGCGCTGAAGCAAAGTTTGGCAAAGAAATGCAGGAACCCCTTGACAGAGGGGACTGCATTCTGATTTAATTAGAATCGATAAAAGGGAGTAAAGGGCATTCCGCAGGGCCTGCGGGGTGCTGCATGGCAGCGTCATCACGGCAGAAATGCCCGATGTCATGTGTTGGCTTGAGACTTTTGTCACAGACAGAGTGCTGTGGCAGGGGTCTCTTTTTTCTTGCCCGGCACAGGAACACAAGGAGGAAAAATAAATATGGATCTTCTGAACACATTCGCCAGTCTCTTTTCCAATTTTGGGAATCTGACCTGGCAGATGGTGGTAATGTGGGGCATCGGTGCACTGCTCATCTACCTTGCCATCGCCAAAAAGATGGAGCCGAGCCTACTGCTGCCCATGGGCTTTGGTGCCATTCTGGTCAACCTGCCTCTCTCGGGTGCCATCACGCAGGGGGATACGGTCGGCCCCATCTCTGCATTGTTTGAAGCGGGCATGTCCAACGAGCTGTTCCCGCTGCTGCTCTTCATCGGCATCGGTGCCATGATCGATTTTGGCCCGCTGCTGGAAAAGCCGTGGCTGATGCTCTTTGGCGCGGCGGCCCAGTTCGGCATCTTCTTTACCCTGTTTCTGGCGGGCTTCTTCTTTGACCTGAAGGATGCTGCCTCCATCGCTGTCATCGGTGCGGCAGACGGCCCCACCGCCATTTTCGTGGCCAACACGCTCAACTCCCAGTATCTCGGTGCCATTATGGTGGCAGCCTACAGCTACATGGCGCTGGTGCCCATCGTGCAGCCGCCCGTGATCCGGCTGCTGACCACGCAGAAGGAGCGCCGCATTCGGATGTCCTATGAAAAGGGCAGTGTTTCCCAGCTGACCAAGATCCTGTTCCCCATCGTGGTCACGATCATTGCAGGCATGGTGGCTCCGGCCAGTGTGGCGCTGGTGGGCTTTTTGATGTTCGGCAACCTGCTGCGGGAGTGCGGGGTGCTGAATGCGCTGAGCGAGACCGCCCAGAATGTGCTGGCAAACCTCATCACCATCGTGCTGGGCCTGACCGTTGCCGGGCAGATGACCGCCGACAAGTTCGTGCGGCCCGACACCCTGCTCATCCTTGCACTGGGTCTGGTGGCCTTCGTCTTTGATACGGCAGGCGGCGTGCTGTTTGCAAAGCTGCTGAACCTTTTCCGGCCGGAGGGCAAAAAGCTGAATCCCATGATCGGCGCGGCCGGCATCTCGGCCTTCCCCATGAGCGGCCGTGTGGTCAACAAGATGGGCCTGGAAGAGGACAACCAGAATTTCCTGCTGATGTATTCCATCAGCGTCAACGTTTCGGGACAGATCGCGTCCGTCATTGCAGGCGGCCTGATCCTGACCCTGATGGCTTAACGGAGGTGATCGCATGCTTCATCTTACTTCGTGGATGACCACGCTGCCGATGATGCTGATCGGGATGGTCGGCATCATCCTTGTCATCGGTATCATTGTTCTGGCAGTGATGCTGCTCAACCGGCTGACGGGCCGGAAATAAAAGAAAAAGGCGATGCAGCTGTTCAAAACTGCATCGCCTTTTTGCTTGTGTAAGTTTACAGAGTCTGGATGGCGGCCTTGATGCGCTGGGCAGCGACCTTGGTCTTTTCGGCATCGCCGAAGGCGGTCAGGCGGAAGTAGCCCTCGCCGCACTCGCCGAAGCCGACACCCGGGGTGCCGACCACGCCGCAGTTCTCCAGCAGCCAGTCGAAGAACTCCCAGCTCTTCATGCCGCCGGGGCAGCGCAGCCAGATGTAGGGGCTGTTCTTGCCGCCGCAGTACCACACGCCGCACTCGTCCAGCGCGTCAGCAATGACCTTGGCGTTCTGGCGGTAGTAATCGAGGTTGGCCTGAATCTCAGCCATGCCGCTCTCGGTGAACACGGCGGCAGCAGCGCGCTGAACGACGTAGGGCACGCCGTTGAACTTGGTGGTCTGGCGGCGCAGCCACAGCTTGTTCAGGTTCATGCCCTCGCGCTCCAGCTCGTGGGGCACGATGGTGTAGCCGCAGCGGGTGCCGGTGAAGCCTGCGATCTTGGAGAAGGAGCAGATCTCGAGGGCGCACTCGCGGGCGCCCTCGATCTCGAAGATGCTGCGGGCCAGCTCGCCGTCGGAGATGAAGCACTCGTAAGCGGCGTCGTAGAGGATGATGGCGTTGTTCTTTCTGGCGTACTCCACCCATGCCTTGAGCTGGTCGCGGGTGTAGGCAGCGCCGGTGGGGTTGTTGGGGCTGCAGATGTAGA
>ERZ773277.2175-NODE-2175-length-13549-cov-6.020454_pt1 | contig 13549 bp, 9 predicted proteins | sample MGYA00511957_ERZ773277 | MGnify/ENA primary metagenome ERZ773277 (study PRJEB29015, sample SAMEA2737800) | human gut metagenome | biome: human gut; feature: human-associated habitat; material: faeces | place: China | collected 2012 ... | reverse complement strand
GTGAAATGACTAATGCGGACTGGCTTAAATCAGCCTTAATTTCCATGCCTTCCAGTTGACCGGGCTTCAGGCATTTACCATCGTGGCTCCATTGCAGATTTTTCGCCACGTCTTCTTTTAAACCAAACTGCGCCACCAGTTCCGGTGTCAGACAAGCATAGCTTTTGCTCGCGTCATCTTCACCAGCATACCAGTAAATATCGTACTCTTCCGCCAATGGCTGTTTATTTAGTTGAACCTGTAAATTGTATTTTCCGGGCTCAACATATCCCTGGCTGGAAAAACGCTTCAGATCAATTTTTGTGTCGCCTTTTAATTCCAGAAAACGGGAATCAAACTGAATGTCGTCTTCAGCCCAGACACTGCTATAACTCCCTGACATTGCCAGCGCAATGCACCACGGAAGAATCCGTAATCGAAAAAGAGAATGGTCAGGCATACACGTTTTTATCCGTTTTTATTCTTGTTCGGTCAAAATCCATTTAAATACCCCATAGCAGTGTCGCTATGGGGGTATGCCTTACAGGTAAGTAATCTGGAAGGTGGTATTTGCTTCGAAATTACCCAGATCTGGCGCATCAGCTGCGCCGACCAGCCAGGCTTTAAAGTTCAGAGTCTGCTTCGCTTTGCCTTTATTAGTGGCAGTATCTTTCACGATTTTCTGGTCAATACCCATGCCGCTTTTGTAAGAGGTACCCAGAGAGTCACCGATCGCCAGGCTAACATTGTTAAATGCCGCACCGGTATCGGTATTGAAAATGGTGTAATAATTGCCGCTATTTGCAGAAGAAACGGTACCAGTAAAGGTAGTGGTCATTGTTTCCTGAGTATCAAATACGCAATCTTGCAGGCGAATCTGGAAATTTTTCGGCGTGGTGGTGCCGTTATTTTTCAGTTTTTCGGCACCGATATCACCCATATCAACTTCCAGTTTGTGATCGTCCGGAACGATAGAACACACTGAGTCTTCAATGGTGCCGTAAAAACGTGCAGTACCGTTGTTACCCGCAGCGATTGTTGCCGTAGAGGTGAACGCGCCCATCACCATTGCCGCAGCAATAGCTGTTTTAACAAACTTACTCATTATTTGTCCTTAAACTATAAATAATTAAAATATAAACATTGCAATACATTGATTCAGTCAATAGCCAATGTTTATACCCAGCCATTGAATACGGCATGCGATCCAAAAAAACAGGTCGTAAAAAATGTATTCGTTGGTGTGGGGTCGAATAGTGATGTTTTCACTCCCCTGATTCAATTTAATTTTACTAATGAGTAAATGTAGATTTAATTAATATATTGATAGGGGAAAGATTATCTTAAGGATCTTCTAAAAAAACACGAAATATATATTTAGAAAAAACAGGAAGCATATCAACAATGAATGCCAATAGCTTAAAAAACAAACAATGAACATATAATGCGATTGGCATTTATCCACTTTTGACAATATAATATATAAACACTATAGCCAGAATTTAATCAAGTTTCAATTACATCCTGCCTGATTATTCAACTCTATTTTCTCCATTATCTGTATTAATAAATGATAATGAGTGTCAAACAGACATTATTCATTTCAACATGTAACTTTGGGCAAAATCAAGATACGCGCAGAAGAATACTTTCCGAATGAAAGTTAAAGGTGTTTTATTTATAGATGGGGAGAGTCTTCGATAGTAGTGAGGTTGACAGATATCCGCTGCCTGATGAGCAATTATGCCCAATGAATCTACCTCATTGGGCATAATTTGGAACTCATCAGATAGCTTTTGCCATCTTCAGATTACACGGGCTCATCTGCCAGTTGAATGTGCCGTTTCCGCTTTCATCAAGCGTTACGCTGGCAATGGCCGAGGTGGTAAACATAGGCGGCGTTTCGCCCGGACATAACTCGGCAACCAGATACCCGACTAACGGTAAGTGAGAGATCACCAGTACCGAAGCAACACCTTCATTGGTCAACGCCTGCAAATAGGCACTGACCAGACCAACATCGCCGCAGGGCGTTAACTCCGGCAGAACTTCTGCACTGGAAGGCAGGTTCAGACAATCCCCTACTTCTTCCAGTGTTTGCTCGGCTCGCAGGAACGGGCTCACCAGAACGCGTTCGATTTCCACTTTTTGACCTTTCAGCCAGTTCGCCATCAGGCGAGATTCGTCACAACCATTAGTGGTCAGAGGACGAACGGAATCACTGGCGGCATCGAGGGCTGCGTCGCCGTGACGCATGATAAAAACTTGCATATTGCACCGCTTTTGTTAACCAGATTCGCCCGTTTTCTTTCATCTGAAACCAGAGAAAGAAAACGGTGGCCGGCATTGTGCCTTATCCATTCACCGAATGAAACGCTGTTTTTTACCTCAATGGCGTAAGTATAGTCAATATGCGTTTACATTTTGACCAACACTCCGCCATTCAGCGCGGATTCATATAGCTTTGACCTTCTTATTGCAGGTCAGTTGCAGTTGTTTTCCAAAAACTTTCCCCACGCGCGCCCATCTCGACCAAACGCTCGCAAGGGGTAAAACGGGAACCATACTGCGTGGCAAGTCGTTGCATTATTGCAACCACTTCGCCCGCGCCGAGAGAATCGATATAGCGGAACGGTCCACCGAGAAATGGCGGAAAACCAATGCCAAATACCGCGCCAATATCCCCGTCACGCACGCTACGGATAACCTGCTCATCAACACAACGTACTGCTTCATTCAGCATCAACATCACACACCGTTCAGCAACCTGCGGTGCGGAGATTCGCCCCTGCCCTTGTGTGCCAATCAGCGGGTAAATGGCGGGATCGACCTGTTTTTTGCTTTTACGCCCTTTCTGACCATAAAGATAGAAACCCCGGCCATTTTTTCTGCCTTTGCGATCGTCGTTCAAAATTGAAGAAACAACATTTGCAGGCGCGCTAAAACGTTCTCCATAAGCGGCTTCCAGTACAGGAATAATTTTAGTCCCGGTGTCGATTCCTACCTCATCCAAAAGTTGGATTGGGCCTACCGGAAAACCAAATTTCACTAGCGCGGCATCAATGTGCTCTACCCGTTCACCTTGGGTCAACATGCGGATAGCTTCATTAATGTAAGGCGCTAAGATGCGATTGACGTAAAAACCGGCTTTGTCACGCACGACAATTGGCGTTTTACCCTGTTTTTTCGCCAGTTTTACTGTGGTAGCGATGGTTTGCGCCGATGTCCCCGCATGAGGAATAATCTCCACCAGCGGCATTTTTTCCACCGGACTGAAGAAATGCAGGCCGATAACTTGCTCAGGTCGCGTGGCGTGAGCGGCGATATCACCAATCGGTAAAGATGACGTATTCGAAGCAAAGATGGTATGAGCGGCGCAATTTTGCTCAACTTCCGCCACCATCTGTTGTTTCAATTCGAGATTTTCAAACACCGCTTCAATAATCAGATCGCGATGGGCAAAGCCGCGATAGTCCGTCGTTCCGGAGATTAATGCCAGCTGTTTGTCACGTTCGCTGGCTTTGAGATGACGACGGCGAACTTTGCCCTCCAGCTGATCCCAACTGTACTTCAGCGCATGATTTATGCCCTGCGGGTTGATATCTTTAATTCTGACCGGAAGCCCCGCTTTACAAGCAGTGACATAAGCAATACCGCCGCCCATCAAGCCACCACCTAAAATCCCCACGCTGTTTAATGGCGCAGGCGGCGCATCACTGCCGGGATCTTTCTTCACGTCCGTACTGGCAAAAAAGATACTACGCAGCGCCTGCGATTGTGGCGTCATCGCCAGTTCGCCAAACGCCCGAGCTTCGGCGTCATAACCGCTGCTGGTGCCCTGCGCTAATCCCGTTTCAACAACCTCCAGGATGCGTTCTGTCGCCGGATAATTGCCTTGAGTTTTGTGTTCTGTTTTCTTGCCGACCATTTTGAACAGCAGCGCACGACCTAACGGCCCCGCCAGAATACGCTCGCGTACAGGTAGAGGGCGGGAAGATGGGCGCTCCTTCTTTGCCAGCTCAACAGCGGCTTCCAGCAGAATGGAGTGCGGAACAACGTCATCCACCAGCCCCAGCTTTAATGCCTGTTTCGCCCGAAGTTGTTTTCCGGTGAGGATCATCTCTAATGCTGTGCTGACGCCTATCAGACGCGGTAAACGCTGGGTGCCGCCTGAACCGGGTAACAATCCAAGTTGTACTTCAGGCAAACCGAGCACCGTTTTAGGATCGTCAGTACAAACGCGACCGTGGCACGCCAGCGCCAACTCCAGCCCACCACCCAGGCAAGCGCCATGAATAGCCGCGATAACCTGAATGGGCAAAGCATGAATCTCCGCCATCAACTGTTGGCCCTGCCGCGCCAGAGCTTCCGCTTCTTGCGCCGTTTTGCAGTTGCCGATCATGTTGATGTCTGCGCCAGCAATGAAGTTGTCCGGTTTAGCGGAGACAAACACCACGCCTCGCAACTCTTTGTTTTCACGGAGTTGCTTAATAATGGCGCGCACCTGCGAGGCAAACTCCGCCTTCAGGGTATTCATTTTCTCACCCGGTACGTCGATGGTGATAACGGCAATGTTGTCCAGACGAACATTAAGGGTAAACGCTGATGTCATTTCCATTATTCCGCCTCCAGAACCATTGCCGCGCCAAGCCCACCGGCAGCACAGGCGGTAACTAAACCAAATCCACCGCCGCGACGGCGAAGTTCATGCAATGTCTGGGTAATCATCCGCGCGCCGGTCGCCGCGAAGGGATGCCCGTAAGCAATCGAACCGCCAAGCACGTTAAATTTGCTATCGTCCACTTCGCCAGTGGCATGTGCACGCCCCAGTGCTTCACGAGCAAAACGTTCACTACCCAGCAACTGAATATTCGCCAGCGTCTGAGCTGCAAAGGCTTCGTGCATATCGATCAATGTCAGATCGCTCATCGTCAAACCGGCACGCTCCAGCGCCAGCGGTGTTGACCAGGCTGGACCGAGCAACATGTCCTGCCAGACATCAATCGCAGTAAATGCGTAGCTGCGCAGATACCCCAGCGGCACCAGCCCTAATTCTTTCGCCCGGGATTCAGTCATCAGGATCACCGCTGCCGCGCCATCGGTCAGCGGCGTACTGTTTGCCGCCGTTACCGTTCCGTGTTTGCGATCAAACGCCGGGCGCAGCTTTGCGTAATCGGCAAGCGAGGAATTACCGCGAATATTGTTGTCTTCGACAAACGGTTGTTTATAAGGAGGGATAAAGGCAGTCATCACCTCTTCTTTGAGTTTTCCGTCTGACCATGCCTGAGCGGCACGCTGATGCGAACGGTGCGCTAATGCATCTTGCTGTTCTCGGGTGATGCCGTAGGTTTTCGCCATTTGCTCTGCGGTGTCGCCCATCCGCAAGCCGGTAGAATATTCTGCTACCGCAGGTGGTACGGGCATTAAGTCGCGCAAACGCAGGCGAGAGAAGAGTTTCAGTCGCTGGCTCATGGTACGAGCTTTGTTGACATCAACCAGCACGCGCGCCAGTTTTTTACTGACGCCAATTGGCAATACCGAAGAGGAATCTGCCCCACCGGCAATCCCCGCTCGAATAGTTCCCGCCATCAGGCTTTCTGCGACGTTTGCAACTGCCTGGAAACTGGTAGCGCAAGCGCGGCTGACGCTGTAAGCATCGGTATGTACATTCATTCCCGTACCGAGAACAATTTCACGCGCAATGTTGGGGGCTTCAGGCATTTGTACGACCTGACCAAAGACCAGTTGTTCAATCACTTCAGCGGGGATCTCGCTGCGTGCCAGCAGTTCGCCTACCACCATCTTCCCTAAATCAACCGCGGGAATGCCATGAAAAGCCGTCGCCTGACGGGCAAAAGGCGTACGTAAACCGCTAACAATGGCGATACGATCGCCCTGGCGGGTAACCAGCGGTAAAACCTGACCCATAACACTCCCCTGTAAAAAAATAAATAAAGTGGTCTGACCTGATCATAGTCTTAACCATTTTTTTACATTTAGCCAAGTGGAGAAAAGGGAAAGTGGGAGCTATGACACAGAGAGAAAAGAAGAAGAGAAAAGAAAACGCCCCTGCCAGCAACTGACAGGGGCGTACGTACCCGAGAGGAATTAACGCAGACCCAGCTGGAAGATCAGCATTTCAGCTTCGCAGGCAAAAGTGAAATCGATATCCAGGCGCACACCGTCAGACTCTTCAGTGAAAGTCGGGGTGATTTTGCAAGGTTCAGATTCCACGCTACGGGCTTTTTCAGTCAGCGCCGCCAGCGTTTGCTCTGCTTCTGCGCGGTTTGCAAACACGCGGCTGTAAGACGCGGTGCAGTCGGAGTTGTCCATAATGGTGCCAACATCCATACAGCAGCAAACCGGGGTTTCATCAGCACTACATTTACTCATCGTTGATTTCCTCTGTATGTGCACCCAAGGTGCCAGATAAACGTTGTGGATATTTTACGCTTCCGGAAAGTGCTGCTCCAGTTGTTAATTCTGCAAAATCGGATAAGTGACCGAAATCACACTTAAAAATGATCTAAAACAAAATTCACCCGAATCCATGAGTGCGCCACCTCCAAATTTTGCCAGCTGGATCGCGTTTCTTAGATCATATTTGAAAAAAGATAGAAACATACTTGCAACATTCCAGCTGGTCCGACCTATACTCTCGCCACTGGTCTGATTTCTAAGATGTACCTCAGACCCTACACTTCGCGCTCCTGTTACAGCACGTAACATAGTTTGTATAAAAATAAATCATTGAGGTTATGGTCATGAGCCAGAAAACCCTGTTTACAAAGTCTGCTCTCGCAGTCGCAGTGGCACTTATCTCCACCCAGGCCTGGTCGGCAGGCTTTCAGTTAAACGAATTTTCTTCCTCTGGCCTGGGCCGGGCTTATTCAGGGGAAGGCGCAATTGCCGATGATGCAGGTAACGTTAGCCGTAACCCCGCATTGATTACCATGTTTGACCGCCCGACATTTTCTGCGGGTGCGGTTTATATTGACCCGGATGTAAATATCAGCGGAACGTCTCCATCTGGTCGTAGCCTGAAAGCCGATAACATCGCGCCTACGGCATGGGTTCCGAACATGCACTTTGTTGCACCGATTAACGACCAATTTGGTTGGGGCGCTTCTATTACCTCTAACTATGGTCTGGCAACAGAGTTTAACGATACTTATGCAGGCGGCTCTGTCGGGGGTACAACCGACCTTGAAACCATGAACCTGAACTTAAGCGGTGCGTATCGCTTAAATAATGCATGGAGCTTTGGTCTTGGTTTCAACGCCGTCTACGCTCGCGCGAAAATTGAACGTTTCGCAGGCGATCTGGGGCAGCTGGTTGCCGGTCAGATTATGCAATCTCCTGCTGGCCAAACTCAGCAAGGGCAAGCATTGGCAGCTACCGCCAACGGTATTGACAGTAATACCAAAATCGCTCATCTGAACGGTAACCAGTGGGGCTTTGGCTGGAACGCCGGAATCCTGTATGAACTGGATAAAAATAACCGCTATGCACTGACCTACCGTTCTGAAGTGAAAATTGACTTCAAAGGTAACTACAGCAGCGATCTTAATCGTGCGTTTAATAACTACGGTTTGCCAATTCCTACCGCGACAGGTGGCGCAACGCAATCGGGTTATCTGACGCTGAACCTGCCTGAAATGTGGGAAGTGTCAGGTTATAACCGTGTTGATCCACAGTGGGCGATTCACTATAGCCTGGCTTACACCAGCTGGAGTCAGTTCCAGCAGCTGAAAGCGACCTCAACCAGTGGCGACACGCTGTTCCAGAAACATGAAGGCTTTAAAGATGCTTACCGCATCGCGTTGGGTACCACTTATTACTACGATGATAACTGGACCTTCCGTACCGGTATCGCCTTTGATGACAGCCCAGTTCCTGCACAGAATCGTTCTATCTCCATTCCGGACCAGGACCGTTTCTGGCTGAGTGCAGGTACGACTTACGCATTTAATAAAGATGCTTCAGTCGACGTTGGTGTTTCTTATATGCACGGTCAGAGCGTGAAAATTAACGAAGGCCCATACCAGTTCGAGTCTGAAGGTAAAGCCTGGCTGTTCGGTACTAACTTTAACTACGCGTTCTGATAACGCGTTCGCCTGGATAAAGTCACCTGCATAGCAGGTGACTTTAACTCCCCCACTTCACCGAAAGTAGTGTCCTCATTGCTTACCTCCTGAGTTTTGCAAACAGCCTGTTGGCAGCTTGCCCTTTCAAATCAATAAGCGGTATCCACAGACAAACCTGAAGGGAAAGGCATATTTTCAGGCGTTCTGCTCGTCCTTCTCAAAGAGTTTACTTTTCTGCATTTCCAGGATACTCCCCCCCCCTGGCTATTGTGCGCTCATACACTCAAATTAAAGATAGGTTCTAAATAAATGAGCGTTTTTTGATAGTCTATTTCATTAGGTAATATATATTTGTAACAAATCAATCAAAATGGAATAAAATCATGCTACCATCTATTTCAATCAACAATACCAGCGCAGCTTACCCAGAATCCATCAATGAAAATAACAATGATGAAGTTAATGGATTAGTACAAGAGTTCAAAAACCTTTTTAATGGTAAGGAAGGAATAAGCACCTGTATTAAACATCTACTTGAGCTTATAAAAAACGCCATACGAGTAAACGACGATCCTTATAGATTTAATATTAATAATTCCTCAGTTACTTATATTGATATTGGCTCCAATGATACAGACCATATTACTATTGGTATCGACAACCAAGAACCAATAGAATTACCTGCGAACTATAAAGACAAAGAACTCGTCCGTACTATCATTAATGACAACATAGTTGAGAAGACTCATGATATCAATAACAAGGAAATGATCTTCAGCGCATTAAAAGAAATATATGATGGAGATCCTGGTTTTATCTTCGATAAGATATCACACAAACTCAGACATACGGTAACGGAATTTGATGAGAGCGGGAAAAGCGAACCAACGGACTTATTTACCTGGTACGGTAAAGATAAAAAAGGCGACTCTCTCGCTATTGTAATTAAAAATAAAAACGGAAATGATTACTTATCTCTCGGTTACTACGATCAGGACGACTACCACATTCAAAGAGGAATTCGTATTAATGGTGATAGTCTCACCCAATATTGTAGTGAAAACGCCAGGAGTGCTTCAGCGTGGTTTGAAAGCAGTAAAGCTATCATGGCAGAATCATTTGCAACTGGTTCCGATCATCAGGTTGTAAACGAGCTCAACGGGGAAAGACTGAGAGAACCAAACGACGTTTTTAAACGTTATGGTCGAGCAATAAGATATGATTTTCAAGTGGACGATGCAAAATATAAATGCGACCATCTAAAAGAAATAGTTTCTACTTTAGTCGGTAACAAAATTAACGTTGGCCATTCTCAAAAAATATATAAGCATTTTAAGGATCTCGAAGGTAAAATTGAAGAAAGGCTTCAAAATCGCCAGGCTGAATATCAAAATGAAATTAATCAACCATCTGCGCCAGGTGTTAATTTTGATGATATTTAAAATTATTTTTCCAGTTTTTTGATTTTTCAACAGCTGAATATCGGAAATAGTCAGTGACGAACATCAGTATTTTTACATAATTACGTCTAGGTCATTGTCGGTTTATCTCCTTTTACTTGTGGTAATTGAGGGATAACAACAAAAAAGGTGAGTTTTGCGACTCACCTTTTTTATTTGTTTCTTATTCAGAATCAATATCTTTTAAATCATCCTGAATCGCTTGTGCGTTCGGATTTTCCTGCGGTTTGAGTTCGCCGCCATTAGCGATGAAATCATGACGCTGGAAGTACGCTTCGCGCACCATAATATAAGGATCGGACGACTGACGCAGCAGACCATCGGAATCCAGCAGCTGAGCGCGGGTTTCGATCCCTTCAAGCGTCCATTTACCCACAGACATCGGCCAGGTCAGCCAGGAAAGAACCGGGTAAAGACCATCCGCCATATCACCACCGTCATCACGCAGCGTGAAGCTACCGTAGAACGGTAACTGGACGTAAGGCCCATAACCCACGCCATAATGACCAAGCGTACTACCGAAGCGGTGAGGTTCAGTCCGTTGCAGTTTCGGGTTCGCCATCCCTGCAACATCAATAAAGCCGCCCATCCCCAAAATGGTGTTCAGGAAAAAGCGGGTAAAGTGGACCATCCCCTGATAAGGGTCGCCCTGCAAGAAGTAGTTAACCATCACCGCAGGTTCTTCAAGGTTGCCAGTAAAGTTGCTCAAACCGTTACGCGCCGGTTGCGGAACATAATCACGCCAGGCGACAGCGACCGGTCGAACAATATACGGGTCTAATACATTGAAGTTGAAGTTGTACATGGTGCGGTTGAACCCTTCTAACGGGTCAGAACGCCCTTGCTGATCTGTACCGGAACTCGCACACCCCACCAGAAGCGTAGTTCCCAGAGCAAGCGCCGACAGGCGAAGCTTCATAAATGTCTCCCTGTTTTTTTATGGCTTATGCAGTTTGCCATCCATGACGGAACGATACCGTATCCGCCTGTTTAGGTGTGGGCGATTGTAACAGCACGTCAACTGATGTCCAGACGCCCTGATTTGCTGATTTGATCATAGCCTGGTAATCGCCGCCCTGTAGGCTACTTGATTCTATAGAAACAGAAAAAGGCAAACGCAGCCTTTTCTACATTTTCAGAGTAACTCCCGTCAGTTGCGAGCAAAAAAGCCGCTACGCTTTAGCTATACGTGCTAATTCAAGAGAAGAGACCATGGACAACGACAAAATTGATCAACACAGCGACGAAATTGAAGTTGAGAGCGAAGAAAAAGAGCGCGGCAAAAAAATAGAAATAGATGAAGACCGACTCCCCTCCCGGGCGATGGCAATTCATGAGCATATCCGCCAGGATGGTGAAAAAGAGCTGGAACGCGACGCAATGGCGCTACTGTGGTCAGCCATTGCGGCGGGTCTGTCGATGGGCGCTTCGTTACTGGCAAAAGGGATATTTCATGTCGAACTGGAAGGTGTGCCGGGCAGCTTCTTGCTGGAGAATCTCGGTTATACCTTTGGTTTTATTATCGTCATTATGGCCCGCCAGCAATTATTTACCGAAAATACCGTGACTGCGGTACTACCCGTCATGCAAAAACCGACAATGAGCAACGTCGGCTTACTTATACGGTTATGGGGCGTCGTGCTGCTGGGTAATATTCTCGGGACAGGTATTGCGGCGTGGGCATTTGAATATATGCCTATCTTCAATGAAGAAACTCGCGATGCATTTGTCAAAATCGGCATGGATGTGATGAAGAACACCCCCAGCGAGATGTTTGCCAACGCGATCATTTCCGGCTGGCTGATCGCCACTATGGTATGGATGTTTCCTGCAGCAGGTGCGGCAAAGATTGTGGTGATTATATTGATGACCTGGCTTATTGCCCTGGGTGACACCACCCATATCGTGGTCGGTTCTGTTGAAATCCTCTATCTGGTGTTTAACGGTACGCTGCACTGGAGCGATTTCATCTGGCCCTTCGCACTACCTACTTTAGCGGGGAACATCTGCGGCGGCACCTTTATCTTCGCGTTAATGAGTCATGCACAGATTCGTAACGACATGAGCAATAAGCGTAAAGCAGAAGCACGCCAAAAAGCAGAACGTGCGGAAAACATTAAGAAAAATTATAAAAACCCGGCATAAATGGCGAGGGTTTAAGCAATCGAGCGGCAGCGTACTTACCCCGCACTCCATTAGCGGGTATACTCATGCCGCATTGTCCTCTTAGTTAAATGGATATAACGAGCCCCTCCTAAGGGCTAATTGCAGGTTCGATTCCTGCAGGGGACACCATTTATCAGTTCGCTCCCATCCGTACCAGTCCGCAAAATCCCCTGAATATCAAGCCTTCCGTAGATTAACAGTTCGTAATGGTTCGCGTCAGATCGTTGACAGCCGCACTCCATGACGGGTAAAAAGTGGATAAAATAATTTTACCCACCGGATTTTTACCCATGCTCACCGTTAAGCAGATTGAAGCAGCAAAGCCGAAAGAAAAACCATACCGCCTTCTCGATGGTAATGGCCTGTACCTTTATGTCCCTGTATCCGGGAAAAAGGTATGGCAGCTTCGCTACAAGATTGACGGTAAGGAGAAAATCCTGACCGTAGGAAAATATCCGCTAATGACTTTGCAGGAGGCAAGGGATAAGGCATGGACTGCGAGGAAAGACATCTCGGTTGGCATCGATCCGGTAAAAGCGAAAAAGGCTTCGTCTAACAACAATTCCTTTAGTGCGATTTACAAGGAATGGTACGAGCACAAGAAGCAAGTCTGGTCAGTAGGCTATGCAACTGAACTTGCCAAAATGTTTGATGACGACATTTTACCCATCATCGGCGGTCTTGAGATTCAGGATATTGAGCCGATGCAACTGCTGGAAGTAATCCGCAGATTTGAAGATCGCGGTGCAATGGAGCGAGCCAACAAAGCCCGCAGAAGATGCGGCGAGGTTTTCCGTTACGCTATTGTCACTGGTAGGGCTAAATATAACCCGGCACCTGACCTTGCTGACGCCATGAAGGGATACCGCAAGAAGAACTTCCCGTTTCTTCCTGCAGACCAGATCCCGGCATTCAACAAAGCACTGGCAACATTTTCAGGAAGTATCGTATCGCTCATTGCGACCAAAGTTTTACGCTACACAGCCCTAAGAACGAAAGAGCTTCGTTCCATGCTATGGAAGAACGTCGATTTTGAAAACAGGATTATCACCATCGACGCCAGTGTAATGAAGGGACGCAAAATTCATGTGGTCCCGATGTCAGACCAGGTGGTTGAACTTCTCACTACGCTAAGCTCCATCACTAAACCAGTATCAGAGTTTGTTTTTGCCGGGCGCAACGATAAGAAGAAGCCAATCTGCGAGAACGCGGTATTGCTTGTGATTAAACAAATCGGCTATGAGGGTCTGGAAAGCGGTCACGGATTCAGGCATGAATTCAGCACGATTATGAACGAGCACGAATGGCCTGCTGACGCTATTGAAGTGCAACTGGCACATGCCAATGGCGGATCTGTGCGCGGGATTTACAACCATGCTCAGTATCTCGATAAACGCAGAGAAATGATGCAGTGGTGGGCGGACTGGCTTGATGAAAAGGTAGAGTGAGCGACCTTAACCACTATCGAAGAGCACAAAGCCTTGCAATCCAGGTAATGACTCCAACTTATTGATAGTGTTTTATGTTCAGATAATGCCCGATGACTTTGTCATGCAGCTCCACCGATTTTGAGAACGACAGTGACTTCCGTCCCAGCCTTGCCAGATGCTGCCTCAGATTATGCCGCTCAATTCGCTGCGTATATCGCTTGCTGATAACGTGCAGCTTTCCCTTCAGGCGGGATTCATACAGCGGCCAGCCATCCGTCATCCATATCACCACGTCAAAGGGTGACAGCAGGCTCATAAGACGCCCCAGCGTCGCCATAGTGCGTTCACCGAATACGTGCGCAACAACCGTCTTCCGGAGCCTGTCATACGCGTAAAACAGCCAGCGCTGGCGCGATTTAGCCCCGAC
>ERZ773277.2158-NODE-2158-length-13622-cov-3.154050_pt1 | contig 13622 bp, 9 predicted proteins | sample MGYA00511957_ERZ773277 | MGnify/ENA primary metagenome ERZ773277 (study PRJEB29015, sample SAMEA2737800) | human gut metagenome | biome: human gut; feature: human-associated habitat; material: faeces | place: China | collected 2012 ... | reverse complement strand
TGGCAAATTATCTTGCAATGAATCGTGATGAACTCACTGCCGAAAAGGCAGCGCTCGAAGCAGAGTATAAAAAATTTCAGGCCAAGGGTCTCAAGCTGAACATGGCCCGCGGCAAGCCGAGCCGTGCGCAGCTCGATATGGTCAGCGGCATTCTGACCGTGCTGCAGTCTCCGGAGGACTGCTTCGACGGCGCGCTCGACGTGCGCAACTATGGCGAGCTGACCGGCATTCCCTCGGCCAAGCGCCTGTTTGCCGAGCTGCTGGGCGTGACGCCCTCGCAGATCCTCGTCGGCGGCAGCGCCAGCCTGAACCTCATGTATGACCTCATCGCCAAGGCCTGGACGCATGGCCTGCTGCACTCACCGCGCCAGTGGTCGCAGGAGCCCGTCGTCCGCTTCCTGTGCCCCGCGCCGGGCTATGACCGCCACTTCAAGGTCACGGAGAGCTTCGGCTTCGAGCTCATCACCATTCCTATGACCGAGACCGGCCCGAATATGGATCTGGTCGAGCAGCTCGTCAAGGACCCGGCGGTCAAGGGTATGTGGAACGTGCCGAAGTATTCCAATCCCGACGGCATCATCTACTCCGACGAGACCATCGAGCGCATCGCCAGGCTGAAGCCTGCGGCTCCCGACTTCCTGCTCATGTGGGACAACGCCTACTGCATCCATGAGTTCGAGGGCGAGTTCGTGCCCTTCCCGGATATCCTGAGCCTGTGCGAGAAGTACGGCAACGCCGACATGGTGTTTGAGTTTGCCTCCACCAGCAAGATCACGCTGCCCGGTGCGGGCGTGGCGTGCTTTGCGTGCAGCGAGGCGAACATGGAGTACATGGAGAAGCTCATCAACGTCCAGATCATCAGCTACGATAAGATCAATCAGCTGCGTCATGTGAAGTACCTCAAGGACAAGGCGCACACGCTGGAGCTGATGAAGAAGCACGCGGCCATCATGGGGCCGAAGTTCAAGGCGGTGACCGAGACGCTCGCGCGCGAGGTCGGTCCGCTCGATTTGGCCACCTGGCACGACCCCAAGGGCGGTTACTTTGTGTCCGTCAATACGCTGCCGGGCCTTGCCAAGCGCACGCTGGCGCTGTGTAAGGAGGCGGGTGTCATTATGACGAGCGCGGGTGCGACCTTCCCCTACGGCGTCGACCCGAAGGACAGCAATATCCGCGTCGCTCCGTCCCTCCCGCCGGTGGAGGAGCTGCAGCAGGCGATGGAGGTCTTCTGCTGCTGCCTGAAGCTCGCCGCGCTCGAGCAGCTGAAGTAAGGACAAAAAGGAAAGAGACGGAGCGCCGCTCCGTCTCTTTTTTGCGGAAAAGGGAAAATTGGGTATTGACTTCGCGCCCAATTTTGGTATAATGATGCTTGCTGTTGAGCATTGAGATATGCAGTGGTATCGAAGTGGTCATAACGAGCACGACTGGAAATCGTGTGACGGCCAAAAGCCGTCCGAGGGTTCGAATCCCTCCCACTGCGCCAAAAAGAAAAGCACCGCTTTGCGGTGCTTTTCTTTTTGGGTTCCGGTCCAAACCGACATTTCCATCCGGATGGAGGGGAAAAGCCTTGACAAACACAGCACTTGAGGGATAGACTAAACTATCTCTTTGTGTCCATTGACGGAGAGACAGTTGTGAAATTTGGAGGACGACACCATGAGCAAGCAGACGGAGCGCGACGCATTCCGCAGCCGCTGGGGCTTTATCCTCGCCTGCATCGGCAGCGCAGTGGGCATGGGCAACATCTGGCGCTTTCCCTATCTCGTGTCCGCGTGGGGCGGCATGACCTTCCTGCTGCCGTATTTCCTCTTTGTTCTTCTGATCGGCTCGACCGGCATCATCGGCGAGATGGCGCTTGGCCGCTCCACCCGCTCCGGCCCCATCGGCGCGTTCGGGCAGGCGGCTGCCCTGCGCGGCAGACGCAGCACGGGCGAGGCGGTCGGCTATATCCCAGTGCTCGGCTCGCTGGCGCTCGCCATCGGCTACAGCTGCGTGGTGGGCTGGATCTTCAAGTATTTTGCGCTGGCGCTCGACGGCGGACTCTTTGCCATGGGACAGAATATGAATGTCATCGTCGACCGCTTCAACGGCACGGCCTGCGGCTGGGGCAATAATTTCTGGCTGGTGATCGCGCTGGCGGTCAACTTCGCCATCATGGCCTTCGGCGTGGGCGGCGGCATCGAGCGGGCGAACAAGGTCATGATGCCTGTGCTGTTCTTTCTCTTTGCGGGACTGGGCATCTACATTGCGACGCTGCCCGGCGCGGGCGACGGCTACCGCTACATCTTTACCCTCGACCCCGTGGGCCTTGCCGACCCGAAGCTGTGGATCTACGCCTTCGGTCAGGCGTTCTTCTCGCTCTCCGTGGCGGGAAACGGCACGGTGATCTACGGCTCCTACTTCTCGGACGACGAGTCGATCCCCTCCGCCGCGCGCAATGTGGCGCTGTTCGATACGCTGGCGGCGCTGCTGGCGGCGCTCGTCATCATTCCCGCGATGGCGGCAGGCGGCGCGGACCTTTCCGACGGCGGCCCGGGACTGATGTTCATTTTCCTCGTGAACGTGTTCAACGGGATGCCCGGAGGGCGCGTGATCGGGCTGGTGTTCTTCCTCTGCGTGCTCTTCGCGGGGCTCACCTCGCTTGTGAACCTCTACGAGGTCTCGGTCGAGGCGCTGCAGGATAAGCTGCACTTCAAGCGCGTGGCGGCGGTCGCAGTCATTGCCGTGATCGGCACGGCGGTGTCGCTGTGCATTCAGGCCATCGTCTCCGACTGGATGGATGTGGTGTCCATCTACATCTGCCCGCTCGGCGCGCTGCTGGCCGGCATCCTGTTCTTCTGGGTGGCGGGGAAGGACTTCGTCCTTGCCGCGGTCAACAAGGGCGCGGGCAAGCCCATCGGCGCGTGGTTCTATCCTCTGAGCAAATACGTCTACTGCGCCTGCGCGCTGCTCGCGCTCATCGCGGGCGCGCTCCTCGGCGGCATCGGCTGAGACGAAAGCGCCGTCCCACGGACGGCGCTTTTCGACGAAATGCGGTTAGATATACTTAACCATCCATGATTTCTTAACGATTTGACCTATTGACAGAGTAGGGAAGTGCTCGTATAATATATGACAGATTGTCATTTTACGACAGCTTGTCATACAGGAGGGGCCTATGCCGACCGATACCTTTTTCCGTCTGCCGGAGGAGAAGCGAGCACGCATTTTGGAGGGCGCGTGGAGCGAATTTACCGCCGTGCCCTACGCCGAGGCGTCCATCAACCGCATCGTGCAGACCTCGCGCATCCCGCGCGGCAGCTTTTACCAGTATTTCGAGGATAAGAACGACCTGTTCCTCACCCTCATCGACGAGATCCGCGACCAGTTTCTCGATCTGTTCCATGATACGCTCGAGCGCTCGGGCGGAGACCTTTTTGCCATGCCGCTCGCGCTGCTCGACGCCATGGTCGCCCCGAGCGGCTGCATCACGCCGGCGTTTTCCCGCGCCTTCGCGCTGCTGAGCCTGAATGTCAATATGGACGTGCAGCAGCTCTTCTTTGAGCGCGCGGCGGGGGAGCTCTGCCCGCAGAAGCTCCTCGAGCACATCGACCCCACGCTCCTGCGCACGCAGGAGGACGGCTTTGTGGACGACGTATTCACCCTGCTCGTGGGAGCGCTTGCCTGCGCCATCGCCCGCACGCTGAAAAAGCCGGAGAGCTTCGCGCTCGAGCGCGAGCGGATGCGCGGGCGCATTGAGATCATCAAAAACGGCAGCGCTGCCGTACCCGAAGGAGGACACCGCAAATGAAGAAAAGATGGACGGCTCTGCTGCTCGCCCTCGCCATGCTCTCAGCGCTGGCGGTCGGCGCGCTGGCAGATGAACAGGACAAAGAGAAAACCGCCGCGGAGGAGACCGCGCAGACCACGCCGGACGCGGCAGGCACGCTGAGCTTTGAAAACCTCGGCGCGCGTATGCGCACAGGAAACTACACCCTTCTCTCGCTCGAGGAGAATGTCGCCGCGATCGAGTGCTTGGACTATGACAAGATGTACGAGGACCTGCGCAACGGCCTCAACAGTATCGCCTCCGCCCAGTGGGGTCTGATCCAGATGGGACAGGGCGAGAGCTACACCTATGAGACCCTTACACAGCGCTACGACGCCCTGCGCAAGACCTTCGACGACATCAAGGAGGGCAAGCTCCAGCAGGACAACGCCGACCTCGTCCGCCAGCTGCGAAATATGCAGGATTCTCTTACGGCGATGGGGGAATCCCTTTATGTGAATCTTCTGTCACTGGAGGAGCAGTCCGCCGCGCTGACGAGACAGACCGCGGCGCTTGACCGCACGATCGTGGAAGTGAAGCTGCGCTATGAGCTCGGTCAGGTCAGCGCCATGACGCTTCAGCAGACGGAAGCGGGCAAGGCGCAGGTGGAGAGCGGAAAAGCGGCGCTTGATGCCGCCGTCGCACAGCTGCGCCGTCAGCTCAACGCCATGATCGGGGAGGAGCTGACCGCGCCGCTCACGCTCAATGCGCTTCCCGGGGTGACCGCAGAGCAGCTTGCCGCCATGGATGTGGAGAAGGACCTGGAAAAGGCAAAGGCGGCGAGCTATGATCTCTACGCCGCCAAGCTCACGCTCGAGGACGCGGACGAGGAATACAAAGACAAGGCGGGCGATCTCGGCTACAACAAGGACAATTATGAGTATATTGCCGTCAAGCACCAGTGGCAGGCGGCGCAGTACACCTACAACGCCGCCGTGCAGAACTTCGAGCTGAGCTTCCGCTCGCTCTATGACAGCGTGCAGAGCTACGCGAGCGCGCTGAATGCGGCGAAGGTCTCGCTCGAGTGCGAGCGCAGCGACCTCGCGGCCGCACAGCTCAGGTACGAGCAGGGCACGATCTCCGAGAACGCCCTGCATACGGCAGAGGACGAGCTTTACACCGCGCAGGACACCGTCTCCGGCGCGGAGCGCGACCTGTTCACCGCATACAACAACTATCGCTGGGCCGTGGACTACGGCCTGCTGGCCGGCTGAGGAGGGCTGAAACGATGAAACAGAAAACGATTTCCCTGCTGCTGGCGCTCGCGCTGGCGCTGAGCCTTGCGGGCTGCAAAAAGGAAGAGACCGTCACCGCGCCCGCCGGTGTCGCCGTGCAGGTGCAGACGGTCGAGGCGCAGGACATCGCCTCGGAGAACACGGTCTCCGGTCAGGTGACCGCCGGCAGCGAAACGAGCGTCTACGTCACGGCCACGGCCAAATGCACCGCCGTTTATGTCGAGGCGGGCGACGCGGTCAAGGCGGGCGACGTGATCTGCTCGCTCGACATGGAAAGCTCGCTCGCGCAGTACCGCGCGGCGGAGATCGGCTACACGAGCGCCGCGTCGAGCTACAGCGCCCAGAAGGACATCCTCGACCGTCAGGTCGCCCTGTACGAAAAAAACTGGAACGACACCAAGGCGCTTTTCGAGATCGGCGCGGCCTCCCAGTCGGAGGTCGACCAGATGGAGCTGCAATACCTCTCCACCAAGGCGCAGCGCGATTCCACGCTCGCCCAGCTTGAAGCGAGTATGCAGAGCGCGAAGTCGAGCTACGAGCAGCTTGCCCTCGCGATGGAGAACATCGACAGCCATGGCAACGTCATCGCGCCGGTGGACGGCGTGCTCGCCTCGCTCACCGCGAGCGAGGGCGGCATGGTCTCGCCCAGCTACGCCGTCGCCGTCATCGACGGCGCGGAGCAGATGAAGGTCACCGTCATGGTCTCCGAGGCGCTGGTGCCCAAGCTCGCCATCGGCGACACGGTCACGGTCCGCGTCAGCGCGGCGGACGCCGAATTTGAGGGCGTGATCCGCTCCGTCGAAAAGACCGCCAATCAGGTGACAAAGCTCTACACCGTCACCGTCACGGTGCCCGCGGAGGTCGAGGGCCTGCTCTCCGGTATGTTTGCCGACGTCACCTTCCACACCGCCGTGAGCGAGAGCGCGGTCGTCGTGCCGAGCGAGGCCATCCTCACGAGCAGCGACAGGCAGTATGTCTTTATCGTCGAGAACGACACGGCAAAGCGCGTCGACATCACCACGGGCCTCACCGGCAGCGGCATGACCGAGGTCACGAGCGGTCTTGACGCGGGCGAGCAGCTCGTCACCGTGGGCCAGCAGTACCTCTCCGACGGCGACGCCGTGCGCGTCGTGGAGGGATAAGCTCCATGAACATTGCAAAATTCTGCATCAGACATAAGGTCACAACGCTGCTCGCGGTCATTATGATCGCCGTGTTCGGCGTGGTCTACACCACCCAGCTCCAGATGGCGCTGCTGCCGAACATCGAGTACCCCGCGGCCTATGTGTACTGCTACTACAACGGCGCGGGCCCTGAGGACATCGAGCAGCTCGTCACGCGCCCGCTCGAGTCCGCCATCATGTCGGTGCCCGGCGTCGACTCTGTCACCTCCTCGAGCGCCGACAGCATCTCGACCATCCAGATCATGTACGTTGAGAACACCGACGTGGACATCGCGGCGACCAAGCTGCGCGAGAAGTTCGACGCGCTCAGCCTGCCCGACGGCTGCGGCTCTCCCGTCATTCTGAACATCAACGTGTCCGAGATGATGCCGAGCGCCATCGTCGGCCTCCTCGGCGACGACCTCGCTGCCCTCCAGCAGCAGGCGGAGAATGTGGTCGCACCCGCGCTCGAGCGCATCGACGGCGTGGCGTCCGTCTCCGTCTCCGGCGGTGTGGAGCGTCAGATCACCGTGACGCTCGACGCGCAGCGCGCCGCGGGCTACGGCCTCTCCACCAGCTACATCACGCAGATCCTGCAGGCGGAGAACCTGCTCTATCCCGCCGGCGAGGTCTACAACGGCAGCCAGAAGCTCTCCGTCACCACCGACGCGCAGCTCTCCACGGTCGATGAGGTCGCCAACATCAACATCCCGCTCCAGACCGGCGGCACGGTGCGCCTCGGCGAGGTCGCCGACGTCGCCTTCGAGACCTCCGACCGCGACGCCATCGCCGCGATGGACGGTACGCCCGGCATCATCCTACAGGTCAGCAAGCGCTCCGGCGCGAACGAGGTTAAGACCGCCGAGGCGGTGGCCGCGGCGATGGAGGAGCTGGCGGCGAAGGACGGCTCCATCCACTACGCCATCCCCTACGTCGCGAGCGAGTACATCAACGTCGCCGTCGACGCCGCGCTCGAGGGCATCATCCTCGGCGTCGTGCTTGCGGCGCTCGTGGTGTGGCTGTTCCTGCGCCGCGGCGGCGCGACCATGACCATCGCGGTCTCCATGCCCGTGTGCATCCTCGCGGTGTTCGTGCTGATGTACGTCTGCGACCTGACGCTCAACATGATGAGCCTCGGCGGCATCGCCATGGGCGTCGGCATGATCGTGGATAACTCCATCATCGTGCTCGAAAACATCTACCGCTGGGCGTCCGAGGGACACGACCGCATGACCAGCTGCGTCGAGGGCACGAAGGAGGTCACGCTCTCGCTGACCGCCTCGACCCTCACCACCGTCGCGGTGTTCCTGCCGCTCGGCCTCACCGGCGGCATCGCGGGTCAGATCTTTAAGGACTTCTGCCTGACCATCGCCTTCCTCATTCTCGGCTCGCTCGCTGTCGCCGTGACGCTCGTGCCGCTGCTGTGCTACTTCCTGCTCGACGAGAGCAAGGTGCATCTTGACGCCCTGCAAAGGGCGCAGAAGGGCGGACGCCGCGCGCAGAAGCTCATGGACTGGTATGTGAAAAAGCTCGACTACTATGTGCATCACCTCAAGCGCGGCGTGCTGGTGTCCGTCGCCCTCGTCGCGGTATTCCTCGCCGCCTGCCTGAACACCAAAATGGTGCTCCTGCCCGAGATGGACGAGGGCATGGTCACCGTGACCGTCTCCATGCCCATCGGCTCAAAGGTCGAGCAGGCGGCGGCGATGGCGGAGCGTGTCGCCGCCATTGCCGAGGAGACCATCCCCGAGCTTGCAAGCTACTACTACACCGCTGATAGCGGTCAGAGCGCCAGCCTGGTGCTCAACCTCACCGACAAGGGCGAGCGTGACCGCAGCGCGACCGACATTGCCAACGCCCTGCGCGACGCGACCTATGACGTCGCCGGCTGCGAGATCACCTGCTCGGCCTACGACATGGGCGCGATGATGGGCGGCAGCGGCGTGAGCGTCAACATCACGGGCGAGGACTACACCACGCTCAAGATGATCGCGGATGACCTCACCGCGCAGATCGCGGCGATCCCCGGCGCGGTGGACGTTTCCTCCACGGTCGCCGAGCAGGTGCCGCAGGTCAAGGTGACCGCGGACCGTCAGGCGTGCTCGCAGTACGGCCTGACCGCCTACAGCGTCGCCGCAGCGGTGCGCTCCGGCCTGACCGGAACCACCGCCACCACCGTCACCATCGACAATAAGGAGGTCGACGTGGTCGTGCGCGGCGACGGCCGCGCGGAGGAGAGTCTGGACGCCCTGCGCTCCATGGCGATCTCCACACCGACCGGCGGCAGCGTGCCGCTCGGCAGCATTGCCGACGTCAGCGTCGTCATGTCCCCGCAGACCATCACGCGCTACAACCAGTCCCGTCAGGTGACCATCTCCGGTGACGCTGCGGACGGCGACACGAGCGCCATGGCCAAGAGCATCCGCGCCATCCTCGCGGGCTACACCCTCCCCGGCGGCTACACCGCCGAGCTTGCCGGTGGCTACGCGGAGATGATGGAGAACTTCTCCGACCTCGGCCTTGCGCTCATCGTCTCCGTCGGCCTTGTGTACTTCGTGCTGGCCTCGCAGTTCGAGTCCTTCGTCATGCCGGTCATCATCATGATGATTCTGCCCATCGCCTTTGCCGGCGCGCTCTTCGCGCTGCCGCTCACAGGCAAGGACCTTTCGATGATCTCGCTCGTCTCCCTCATCATGCTTGCCGGTACGGTGGTCAACGCCTCCATCGTCCTCGTGGACTACATCAAGCAGCGCCGTGACCGCGGCGAGACGCGCGAGGAGGCCATTCTCCACGCCTGCCCGCTGCGTATCCGCCCCGTGCTGATGACCACGCTCACCACCATCCTCGCTCTCGTGCCGACGGCGCTCGGCATGACCGGCAAGATGAACGAGATGATGAGCGACATGGGCACCACCATGATCGCCGGTATGCTCGTCTCGACCGTCATCACGCTGCTCTTCACTCCCGTGTACTACTGCGTCATCGACGACCTGACGCACCGCCGGGAGCGGAGGAAGGCCAAAAAGCTCGCCGCCGCGCAGAGCAAACCATAAAACAGCAAAGCAAAACGGAAGGACCGCGCTCGCGGTCCTTCCGTTTATTCAATAGGCTCTCAGCCGTTGTCTCCGCCGTCCGCCGGCTCTGCGGCGCCCTCCGCGGACGCTTTCCCACCGGCGGCGTCCTCCGCGGGCGTCTTCGCCGGGCGGTCCGCCTCCGCGGGACCGTCCTCGATGGGACGCTCCTCGCTCCGATCGGGCAGGACGGTCGCCTGCCCGTCGAGCCGGCGGTTGACGAACATCCGCGCGGGATCGGCGCTGCGGTTCTTCAGCAGGATGACCGCCGTGAGAACGATCATCACAAGGCTCAGCGCCTGCGACACGCGCACGCGCTCGCCGAAGAGCGTGACGTGGAAGAGATACAGGCTGTCGGTCCGCAGCCCCTCGATCCAGAAGCGCCCGATGCCGTACCAGAGGAAGTAAAAGCAGGTGTTCTCGCCGTCGAAGCGCCGTACCTTGTCCACCGCAAGGCAGAGGAGCAGCAGCCCCGCGACGTTCCAAAGGCTCTCATACAGGAACGTCGGATGCACGTCGATATAGTAGGTGCCGCTGATCCACAGCCGCATCCGCCACGGCAGCTCGGTCATGCCGCCGAAGGCCTCGCGGTTGAAGAAGTTGCCCCAGCGCCCGATGGCCTGTCCGATGAAAAAGCCCGCCACGCAGCAGTCGGCAAGCGCCCAAAGGCTGAGCTGCTTTTTTCGGCAAACGAGCCACGCGGTCAAAAATGCCGCGAGGATGCCGCCGTAGATGGCAAGCCCGCCGTCCCAGATGCGGTAGGTCTCCGCCCAGTCGATGCTGCCGTCCGCAAGGCGGAACTGGTCAAGGTAAAAGAGCACATAGTAGACCCGCGCGCCGACGATGGCAAAGGGAATGGCCCAAAGCACGGTGTCGATCACGTCGTCCTCGGTCAGACCGTAGCGCGGCGCGCGCTTCATGCAGAACCACAGGGCGATGAGCAGCCCCGCGGCGATGAGCACGCCGTACCAGTAGATGCCGTTGCCGATGTCGAGCAGCTTGGGCGAGAGGGTAAAGCGCCAGTCGCCGAACAGCCCGGGAAAGCTGATGTCTGCGTTGGGATAACTCATTGGGAAGCTCCCTCCTTCTTGGGGATAAGAATGGACAGCGCGCTGCGCTCCTCGACGATGCTCTCGCGCAGAAACGTCTCCACATCCGCGCGGGTGACGGAATCGTACACCTCTGGGAAGCGGAAGGGATCAAAGTCGCGGAACGCGCCGTCCGCGACCGACACGGCGATGTTCTCAAAGCTGTTGAGCGCGCGCAGCGTCGAGCCGAAACTCGCGCGGCGGAGCTGCTGATAGAACGCCTCGTCCACGCCCTCGCGCGCGAGGCGCTGCGCCTCGTCCAGAATGGCGCGCACGACCGTCTCGGGCGCATCACTGTCGCCGCCCGCGTAGAGATAGGCAATACCGGGCAGCTGGTCGAAGCCGCCGCCGAAGCTGCCGTTGATGAGACCCTTATCGTAGAGCCGCTGGTAGAGCGGCGAGGAATCGCCGAGCAGGATGTCGCAGGCGATGTCCGCGATGATGTCCTGCCGCATCAGCGCCGCGCCGTCCGCTGCGGGAGGGCACTTGAAGCCAACGAGGAACTGCGGCATCGAGACCTCCATCGCCTCGCGGCGGCACTTCTCGACGACGCGCATATCCTCCTGCCCGTAGTCGCGCTCGATGACCTCGCCGCGGCTATTCGGCAGGATCTCCTCCGCGATGGCGGCGATCTCGTCGGGCTTCACGTCGCCGACGACGCACAGCATCATGTTCGCCGGGTCGTAGAACGCCTTGTGGCAGGCATAGAGCGTTTCGGGCGTGATCTCCGCAATGCTCTCCACCGTACCGGCGATGGCGACGCGGGCGGGGGAGGAGTGGTACAGGCACTCGAGCAGGTTGGTGTAGACCCTCCAGTCGGGCGTATCCTCCACCATGCGGATCTCCTGACCGATGATGCCGCGCTCCTTGTCCACGCTCTCCTGCGTGAAGTAGGGGACGGAGACGAACGAGAGCAGGATCTTCAGATTCTCCTCAAAGTGCTCCGTGCAGTCGAAGTAATAGGCGGTCGTCGCGTTGGAGGTGAAGGCGTTCGGCTCCGCGCCGTTCTGGCTCAGAACCTGCAAAGCGTTGCCGTCCTCGGTGTCGAACATCTTGTGCTCCAGATAGTGCGCGATGCCGGCGGGTGTATCGTGCCACACGCCGTCGAGCCGGAAGCGCATATCCATGCCGCCGTAGCGCGTGGTGAAAAAGGCGTAGCGCTTGCGGTAGAGGGGTTTGGGCACAACGGCGACGGTCAGTCCGTTCGGCAGCGTGGTCCGCAGCACCGTTTCGCCGATGCGGGGATAATTCGTTTCGTTCCACTTCATTGCGCCGCGCCCTCCTTTCCGGTGAGGAAATAGACCGTGTCGAGCCGGATGCTCCGCGCCGCCTCGGCGACGCGCTCGGGCGTGACGGCCTCGAGCTGCGCGATCAGCGCGTCGGTATCCTCCCACAGCCCCGTCGCGGCCTGTCCGAGATAGTATTCCTCCAGCCGGCCCGCGCTGTCCTCGCGCGAGCGGAGCGAGGAGAGCATACAGCTCCGCGCGCCCTCCAGCTCCCACGGTTCGAAGTCGCCGTTCTGCACGGCCTCGAGCTGCGCGGCGATCTCGCGCCGCGCGACCTCGTAATTTTGCGCCTCAATGCCGCTCGACACCGTAATGATGCCCTTGGACCGGTGGTAGCCGGACGAGGCATAGTAGCACAGCGAGAGCTTCTCGCGCACGTTCAGAAACAGCTTGGAGTTGGAGTAGCCGCCGAAGATGAGGTTCGCCAGCAGCAGCGCGGCGTGTCCTCGCTCGCGGCGCGGTAGCCCATGGCGAGCTTCGCCTGCGTCACGTCCATCGTCTCCGTGATCTCGCGCACCGTTTCGGGCGCACCCACACGCTCAGCGACCGCAGGCTCGGCGACCCGCTCGCGCGGGAGCGCTGCCAGCGCACGGTCCAGCGCCCCCTCCACGCGCGCGCAGTCCGCGCTGCCGCAGTAGAACAGCTCAATGCGCGCCGTGGCAAGAAGCTCGCTGTAATAGCGGTAGAGCGTCTGGTTCGTCAGCCTTTCCACGCCCGTCACGGTGCCGAGCCGGTCGATGCCGTAGCGTTCGCCGCGGCACATCTCCTGCAAAAGCCGCGCGTCGGCGTAGTCGCGCTTGTCGTTGAGGATGCTCTCAATGGCGTCGATCAGGTTCTCCTTTTCGCTCTCCACATAGTCGCTCAGGAAGCGCCCGTTCCGCGTGAGCGGATCGAGCAGCAGCTCGCCGAGCAGGTCGGCCATCGGCTCGAGCAGCCGCTCTCCGCCGGGGACATAACGCTCGTCAAGAAAGCTGCCGACAAAGCCGAGGCATTGATTCTCGCCTTTCTTGCGCACGGTGTAGGCGATGGACGCCCCGTAAAGGCGGTCCAGCTCCGCGGCGATCGAGCGCATATCGCGGTGCGCGGTCGTGCCGCGGCGCAGCACGGCGGGCAGCAGCGCACCGGCGGCGACGGTGCTCTCTTCCAGCGGCGTGATGAGCTGCGCGCCCAGCACGCCGGTCTTGAATTTTGCGGCGGGGACGTAGGTCAGAAAAACGCCCTCCGCCAGTTCCTTTCGCAAGGGCTCCATAAAAGCGGCTCCTTTTCTATTCTATATTGATGGTAGCATAGCACGAAAATGTGAACATTACCACATCTTTTCATAAAATCTTTCCCATTCGCCGTTTTTCCCGCGAATAAGCCTTGACTTTTCTGCTAAACTCGTGTAAACTGATTCCTGTTGTAAAGTGTTATGACTTTACACGGAATACTCAAAGGAGGATTCCCCGTGAAAAATCAGACCTTTCGCATGACGATGCTCTTTGACTTCTACGGCGAACTCCTCACCGAGCGGCAGAAGGAATTTTACGAGCTTTACTACGACGAGGACCTGTCCCTCTCCGAGATCGCCGAGAACTACGGCATCTCCCGCCAGGGCGTCCGGGACGTGATCGTCCGGGCCGAGGCCATCCTCACCGATCTGGAGGATAAGACCGGCCTGATCAAGCGGTTCCACGCCATGCACAAGCAGCTCCAGCAGATCGCCGAGGACGCGGAAAAGATCCTGGAGCGCAACGGCAGCTATGACGACCCAGACATCGAGGCGGCGGCCCGGGAGATCCGGGAGCTGGCCCAGGTGCTTCAAAAGGAGTAACCATGGCGTTTGAAGGACTTTCTGAAAAGCTCTCCGCCGCATTCAAAAAGCTGCGGGGCAAGGGCCGTCTCTCCGAGGCCGACGTCAAGGAGGCTATGCGGGAGATCCGCCTGGCCCTGCTGGAGGCGGACGTCAGCTATAAGGTGGTCAAGGATTTT
>ERZ773277.2156-NODE-2156-length-13640-cov-2.780125_pt1 | contig 13640 bp, 10 predicted proteins | sample MGYA00511957_ERZ773277 | MGnify/ENA primary metagenome ERZ773277 (study PRJEB29015, sample SAMEA2737800) | human gut metagenome | biome: human gut; feature: human-associated habitat; material: faeces | place: China | collected 2012 ... | reverse complement strand
ATACTTACGGTGTAGATAAGGGTCGTATCACAAAAGAAGATATGTGTCGCGTTCTGTCTGAAAATCCTGCAAAACTGTATGGCTTATACCCGAGAAAGGGCGTGATCGCTCCAGGAAGTGACGCAGACCTTGTGATCATGCGTACAGGTGTAGAAGATGTGATCACAGCCAAAGATCAGGTCCAGAATGTAGATTATGCACCATTTGAAGGTACAAAAGTGACCGGAAGAGTGGAAAGCGTGTTCTTACGTGGACTTCAGGCTGTAAAGGACGGAAAAGTGGTAGAAGAGAAGAAGGGCGAGTTCCTGAAGAGAGGAAAATATGCTCTGTAAAATAGAGTGAGTGAGAAAACGGGCTCTGGCAGCTGACTAATGTGGCTGCCGGGCCCGTTTTTTGTTATGGCAGTTGACTTTCTCCGCCTGGCGGCGGGAAAGCGTGTGTATATGCACGCAAGCCCGTCAGCAGCTGGGAAATTGCAAGTCTTCCGCCAACAGCGGAAAAATCCTGAGTATATGCACGAAACCCCGCTGCCGGGCGGGGTTCCAATGCTATATTTATCTCACTTTCGTAAAAATTCCTCGCAAATCATAGATTGCATGCCGTGGACATTTCACTGCACACATACCGCAGCTTAAGCAGGATGCTTCATCAATCACTGCGCAGTTGTCTTCTACGTGGATGGCACTGGCAGTACAGGTCTTTTCGCAGATGCCGCAGCCGATACAGCTGACGGCACAGACACCTCTTGCGTCTTTGCCTTTATCTTTGTTGGAACATTTAACAGCAATGGTATTGGCACAGTCGTGTAAGTGGATGATGTGCTGAGGACATTCTCTGGTGCAGCGTCCGCAGGTGATACATTTTTCTTCATCTACTTCAGCTACGCCATGTTCATTCAGATGGATGGCACCGAATTTACAGCTTTCTACACATTTTCCGCAGGCGATACAGCCATAGGAACAGCTGGAGCCTTCTGTTACATGACATCCGCCGTTGCAGGCTACAAAAGCAGAACGATATGGAAATTTCTTTTTAACAGCCATGATTAGAATCTCCTTTCATAAGGTGTTCCTGAAATTGGAAGGCTGTAGCGGCGTTCTCCGTCACAGCGATAGTAAGCGTCTGTAATGGCCGGAGCAGTAGGGATAGAAGTGATCTCTCCGATACCGATGGCTCCGCAGGCTACATTCAGACCAGGTTTGTCAATAACAATGGCTTCGATCTCAGGTACTTCATGAGCGCGGAAGAGACCTAAAGAACCATATTTTTCAATAGGCTTGCAGTTGTCATCAATTGGATAACGCTCTCTTAAAGCATATCCCATGGACATAACGACACCGCCCTCGATCTGGCCTTCGCAGGATAATGGGTTTACTGCCTTACCTACATCATGGGCAGCAACCATTTTCTCGATCTTCTTGGTCTTTGGATCGACGATGCACATCTGGGTAGCATAACCGTAAGCTACGTGGGATACAGGGTTTGGTACGTCAGCTCCTAACGGGTCTGTCTTTGCAAGGTATTCACCGTAGAATACCTGTCCCTTCAGGTCATCTAAGGAATGATGTTCGCTGGCATTCTTTGCTTCCATTACCTTTTCGCAGGCACGGCGGCAGGCTTCACCGGTAACTAAAGTCTGGCGGGAACCGGAAGTATCACCGGAGTCAGGTGCGATCCAGGTGTTGCTCCGCTCATATACGATCTGGTCTCTTGTCAGGTCAGTATTTGTAACTACCATCTGTACCAGGACGGTACCAAGTCCCTGTCCAATACAGGAAGCACCGGTATAGATGTGCAGTTTTGCGTCATCTTCTACGATTAGTTTTACACGGCCCCAGTCAGGGATACCAACGCCGACACCGGCATTCTTCATAGCACAGGCAAGACCAACGGCTTTACCAGAAGCTACAGCAGCGTCATATTCTTCTTTTACAGCTTCCAGTGTTTCAACCAGACCGGTGGAATTATCTACGATCTGACCGTTTGGAAGAACGCCGCCCGGACGGATGGCATTGCGGTAGCGGATCTCCCAAGGAGTGATACCGATCTCATCTGCCATCATGTTCAGAAGAGTTTCTACTGCAAAACAGGTCTGTGTTACGCCGAAACCGCGGAAAGCACCGGCTGGCGGGTTGTTTGTATAATAAGCAGTTCCCTCGATCTCAAAGTTTTCATAAGCATAAGGACCTGCAGCGTGGGTACATGCACGTTCCAGAACAGGACCGCCAAGGGAAGCGAAAGCACCTGTATCAGAAGTAACTTTTGCCTTAACGCCCATGATCTTACCGTTTTCATCACAGCCCATGGTGAAATCCATAACAAAGTGATGACGCTTTGGATGTACCAGGAGAGACTCTGCTCTTGTAAGGCTTACTTTTACAGCACGGCCTGTGCAGTAGGTCATCAGTGCAGCGTGATGCTGAACGGACATATCCTCTTTGCCGCCGAAACCGCCGCCAACTAAGGCATTCTGTACCTTGACTTTTTTGCTTCCTAACAGTCTGGTACATTCGTGAAGGGTAGTATGGGAAGACTGGTCAGTAGTGATCAGGAACACATCGCCGTCACTGTCCATATAGGAAACAACACATTCCGGTTCCAGGAAAGCATGCTCAGTCCACGGAGTCTCAAAGTGATGGGAAATAACGTGTGCTGCATGTTTGATGGCTTCCTCAGCATTGCCGCGACAGACATGTTTGTAAGCCTGTACATTGGAGGTTTCCTCATCATATACTAAAGGTGCATCTGGTGCAGCTGCTTCTTCAATGTTGTGGATAGCCGGAAGTACCTCATACTCAACTTTTACCAGTTTCTTTGCTTTCTCCAGAGTTTCTCTGTCTTCAGCAACCACCAGGGCAATGGCATCTCCCAGATAATGGGTCAGACCGCCTACCGGGATCAGTGTATATTGGTCATGCTTTAAGTGTCCAACCAGATTTTCACCAGGAACATCTTCTGCAGTAAGTACAGCCACAACACCAGGAAGTGCTTTTGCTGCAGAAATATCAATAGAAAGCACACGAGCTCTTGGATATTTGCTTCGTACAGCAGAGCCATAGCACATGTTGTCAAAATAGAAGTCGTCCGGATATTTGCCATATCCTAAAACTTTTTCTTCTACGTCCAGACGATGGACTCTGGAACCGATCTTCCAGTCAGTTGCGCTGTCTTCCGGGATAATTCCTTCACGTTTGATCTTGGCTGCCAGACGGATCGCAGCAATGATCTTTACATAACCGGTACAGCGGCAGTAGTTGTTGCGGATGGCATAGCGTATCTCAGCTTCTGTCGGATCTGGATTTTTATCTAACAGTGCTTTGGTACACATAACCATGCCAGGGATACAGAAACCGCACTGTACAGCACCTGCTTCCCCGTAAGCGCAGGTGTAAACTTTGGATTCCCAGTCAGTAAGGCCTTCTACGGTAATAATGTTGCGGCCCTCTAAGGTGTCCGTGGTAGGAACACAGGCGCGACAGGTTTCACCGTCAATGATAACGGTACAGGCACCGCAGGCACCCTGACTGCATCCGTCTTTTACGGAAGTCAGTTTTAGCTCGTCACGCAGGAACCGTAACAGGGACTGCTTACGTGTAGTTGTCACAGACTTGCCGTTTACAAAGAATGTAGACATATGTATAATCTCCTTTCAAGGTAGGAACAAATAAGTTGTTAAAACGAATAATAAACCGACCATTTATACTTTTATTTTATCATAAAATAAACAAAAAGCAACAACAATCTCAAAAAAATTTATGTATGAACAAAAAAATTGTAAGCGCTTATTTCAAGGGAGAATAACGAAAATCCCCGGTTTTTGAAGATAACGTAAGTCACTTTCAGAAATCGGGGATGTAATTGGTAAAATATGGAAAAATTATTTTTGTGGGAGAAAAAACTATTTCTTTTTGGGGTCCGGACGTTCTGCACGAAGCTGGTCTGTCAGCTGCTCGATCATCTGCATTTTCATATACACATCAAAGGAAAGTTCACAGATAAAGGAAAATAATTTCAGGTAATCCTGGTCGCCGTCTTCCTCAGAAACATCCTGGAATGTATCCATTGCTTTCTGGAATTTAGAGGCGATATCTGTTTTAATAGAGGACATTTCACTTTCTTCTAATGTAAATACTTCTCTGTAAATGTCTTCCAATGAAAGACTGGAACCATGACCTGTAAAATGTTTGGCGGTGATAGGCTTAAACAGTTCTTCAATATCCCTGAAAGATAACAGGCTCTTAAAATAGTAGATAAAGATCAGCATGAGCATGTGTTCTTTGGAATATTTCTTTTTAACAGGTGGTGGGAGAAGATTATTTTTTGCGTAATTATTGATCATGGTCTTGGTAAGGACCTTGTCTTCTTCATACCGTCTGGTGTTCTTTAAATGTTCTTCCATAAAGGTTGTGACCTGATCCATATACAGGTCAATATTGGGGATCTCTTCCGGTTGTACGTGGGTCTGTCTGTCAAGATAGGCGAAAAGATCCTGAAGCCGTTCTTCATTTATTTTCATTAAAAGTCACCTCGGTTTATATTGTAACATTGCTATATATATTATATAGTATTGAATACTATATGACAAGAATAAAATGTTGATGATTTTTTGAATGAAATGGTTTATAATGTTTCGATGTAACGTTACTTTAATAAGTTCACGCGTAAAACAGCTAAAGAAGTGAAGGTGAAAATACACATAATATTAAGAGCAACTTAAAAAATACACTGTAAAAAACAAATAAAACAAAAACAGAAAAATAAAGATTAATAAAATAAATTGCACAAAAACTATTTGACATATATCATTGGCAATGCTATAATTCATTTAACAACATTATTAATAATATTAGAGATAATATTAAAAAAGGAGGAAGATATATGAAGAAGAGAGCAATGGTGATGGCAGTGGCAGCTATGATGGCAGCCGGAGCACTGACCGCATGCGGAGGCGGTTCCAAGGATACCGCAGGTACAGCTGACACAAAAGCCGCTGAAGAGACCAAGGCAGAGGAAAAGAGCGAGGAGACCGGTGCAGAAGCATCTGGTGAGAAGCAGGTATTCCCGGCTGGTACAGTAACTGTATATGCAATGGGTAACCCGCAGTACAGACAGCAGTGGTTTGAGACCTGGCTGGACAACCACAGAGACATCGCTCCGGATGTTAAGATCGAGTTTGTACAGACCAAGGGTACTGCTGATATCCGTGAGAAGATCACAATGACCGCACTTTCCGGTGCTACCGATGACCTTCCGGATGCAGCTATGTTAGACCCTGTTACCATCCAGGACCTTGCAAAGGCAGGATTATTAAAGGATGAGACAGAGTACCTGACCCCACTTATTGACAAGATGGTAGATGGTGCAACTACAGATGCAACCATCAGCGGTCACATCTATGCACTGCCTGACTCTGTAAGACCTCAGGTTCTGTTCTACAACAAAGCTATTTTCGATGAGTATGGCATTGATCCAGAAATGATGAAGACTATGGACGGCTATATCGAAGCTGGACGTCAGTTAAAGGAAAAGAGCAACGGAGAAGTTTACTTATCTTATATCGATCCTACCAGCAAGACCTGGAGATACTGGGGACGTCGTGGTTTAATGCCATCTGCAGGTGCTAAGATCTGGGATGAGAACGGTGAAGTTGTGATCGGTTCTGACGAAGGAACCAAGAAAGCTTTAGGCGCTCTTGATACTATGAATACAGAAGGACTTCTGTTAAAGACCACCATCATGGAGCCGGCTCTGTATGATGCAATCAACAAAAAGCAGGTTGCTACTTTCTGCATCGGCGCTTTCTGGGATGAGTTCATGCGTAAGAACTGTGAAGCTACCAAGGGTGACTGGAGAGTTATGTCCGCACCTGAATTTGAGGGTGTAAACAAGGCAGGTGCTCCTGTTTCCCAGTACATGGGTATCATTGAAAAAGGTGACAATCCTTATTCCGAACTGTTCCGTATGATGTGGTATGATTTCACCTTTGACGGAGCTGCAAAAGAAGAGTGGGTTAAGTCCATGGAAGAACAGAATGCTCCTTATTCCAACCCTGTTTCCAAGGAACTGTTACAGTCTGACTTCTGGAAAGAACCATCCGATTTCTACGGCGGAATGTCCTTCCGTGAAATGGAAGGTAAGTGCCTGGAGAATGGCGCAGAGAACCTGGTTGTAACTCCTCAGGATGCTGAAGCAGATGAGATCATTTCTGCAGAGTTAGAGAACTATGTTGCAGGCAACCAGACCATGGATGAAGCAATTGCAAACATGGACAAGAACTTAAAGGCTAAGATCGGAAAAGCCGAGATCGTTAAATAATCTATTTATAAACAGCCAGGCGGTTTACTGACAGAAGACCGCCTGGCGTAACTAAAGGAGGAGGTAGAACATGCTTAAGGCACTGAAAAAGTATAAAGCTCCCTATCTGTTTATTCTGCCCTTTTTTATCCTGTTTTTCGTATTCCAGCTGGTTCCTACCATATGGACATTCTACATCAGTTTTACTGACTGGAAGGGAATTGGGGATCCGGAATTTTCCGGTCTGGGCAATTACAAGAAAATGATGGTTGACAACATGTTCTGGGAGTCACTTGGAAATACAGTTGTCTATTGGCTGACAGGCCTCGTCTTTATTTTATTCTGTGCACTGTTGATTGCATGTCTGTTAAACAGCCGTTTTTTAAAGAGCAACAGCGCAAGAGCATTTTTCAAAACAGCTACATTCCTGCCAAATATCTGTGCAGCCATCGCTATGGGACTTATTTTCCGTATGCTGTTTGATGAAAATGTAGGTCTGTTTAATGAACTGCTTACCATATTTGGTGGCAGTAAGATCCCGTGGCTTACAAGTACCACGTATTCCAAGATCCCTGTTATCATCCTGAATGTGTGGAGATATACACCATGGTTTACCATGATCCTGTTATCCGGTCTTTTGAACATTTCAAAAGATTACTATGAGGCAGCAACTGTAGATGGAGCAACCGGACTTCAGCAGTTCTGGTACATCACACTGCCATCTTTAAAGAATATTTTATTCTTCTGTTCCGTGACTCTGACTGTAGATATGTGGAAACTGTTCAATGAGTCCTATATCCTGCCAGGTCCTGGTACATCCAATACATCCCTGTTCCAGTACATGTATGAGTCTGGTTTCAATGTATTTAACATGGGATATGCATCTGCTATTGGGGTAGTACTGATCCTGATCCTGATCGTTATATCTGTGATCCAGTTTATCGTGCGTCATAAGCAGGGAGAAATTTAGGAAAGGAGAACCGACATGAACCATAAAAAAGCAATGTCTTCCGCGATCACATATGGGGTACTGGTGCTGATCACTATTGTATGTCTGTTCCCTATTGTATGGATGTGCCTGATCTCTATCAAAGACATTTCTGAAAGCATTACCGGCTTTAACTCAATTCTTGTAACTCATCCTACACTGGGCAATTTCAAACGTCTGTTTGAGATGATCCCTGTAGGCCAGAATACATTTAACAGTGTATTTACCACCATTATGGGTACTGTAACTTCCCTGTTTTTCTGTGCACTGGCAGGTTTTGCTTTTGCAAAGTATAAATTCCCGGGAAAGACAGTTTTATTCTATTTTGTAATTGCTACCATGCTGGTACCGCCGGAAGTTGGTTCTGTACCACTGTTCATCATCATGAAAAAAGTGGGACTGATCAACAGCCTCTGGTCTTTAGTTATCCCAAGAATTGCAACAGCAGTTGGTATCTTCTACATGAACCAGTATATCACCGATGTTCCGGATGAACTGGTAGAAGCAGCCAGAATTGACGGCTGTACGGATTTTGGTATCTTTATGAAGATCATCCTTCCGGTTATCAAGCCGGCTATGGCTTCCTGGGGTGCGATCACACTGATCGCAAGATGGAATGACTTCTTCTGGCCATTACTTTACTTAAGAAAACAGGCAAAATACACATTGATGGTAACCATTTCCTTACTGCCAGTCAGTGAAGGTTTGTCTACACCATGGCCTGTTATCCTTGCAGGTACCACATTAGTTATCATTCCTATCATTATACTGTATCTGATCCTGGAACGTTTCCAGAAAGCAGGTATGATGGAAGGTGCTGTAAAGGGCTAAATAATGAAAATGACCGATCTTTATTAAAGGGTTCGGAGAAAATAAGAACAGAATGCCGTGTTTCAGGCTGTATGGAGAACGCCTGAAACATGGCATTTTTGTGTTTAGGGAGAACATTTGTTTTTGTGCCTGCTTGCAGGATAGGTACAGGGATGTTATAATGACTCCAGAGAAAAAAAGGCGGTAATAATATGAGCATTTATGATACATTAAATCCAAAACAAAAAGAGGCAGTCTTACATACAGACGGCCCTCTTCTTATACTGGCAGGCGCCGGTTCCGGAAAGACAAGGGTCCTGACCCACAGGATCGCTTATCTGATCGATGAATGTGGGGTAAATCCATGGAACATCATGGCGATCACTTTTACCAATAAAGCAGCCGGGGAAATGCGGGAACGTGTGGATGACCTGGTTGGCTTTGGGGCAGAGAGTATATGGGTCAGCACCTTCCATTCTTCCTGTGTGCGCATCCTGCGCCGTCATATTGAAAGTCTGGGCTATACCACCAGTTTTTCCATTTATGACAGTGATGACCAGAAGACCCTGATGCGTCAGGTGTTTAAGGCAATGAATGTTGATACCAAACAGTTTAAAGAACGGTCTGTCCTGGCAGCTATTTCTTCTGCAAAGGACAAGCTGATCACTCCGGAAGAGTTTCTGTTAAATGCAGGAGCGGATTTCAGGGAAAAGAAGACAGGGGAGATCTATAAAGAATACCAGAAGCAGCTGCGCAAAAATAATGCCCTGGACTTTGATGACCTGATCGTTAAGACTGTAGAACTGTTCCAGAATAACCCGCAGGTACTGGACTATTACCAGGAACGTTTTAAATATATCATGGTAGACGAGTACCAGGATACCAATATGGCCCAGTTTAAGCTGGTAAGCCTCCTGGCTTCCAAGTACCGCAATCTCTGCGTAGTGGGTGATGATGACCAGTCTATTTACCGGTTCAGAGGTGCGGATATCCAGAATATCTTAAGTTTTGAACATACATTCCCAGGCACAAAGGTGATCAAACTGGAGCAGAATTACCGTTCTACCCAGAATATTCTGGATGCGGCAAATGGAGTGATCCGTCATAACTTCGGGCGAAAGGATAAGACTCTGTGGACAGCCAACGGTGAAGGAGACAAGATCTTATTTAAGCAGTTTGATACAGCAAGGGATGAGGCGGATTTTGTAGCCCGCCAGATCCGTGACAGTTCATATTCCTATCAGGATCAGGCAGTGCTTTACAGGACCAATGCACAGTCACGACTGATAGAAGAGCGGTGTATTTTCTATAATATCCCTTACAGACTGGTAGGTGGAGTCAACTTCTATCAGAGAAAAGAAATCAAGGATGTACTGGCGTATTTAAAGACTATTGCAAATGGAGTGGATGACCTTTCCGTGATCCGTATCATCAATGTGCCGAAACGGGGGATCGGCGCCACTACCATTGGAAGGGTGACTGCCTTTGCGTCAGAACATGGAATGAGCTTTTATGATACTTTAAAAGAGGCAAAACAGATCCCGGGTATCGGTAAGGCGGCAGAAAAGATCAGCCGTTTTATTGCCCAGATGGAAGCCTTCCGGGCGATGGCACATTCAGAAGAGTACTCTATTAAAGATCTGATCGATCATATTCTGGAAGATACGGGTTATGAAGAGGAACTTCAGGAAGAGGGCGAGATCGAGGCCCAGACCCGTCTGGAAAATATTGAGGAATTGATCAACAAAGCAGCTGCCTACGAAGAAGACAGTGAACATCCTACACTGGATGAATTTTTGGAGCAGGTGGCGCTGGTTGCGGACATTGACAATGTAGATGACTCGGAAGACAGGGTAACCTTAATGACCCTTCACAGTGCCAAGGGCCTGGAATTTCCAAAGGTCTATTTAGTAGGTATGGAGGACGGGCTTTTCCCGGGAATGATGTCCATTATGTCTGGTGATAAGACAGAAATGGAAGAAGAGCGCAGGCTTTGTTATGTAGGTATCACCCGGGCAAAGAAGGAACTGGTGCTCACAGCAGCCAGACAGCGCATGGTAAACGGAGAGACCAGATGGTCCAAGCCAAGCCGCTTTATTAATGAGATCCCGCCGGAACTTTTAGATACGGATAAATTGCAGCCGGTCCTTGGAAAAGGAAAGCAGGATGACTTTGACGAGTCAGGACTTCCATGGAACCAGGGCACTAAAAGCGGTGTCAGCCGGTTTGGAATGGGATATAATGCCTATGCTTCTAAAACAGCATCACCAACGGGAAGCAGTAAAAGTTCTGGAATGGGCGGTTTTGGCAGCAGCATGCAAAGCTTAGAGCCAAAGAAAAAGCCGGGCTTTGGAAAGACATTTACAGTCCAGAAAGCAGCATCCCTTGACTACAAAGAAGGGGACCGTGTAAAACATGCAAAATTTGGCGAAGGAACTGTAAAAGAGATCATAGACGGGGCAAGGGATTATGAGATCACGGTAGAGTTTGACAAAGGTGGCCAGAAGAAGATGTTAGCGGGATTTGCAAAGCTGGAACGTGTCTGAAAACAGTAGTAAAAAGTAAGAGTTTATGGTATACTAAATAACAAGGAAAATAAGTGCAGAAAGGATGGACCTGCTATGAACAGATTTGACAGAGAAAGATGGGATACCATGGGAAAAGAGGCTTTAAGCCGTGTAGAAGAACTGATGAATACCAGCCGTATCAACGAACTGATCCACAAGAGAGAAGAAGATGAAAAGAAAAAGAACTGTATTCTCTGGGTACTGGCTATTATCGGTGCAGTAGCAGCAGTAGCAGGTATTGCATACGCAGTTTACCGTTTCTTTACCCCTGATTATCTGGAAGATTTTGAAGACGATTTCGATGATGACTTCGACGATGACTTCTTCGAGGATGAAAAGGCAGAAGAGAAGAAAAGCGAAAAGAAAGAAGAGAGGGCTGAGGAAAAAGCTGAATAAAATAAGAAAGAAGCCATAACAGGTGTAAAATCTTATAATTTTAAAAGCGTGTCTCATATAAAAGGGACACGCTTTTCTTAGGTATAGGTTGCTATTCGGGCATATTTGTGATAAATAAGTGATAGACTGAAATATTTAAAGTGACAGAATACAAAATAAGGAGTAGAAAAGTGAAAAAAGGCGAGATTTACGAAGCGATTGTAGAAAAGGTAGAATTCCCAAACAAAGGTATTGTTCATGTAGGCGAGGAAAAAGTGATCGTGAAAAATGCCATTCCTGGACAGAAAATACAGTTTGTGATCAATAAAAAAAGAAATGGAAAATGTGAAGGACGGCTTTTAGAAGTGTTAGAAGCCTCTGAACTGGAACGAAAGGAAGGCGCATGTCCTCATTTTGGCGTATGCGGCGGCTGTCTGTACCAGAGCCTTCCATACGAAGAACAGTTAAAGATCAAAGAGGGACAGATCAAATCACTTTTAGACAGTGTGTGCAAGTCCTATGAATTTGAAGGTATCAAGGGAAGCCCCATTTCTGATGGCTACAGAAATAAAATGGAATTCTCTTTTGGTGATGAATATAAGGGTGGTCCCCTGGCACTGGGAATGCACCGCAGAGGCAGTTTTTATGACATTGTAAATACCCCGCAGTGTCATATTGTCCATGAGGATTTCCGTAAAATATTAACAGCTACCTTAGAGTATTTTACAGAAAAAGGCATGGGCTATTACAGAAAGCTGCAGCATGAGGGCTATTTAAGACATTTGCTGGTGCGTAGAGCTGTTAAGACAGGTGAGATCCTGGTAGCTTTGGTTACTTCCGGACAGACCGGCAAAGAAGGAATGCCACAGTCCTTAGAAACAGAAAAAGTGTTATTGGAAGAGTGGAAGAAAACACTGTTAGCTCTTAAAATGGAGGGAAGTTTTGCAGGTATCCTTCATATCCGCAATGATACTCTGGCAGATGTGGTACAGAGCGATGAAACTACAGTTCTTTATGGAAAAGGCTATTTCTATGAAGAATTGTTGGGCCTGAAATTCCAGATCACCCCATTTTCCTTCTTCCAGACCAATTCTCTGGGAGCAGAGGTGCTTTATGAGACAGCCAGAGGTTATGTAGGAGAAACAAAGGATAAAGTAGTTTTCGACTTATACAGCGGAACCGGAACCATTTCCCAGATCATTGCACCGGTAGCAAAGAAGGTAGTAGGGGTGGAGATCGTAGAAGAGGCAGTAGGCGCAGCAAAGGAAAATGCAGAAGCAAATGGTCTGCATAACTGCGAATTTATTGCAGGAGATGTATTAAAGGTGATCGATGAGATAACCGAAAAGCCAGACCTGATCATCTTAGATCCGCCAAGAGACGGCATCCATCCAAAGGCATTAGACCGTATCATTAATTTTGGTGTGGATCATCTGGTCTACATTTCCTGTAAGCCAACCAGCCTGGTAAGAGATCTGGTGATTTTACAGGAGAGAGGTTATAAGCTGGAAAGGGCAGTAGCTGTAGACATGTTCCCGGCAACTGCTAACTGTGAAACCGTAGCAAAACTGATCCGTGTAAAATAATCCGGTTATAAAAGGGGGTTACATTATGAAACTTCTGTTCCGTCAACGCTTCTTTTCCTGGTTTGACAGCTATGATATTTATGATGAAAATGAGAATACTGTATACACAGTGAAAGGTCAGCTTTCCTGGGGACACTGCCTGAAGATATATGATGTGGCCGGCCGTGAAGTGGGGACAGTGAAAGAGCGGGTATTTACTTTTCTGCCAAAGTTTGAGCTGTATGAAGGTCCGCAGTACATAGGCTGCCTCAGCAAGGAATTTTCGTTCTTAAAGCCGTGTTACAATATTGATTTTAACGGCTGGGAGATCCAGGGAAGTTTTATGGAGTGGGACTATACGATCGCGACGTCCGATGGGCGGAAAGTGGCAGTGATCTCCAAGGAACTGTTCCATATGACGGATACCTATATACTGGATATTGCGGATCCGAAAGATGCCCTTCATGTGCTGATGTTTGTGCTGGCCATTGATGCGGAGAAATGTTCCAGAAACAGGCATTAAAAGCGGTTTAGAATAAAATTACAGAAGATAAAACGAGGTGTAGAATGGAATTGGCGGTGCTGACACTGTTTGCAGTGCTTTTGATCGGTGCGCTGGCGGCAGGTGTCCCTATTTTGTATGCCCTGATAGCAGGTCTGATCCTGTTTTCGGCATACAGCTTGACATGTGGATTTACCCTGGAACAGACGGGGAAAATGTGTTTAAAAGGCGTAAATACAGTAAAAAATGTGCTGATCACTATGACGATCATCGGAGTTCTTACAGGGTTATGGAGATCATCAGGAACGATCCCGGCTATTGTTGGCTATTGTGTGCAGCTGATCACACCTTCCGTATTTTTGCTGCTTACCTTTTTGTTAAACAGCCTGGTATCTTTTCTGATCGGAACTTCCTTTGGAACGGCAGCCACTATGGGAGCCATCTGTATTGCCATGGCCCAGGCAATGGATATAAGCCTTGCCCTTGCAGGCGGAGCAGCTATATCCGGCGCCTTTTTCGGGGACCGGTGTTCGCCTGTA
>ERZ773277.2148-NODE-2148-length-13673-cov-3.469012_pt1 | contig 13673 bp, 10 predicted proteins | sample MGYA00511957_ERZ773277 | MGnify/ENA primary metagenome ERZ773277 (study PRJEB29015, sample SAMEA2737800) | human gut metagenome | biome: human gut; feature: human-associated habitat; material: faeces | place: China | collected 2012 ... | reverse complement strand
CCTGGCCCACGCGGAGGAGCTGTACCCGGCGGGGGCAGACCGCACGGCGGCGGCGGCGGCCATCCAGGAGCATCTGCCTGAGCTGGCAGCGGCAGGACAGCGGGTGCTGGAGGAGCGGGGCTGCGACTACGCGGTCCGGGCGGAGCTGACAGAGACCTGGTTCCCCACCAAGGAGTATGACGGCTTCGCCCTCCCGGCCGGGGAGTATACCGCCCTGCGTGTCGTCATCGGCGAGGGGCAGGGGCAGAACTGGTGGTGTGTGGCCTTCCCGCCTCTCTGTCTGGAGGCCGCCTCCGAGACGGTGGACGAGGCAGCGGCGGCGGGATACTTCTCCCCGGGCCAGGCTGCCCTAATCACCGAGGAGGACCGGGGCTATGTGCTGAAATTTAGGGCCATGGAGCTGCTGGGGGAGTGGAAGGGCCTCCTGTGCCGCTGAAAAAATGCGCCGGCTGTCGTGGGACAGCCGGCGCGTTCCGTTTCGGTTACTTCTGGGAAGGCAGGGCGGTAAATTCCTCTCCGTCCGGATCGGTGAACACCCGGGCGAAGGTCTCGCCGCTCATGGTCTCGTGGGTCAGCAGGTACTGGGCGGTGAGCTCCAGCTCCTTCCGGAACCGGGTGAGGATCTCCTCGCACCGGGAATATGCCTGGTCCACGATGGCCTTGACCTCCTCGTCGATGAGACCGGCCACCTCCTCCGAGTAGCTGCGGGCCTGGGCCATGGTCCGGCCGATGAATACCTCGTCGCTCTCATTGCCATAGGCGATGGCGCCCAGCTTGTCGCTCATGCCGAACTTGGTGACCATGGAGCGGGCGATGGAGGACGCCTTCTGGATGTCGCTGGCGGCCCCGGTGGATACATCCCCCAGCACCAGCTGCTCCGCCACCCGGCCACCCAGGCACACCGCAATGCGCTCCTCCAGCTCCCGGCGGGACTGGTAGGCCCGGTCCTCCTGGGGCAGGGAGATGGTCATGCCGCCGGCGGGGCCGCGGGGGATGATGGTGATCTGATGCACCGGATCCTGGCTGTCCAGCTCGTGGATGACCACGGCGTGTCCCGCCTCGTGATAGGCGGTGAGGCGCTTGGCCTGGGGGGTGACCACCCGGCTCTTCTTCTCCGGACCGGCGATCACCTTCATCATGGCTTCATGGAGGTCAGACATGGTGATGAAGCGCTTGTCGGACCGGGCGGCCAGCAGGGCGGCCTCGTTGAGCAGATTCTCCAGGTCGGCCCCGGTGAAGCCCGCAGTGGCCTTGGCCAGGTCGGACAGGGAGGCGTCCTCCGCCAGTGGCTTTTTCCGGGCGTGGACCTTCAGGATCTCCTCCCGGCCCCGGATGTCGGGCAGTCCCACATAGATCTGCCGGTCAAAGCGGCCGGGCCGCAGCAGGGCGGGGTCCAGGATGTCCTGGCGGTTGGTGGCGGCCATGACGATGACCCCCTCGTTGGAGGCAAAACCGTCCATCTCCACCAGAAGCTGGTTCAGCGTCTGCTCCCGCTCGTCATGGCCACCGCCCAGGCCGGCCCCTCTCTGGCGGCCCACGGCGTCGATCTCGTCGATGAATACGATGGCGGGGGCCTCCTTCTTGGCCTGATCGAACAGGTCCCGGACCCGGCTGGCGCCCACGCCCACATACATCTCCACAAAGTCAGAGCCGGAAATGGACAGGAAGTGGACCCCCGCCTCGCCGGCCACCGCCTTGGCGATCAGCGTCTTGCCGGTGCCCGGAGGGCCCACCAGCAGCACGCCCTTGGGGATCCGGGCGCCCAGGGAGATGAACTTCTGGGGATCCCGCAGAAAATCCACGATCTCCCGCAGCTCCTCCTTCTCCTCCTCTGCACCGGCCACATCCTGGAAGGTGACCTTCTTCCCCTGGTCGGCCAGGGTGCGGGTGCGGGCGTGTCCGAAGCGGCTGGGCCCAGGACCTCCGCCAGAGCTGCCCCCGGACTGCCGCAGATACATCATGTACCAGAAAGCGGCCATGACCAGCAGCAGGACCAGATAGGGGAGCATCCGGTACCACCAGGTCCCTTCGATGCCCACCTTGTAGTCGTAGCCCTCCAGCACGCCGCTCTCGTGCTGCTGATCGATAAGCTCGTGCAGGTCCGAATAGAACACGGACAGATCGGGCAGCTGGTAGTGGACCGTGCTGACCTTATCTCCTTCCTCCCGGATCTGAAGGCCCAGGTCGTTTCCGTTCAGCACGAAATATTTGACCTTTTCCTGCTCAAACAGGGTCCGGACCTGGCTGTATGTGGGATCGTCCGCCTCATCCATCTGCTGGACCGTGTTGACCGCAAAGATCATCAGCAGGAGCAGCATGAGATAGAGTATCACATCCCGGGAACTGAATCGCTTCAAGAGAGGACACTTCCTTTCCGGCGGTGTAGGGATACGCGGAGGACACGGTCCGCCAACCGGGGCCCTCCGGCGCTTGGATGGGTCAGCCGCCGTAGACCTCAGGCTTCAGGATCCCGATGTAGGGCAGATTGCGGTAGTGCTCGGCGTAGTCCAGGCCATAACCCACCACGAACGCGTCCGGGATGGTAAAGCCGGAGTAGTGGACCTCCACCGGCTTGGTGCGGCGCTCGGGCTTGTCCAGCAGAGTACACAGCCGGATGGAGGCGGGCTTGCGCTGAGCCAGCAGCTTCAGCAGATAACTCAGGGTGTTCCCGGAGTCCAGGATGTCCTCCACCACGATGATGTGCTTTCCAGCGATGTCGCTGGAGAGGTCCTTGGTGATCTGGACCTGACCGGTGGAGGAGGTGCCGGAGCCATAGGAGGACACGGCCATAAAGTCCACAGTGCAGGGCAGGTCGATCCGGCGGCACAGGTCCGCCATAAAGACGAAGGAGCCGCGCAGGACACTGATGAGGACGATCTCCTTCCCCTGGTAGTCCTGGGTGACCTGCCGGGCGATCTCATTCACCCGGCTGGCCAGCTGCTCCTCGCTGAAGAGGATCTCCTGAATATCTTTTTCCAACATAATACTTCTTCCTTTCCTCACAATGACTGCTGCTGAATGGATTGCCGGCCGGATGGCTCCGGCGCGGCCAAGCTTTGAAATTCCTGGGGCGGGGTCAGCCGGATGCGCCACGCGGGCGCTCCGTGCGGGGGGAGCAGAGCGGCGTCCGGTCCCAGGCCTGCCACCCCGGCCAGACAGCCGCCGCAGTCCAGCACCGGAAGCCCCGGGCGGAGCCAGGCGGGGATCTTCTGATCCACGCACCATTTTTTGACGGTCTTGGTGGGGCGGCCCGGCAGCTTCAGCCGGTCCCCTGTCCGACGGCCCCGCAGGGTCAGAGCATGGACCGCGTCCCGGTCCAGCCAAAACTGAAGAGGCCCCTGCCGTTGCCCCCGGTAGAGCTCCGGGGTGCTGTGTACCGTCCAGCCCGCCCACTCCGCCGTGCCCGGCAGGGGCAGCGGGACTTGATTTTCCGGCGCCGCCGGAGGGGCGGAGCGTGTCAAGATCAGGCGGCTGTACGCCCGGCGGGCGGTGACGCCGCCCGGGAGATTCAGTTCCGCTGACGGATCTCCGCTGCGGCAGAGGGCGATCAGGCCCTCCAGGTGGGCGGCGGAGCAGTTCTCGTTTCCACCCTCCATACGGCCCAGCAGGATGCGGGCAGCCCGCACTGCCAGGGGCTGGGGAAGGGCCGCCACCGATTCCGCGGGGAGAGACAGTCCCCCGGGGATCTCCTCCAGGGGCGCAAGGGAGGCCTGGACCTGCTCCACCAGATACGCCTCGTCCGCCCGGAGGCGGGCGGACATCTCTCCCAGCCGGACGGTCAGGCCGGGGGATATGGCCTCCAGTTCGGGCAGTACCCGGTGGCGCAGGCGGTTTCGGGTGTATGCATCGTCCCGATTGGTGGCGTCCTCCCGCCAGGGCAGCCCCCAGAAGCGGAGATACGCCTCGATCTCATTTCGTGAGACGGACAGCAGGGGGCGGATCACATCCCCCTGACGGGGTCTGATCCCTCCCAGGCCGCGCAGCCCGGTCCCCCGGATCAGGTGGAGCAGGATGGTCTCCGCGTTATCCCCGGCGTTGTGGGCGGTGGCGATCCACTGGGCCCCGCAGGTCCGGGCGGTCCGGCAGAGAAAATCATAGCGCATGTCCCGGGCGGTCTCCTCCACACCGCGGCGGCGGCGGCGGGCCTCTCCGGACACATCGCCGCCCCCGATGAACAGTTCCACCGGGGGCAGGTCCCGCCATGTCCCGTCGGGCTGGAGCAGGCGGTCCCGCCCGCAGCACAGGGTGATGAACTGGCGGACGAAGGCCGCGTCCCGGTCGGCCTCCTCCCCACGCAGCTGGTGGTTGTAGTGGGCGGCGGCCAATGTAAAGGGGACCTCCCGGCGCAGTCGGTACAACTGGTGGAGCAGGCACACGGAGTCCGCTCCGCCGGATACGGCGCACAGGACGGTGCTGCCGGGGGGGATCAGCTCCCGCGCCAGAAGCAGACCGCCTGCAAAATCACCCATAGATCCTCCCGGGCCCCATTTTGGGGTTGAATCCGTAAAAATTCATCTTAAAAATACGGTCAGTATTCATCGTGCTGCCACTCCATGTTGCCGAAGGTGGTGAACTCCGGCAGCCACTGGAGTTCGACAGTCCGGGTCTCGCCGTGCCGGTTCTTGGCGATGATGCACTCGGCCAGGTTGGGGTTCGGGGTGTCCTTGTCGTAATAGCCCTCCCGATAGAGGAACATGACGATGTCGGCATCCTGCTCGATGGCGCCCGACTCACGCAGGTCGGACAGCATGGGCCGCTTGTCGCTGCGGCTCTCATTGGCACGGGACAGCTGGCTGAGGCACAGCACCGGCACATCCAGCTCCTTGGCCATGATCTTCAGGGCCCGGGAGATGTCAGAGACCACCTGCTGCCGGTTCTCGCCGGAGTAAGTCCGCCCTCCGGCGGACTGCATCAGCTGGAGGTAGTCGATGATGACCAGCCCCAGGTTGTCCATCCGGCGGCACTTGGCGCTGATGTCGGCCACGGACACCGAGGAGTCGTCATCGATGAAGATGCGGGAGCGGTTCAGAGAGTCCGCCGCCACCGCCACCTTCTCCCAGTCCTCCTCCGTCAGCTTTCCGGTGACCAGTTTTTTGTTGTCCACAAAGCACTCGCTGGAGATCAGGCGCAGGGCCAGCTGCTCCCGGCTCATCTCCAACGAGAAGAAGGCCACATTTTTTCCCGACTTCTTTCCCGCCTCCAGCAGGATATTCAGGGCCATGGAGGTCTTACCCATACCGGGGCGGGCGGCCAGCAGGATCAGGTCCGACTTGTTCAGGCCGGAGATGGCCCGGTCCAGATCGGTCAGGCCGGTGGACAGGCCTGGGATGGCCGACTCGCTGGCGGCCAGCTCGGTGAGCCGGTCGTACACATCGATGAGGACGTTGGAGATGGGGATGAGCCCCCGGGCGGCCCGGCCCTGGCGGATGGCATAGATCCGCTGCTCCGCGGCCTCCAGGATGTCCTGCCCCGTCTCCGTTCCCTGCTGGATCAGGGCGGTGAGATCACCTGCGGCCTCGGCCACCCGGCGCAGCAGAGTCTTGTCCTTCAGGATCCCGATGTACTCCACCACGTTGGCCGCGGTGGGGGTGGTGTCCATGAGCTGGAGCAGATAGCCCCGGGAGGTGTTCTCGTCGTACACCCCGTTCTGCTTCATGTGCTCCAGCACCGTCACTGGGTCGATGGTGAGGGAGTAATTGAACATGGAGTAGATGGTATCGTAGATCTCCCGGTTCTGCCGTACATAGAAGTCGTCGGACCGCAGTTGGTCGATGACCTCCGGCACGCACCGGGCGTCGATGAGCATAGAGCCCAGCACCGCCTGCTCCGCCTCCACACTGTGAGGCATCTGCCGGAGCAGCAGCTGTTCGTCTTCCATTGGCACCTTCCAGAACCCCCTCTCTTGTGAGTTAGAAATTAGGAATGAGAAATTAGGAATTGCAGCGTGCGCTTCCGCCTGCTGCTCCCGATCTGTCCGGCGGAGCCAGACCGGCCAATTCCGAATCTCTATTCCAAATATCTAAAATTCCTAACTCCTAATTCCTAACTCCAAACAAGGGCTTACTGCTCCTCCGTGACCATCACGTTGACGGTCCCGGTGACCTCATAGCCCAGCTTGGCGCGGATCTGATAGCCGCCGCATGCCTTAATGGGCTCGTCCAGCACCAGCTTGGTCTTGGCGATGGTCAGTCCGTGCTGCTCTGCCAGGCACTCGGAGATCTCCTTGGCGGTGACTGCGCCGAACAGGCGGCCGCCCTCTCCGGCCTTGGCAGCCACCTTCACGGTCAGCCCCTTCAGCTTTTCAGACAGGGCCTCGGCCTCCGCCTTCTCGGCAGCCTCCTGGGCCTTGCGGGCCTTCTCCTGCTGCTTCATGGTGTTCACATTCTCGGCCGTGGCGATAACAGCCAGCTTCTTGGGAAGCAGGAAATTCCGGGCGTAGCCGTCAGAGACATTGACCAGCTGGCCCTTCTTCCCCTGGCCCTTGACGTCCTGCTGTAAAATCACTTTCATGGTAAATTCCTCCTAAAAATAGAATCTTGACATTTCAATCTCATTCAGACCACTACGAATACCAGCGGCAGAGACTTGAGGCATCCTGCCGGAGCAGCATCCGGGCATCATTCGTCCTCCAGATACTGGTCGATGGCCTGGGCCAGCTCCTGAGCAACCTGGGTCAAGGATTTGTCCGGGATCTGTCCGCCGGCTGCGGCGGCATTGCCGCCCCCCCCCAGCTTCTCCAAAATGACCTGTACGTTCACCTCTCCGATGGAGCGGGCGGAGACGATCACCCGGTCTCCGTCCGGATAGAGGACGAAGGAGGTGTCGATGCCGATGATATTCAGCAGCTCGTCCGCCGCCTGGGCGGCGGTGATGCGGCCTACGGTGTGGTCTACTACGGCCACCGCGATGCCCTCCCGGTACATCTTGGCGTTCTGGATGATGGAGTATTTGGCGATGGTGCCCTCCAGGTCGTTCTGGAACAAACGCTTGACCTCGGCGGTGTCCGCCCCGGCCCGGCGCAGGAAGGCCGCCGCTTCAAAGGTGCGGCCGCCGGTGCGCATGGAGAAGTTCTTGGTGTCCAGCACGATTCCGGCCAGCAGGGCCTCCGCCTCCGCCCGCATCAGGTCGGTGGGGTCGGCGATGTACTGGAGCAGCTCAGTCACCAGCTCCGAGGCGGAGGAGGCGTAGGGCTCGTGGTAGTTGAGGGCGGCCCCCTCGATATAGGTGGCGGCCCGGCGGTGGTGGTCGATGACTGCCACCCGGTTGCAGGACTCCAGCACCTCCCGGGACAGCACCTGCTCCGGACGGTTGGTGTCCACAACCACCACCAGGGAGCGGTTGTCCATCATCAGCAGAGCCTCCTGGGGCGCGAGAAAAGCGCCCCGGTACTCGCTCAGCTGGGCCAGCCGGTCAGACAGGACCTTACTGGGGGGAGAGCCGGCCTCCTGAATGATATAGGCGGGGACTCCCTTCTTCCGGGCGATGGCAAACACGCCGGCAGCGGCGCCCACACAGTCGTTGTCCGGGGACTTGTGCCCCATGATAAACAGACCGGAGGAGTCGGACACCAGGGCAGAGAGGGCATTGGCCATGACCCGGCTTTTCACCTTGGTGCGCTTCTCGGTCTCCTTAGACCGTCCGCCGAAGAACTCAAAGGTGAACTTGTTGCGGATGACCGCCTGATCTCCACCGCGGGACAGCGCCATCTCGATGGAGAGGTTGGCAAACTGCATCAGCTCCTGGAAGGTGGAGCCGTCCTTGCCCACGCCGATGGACAGGGTGGCGGACAGGCCGCTGGGGTTGACCACCTGGTGGATGGTGTCCAGGATGTCGAATTTCTGATCCACGAACCAAGAGAGGTACTGCTCCTCAAAGAGGAAGAGGTACCGGTCCCGCTCCATCCGCCGCAGCATCCCGCCGGTCCCGTCCACCCAGGCGTCCAGACGGGCGTTGATCTCTGAGTAGATGGTGGAGCGCTGGTTCTCCGTGAGGTTTTTCATCAGATCCTCATAGTTGTCCAGCAGCAGCACCGCCGCCACCGGCCGGCTGGCCTGATAGCGGTCCCGCACAGCGGACAGCTCGGTCACATCCACCCAGTAGGTGGTGGCCAAAAAGCCGCCCCCCCGCTCGCTGGCCCGAACCAGGTGTCCGTATACTAGAAAACGGCGTCCAGCAAAGGCCACGTCGCCGGGACATTCATTCTTGCCCTCCAGCAGCCAGCGGGTATCAAAGCCGGGGATCACGGCGGATAGCTTGGCGTCAAACAGGTGCTCCCCGTCATCCGTCAGCTTCAAAAAGCGGTCGTTGGTCCAGATGATGTCGCCGCTCTCCGGACGGAAGATGACCATAGGCAGCGGGGAGTTGACCATGGTGTCCTTGGCGGCCACGTCCACTGTGCCGGTGATGTTCTCAATGTACTTGGTCACCTCACGGCGGCGCTTGCTGAGATTGGCGCGGTGGTACAGCCCCAGCAGGGCCACCACCACAAGCTCCAGCGCCGCCAGCGGCAGGCTGAACAGGGCGGAGGCCAGGGCAAATACCACCAGACAGACAAAGTAGAGCTGGAGGCTGGGCTGAAACAGCTGATGTAATTTTCGATTCAAGAAGGGGACCTCCTTCCAGGCGATGAAATCAGGAGTTTATTATATCAGATGGCGGAAAGAAATACAACCAAAACCGCCGGAATGGTGGGAAAAGCCCGGCCAGCTTTGTAATATGGGAAAAAATATTGGCTGCGGAGCTGTCCAGCCGTTGCAACTGGAAAAAAAGACTGGTATAATTAGGACAACAAGCGTTTTACCGCAGTACCGCGGCAGAGCTGAGCCGGAGCCCCGGCCGCATCCGCCGAAGCAGCGCGCCCCGGAACGGGCGGCGGCCCTATGCCTGTTAATTTACTACCTTTAGGAGGCTGTTCCATTATGCAAGAGATCAAGATCACCCGCGCTCAGACTTTGAAGGAGAAGCCCGAGTCCTCCACTCTGGTGTTCGGCAAGAGCATGACCGATCATATGTTCATCGTGGACTATGACGCCGGCCAGGGCTGGCACGATCCCCGCATCGTCCCCTATGCCCCCCTCCAGATCGACCCCGCGGCCAAGGTGCTTCACTATGCCCAGGAGATCTTTGAGGGCCTGAAGGCCTACCGCACTGACGACGGCTCCATCCAGCTGTTCCGGCCCATGGACAACATCCGCCGGATGAACGACTCCGCCGAGCGGATCTCTCTGCCCCAGATCCCCGAGGAGCTGGCCCTGGCTGGCATCACGGAGTTGGTCAAGCTGGAGCGGGATTGGGTCCCCCACGAGAAGGACACCTCCTTGTATATCCGTCCCTTTATGATCGGCCTGGACGCCGCCCTGGGCGTACACAGCTCCCACCACTGCCAGTACATCGTCATCGTCTGCCCCGTGGGCGCCTACTATCCTGAGGGGCTGAATCCGGTCAAGATCTATGTGGAGGACGAGGATGTCCGCGCCGTCAAGGGCGGCACCGGCATGGCCAAGACCGGCGGCAACTACGCCGCCTCCCTGCGGGCCGGCGACCGGGCCGAGGCCAAGGGTTACAGCCAGGTCCTGTGGCTGGACGGCGTCCACCGCAAGTATATTGAGGAGGTCGGCTCCATGAACGTCATGTTCAAGGTGGCTGGTAAGATCCTTACCCCCGATCTAAACGGCTCCGTGCTGTCCGGCATCACCCGCCGCTCCTGCATCCAGCTGCTGAAGGACTGGGGCTATGAGGTGGAGGAGCGCCGCATCTCCGCCGAGGAACTTTTCGAGGCCGCTGAGAACGGCACTCTGGAGGAGGCCTGGGGCACCGGCACCGCCGCGGTGGTCTCTCCCATCGGCGAGCTGGCCGAGGGCGACAAGAAGGTCACCATCAGCGGCAACAAGATCGGCCCCGTCACCCAGCGCCTGTACGATGAGCTCACCGGCATCCAGTGGGGCCGCGTGGCCGATCCTCACGGCTGGACCATGAAGGTCTGCTGATCCACTGTCTGTTCTGTTGGAAAATGCCTCTTGGCACTGCCGGAAAAGGCCTAACGGCCTTTTCCGGTAGTGCAACGCTCCTCTAATAAAGGAATGTTCAGACTGTCAAGAAGTCCGGCCATGTTACGATACCCGGTCTTGTCCCACCTTTGTGCTGTTTGCGATGTACAGAACTGTATTACAGTACCAGCGTCAAAAATTTTATGGCAAAAACCCTTTACTTTTTGAAACAATCTGTTATAATACAACAAGTAGCTTTGACTTGGTGTTTTACCTGTGTACTCCACCTTTCATAGCACCCATCACAATGGGCCTATAGCTCAGCTGGGAGAGCGTACGGTTCGCATCCGTAAGGTCGTCGGTTCGATCCCGATTAGGTCCACCATTTTAAAGAAAAATCACCGCCAATTTGGCGGTGATTTTTCTTTTGACGACAATAATACCACAGACAGGAAAAGAATTTGACCACTTCTTAATGTCGCAGGCGCCGTGACGATCCCGTCCGGCGCCTGCCTTTTTCTTCTCATGGGTTCAGCATCCTATCTCTTGATAGGTCGGCATTTGCACTTCTTGTCCCGCCAGCTCCGCTCTGATCTCATCATAGTATTTTCTTACCGTGGAGACATCCATGCCCAGCTGCCGCGCGATGTAACTCTTATTGCTCATGCCGGGGTTCTCCCGCAGGTAGGCGGCAAGCTGCTTTTTCTTGGGGCTGACACCGTCTGGATATTCGGTTGCCTTACCGGAGCGGAGGGCGGCGATCTCCGCCTTCATTTGCAGGATCAGCTCTGCCAGTTTCTCCTCACATTCCTCCCTGGTGTGGGCGTAGACATTCCGGGAGTGCTTTTTCCCATCCGGCCACACTGGGGAATATCGCCCCTCCCAGAGATCTTCCTTGATCTGCTTGAGATAGCCCGTCCCTGGTCTGCGCCGTTCCGGCTGATATGGTATGAACGGTTTCCGTTCAGCGGGTTCCTCCTGCCGTTTCTTGGGCAGCTCAGCCTTGGCGATGCCCTGGTCGATGCTGACTGCCGCATTCTCCTGCATCTCATCGGTGATGTGGGTGTAGATGTTCAGGGTGGTCCTGGAGGAGATGTGCCCAATGATGGCGGACAGCGTTTTGATGTCCATGCCGTGTTCCAGGGAGATGGTGGCAAAGGTGTGCCGCAGATCGTGAAATCTGATCCTTTTGCACCCGGCGCGCTCCAGAATGATCTGGAGCCGTTTCCGCACATAGCCCGGATCGATGGGCTGCTCCGGCTTGATCCGGGATGGGAACATCAAGTCGGAGAAGATCCCTTTCCTGTACGCCAGCAGGAGTTCCACCATGGCGGGCGGCAGGATGATGGTCCGGAAGGCAGCCTTGGTCTTTGGCTCGCTGATGATCAGCTTTCCGCCCACCGGGTAGACCTGCTTGTTGATCTGCAGTTCCCCCGTCTTTTCATTCAGGTCCTCCCATCGGAGGGCCAGGATCTCACCCCGGCGCAGGCCGGTGGTCAGCTCCAGCAGGAACAGTTCATACATTCCCTCCTCCTTGGCCTGAAGAAGGAACCGTTGGATCTCCTCCCCGGAGAGAACCTTCATCTCCTTTTGCCCCGGCGGCGGCAGCTTGCAGCCCAGGATGGGGTTCTTTTTGATGAGGCCGTCCTTGATGGCTCGTTCCAGGGACATCCGTACCACATGGTAGCAGCTGCGCACCGACCGCTCCGACATTCCCGGCCCCTTGGTGTCCCGATGGATCTTCCGGCCATTGGCTTTCATCTCGTTCAGGAACTTCTGACAGTCGGCCTGAGTCAGCTTGTTCAGCGGGATCTGCCCCAGCGCCAGGATAGCGTGGACATAGATCCACTCCTCGTATCCTTTCTGTGTGGTGGCCCGGATCGTTGGCTGGCAGTGGTTCTCATACCAGTAGACGATCCAGTCCTCGAAGCGCATATTCGGCTTGACCTTGAAGGGCTCCGCCGGGCCGCAGCCATCCTGAAGCTGCTTCAGCTTTTCCAGGCACTCCGCCTTTGTCTTGGCCAGCACACTTTTGGTTTTTGCCTTTCCATTTTCATCGTAGCCTACGATGTGCCGCCCCTCCCAGCGGCCGTCCTTCCGCAGTCGGACAGTGCCTTGACCATTTTTCCGTTTCCGAGCCATGTTTCTGCCTCCTACACCATGAATTCTTCCATGAAGCCGCCCACGATCTCTGACGCCCTTCGGTGCATATCCCCGGTGACATGGGTATAGGTGTCCAGCGTGAAGGAGGTCTGAGTGTGGCCCAGGATCCCGGAGAGGGTCTTGGCGTCCACTCCGCTGGTGAGGGCGTGGGTGGCGAAGGTGTGCCGCAGATCATGAAATCTCAGATCAGGGAGTCCGGCCGCGGCCAGCAGTTTTTTCATCCGGTTGTAGCCGCTGCTGGGCATGATCGGATCCTCCGGATGGAGTGGGTTGGGGAAGATCCATTGAGAGATCGCCGTTCGCTTTCGCTCTGTCAGAATCTGTACCGTGCTGGGCGGTAACCTGATGATCCTTCGCCCCTTTCCGGTCTTGGTGTCCCCCACATAGTAGCCGCCGCCCCGTTTCCCATGCAGGGTCCTACGGATAGAGAGCGTCCCTTTCTTTTCATCGAAGTCGCTCCACATCAGCCCGCACAGTTCTCCCCGCCGCAGTCCTGTGGTGATCTCCAGATAGAAGAAGTCGTGCCACTGCCGGTCCTGTTTGATGGACTCCATGAACCGCTCCAGCTGTGCGTCATTGAGGATGGTCCTGGGTGTCGACTCTTTCTTGGGGAGCGTCACATCCTTTGTGGGATTCTTTACGATGAGATGGCGGTCCACCGCCACATCCATTGCCTGATGCAGGACCCCGTGGATCCTCCGCACCGTGGCGCCCGCCAGCGGACCGCCAGCGGCCCCGCCCTCCTTTTTCAGCTTTCGATACAGCTTCTGGACATCTCCGGCAGTGACCTTGCGGATCTCCTTATCGCCCAGATAGGGAACGATCTTGTCCCTGACATACGCCCGGTAGCCCTCAAAGGTGGAGGGGCGCACGGAGGGCTTCGCACACTCTGTCAGCCAGACCTCCAGTCATTCGCCCAGGGTCATCCGGCAGTCCTCTGTCAGTTCTGCCCCATCATATTCCTCCATGCACCGGTGCAGCTTTTCCAGCAGTTCCTTCTGGGTCCTGGCGGATAGGTAGTGGAAGATGGGCGCCCCGTTCTCCTTGTGGCCGATGACGATGCGGCCCTCCCAGCGGCCATCCTCCCGCTTGCGGACCATGCCGTCACCAGATGGCCTTCGCTTTGCCATGTTCTTGCTCACCTCCAGGTATTTTTCTCTTTGATTTGTGATGCAGTTTTTGCACGGTTTACCGGATGGGTGGGAACCTGTGGGGCTCTGCCACCCATTGGAACAGCACCGCGCCGCAGCGGCGGCAGATCAGGCAGCGCATCCGGTTGCCCAGGATGCCATGCTTCTTGAAGGTGACGATCCCCTCGCCGTGCTGCCAGCCCAGACCAAGGTCGTCACTGCCGCAGTAGTGACAGCGTTGGATGGGCAGGTGGTTTGTGGTCATTCTTGCTCCTCCCTTCGGTCATCTCTGCGGAGCAGTTCCACCAGACTGCCATCGTCCTTGTCCAGCGCTTCCAGGATCAGGCGAGTTCCCAGACGGAAGCCCAGGATGAAATTCTCCAGAGCCAGCGTG
>ERZ773277.2146-NODE-2146-length-13698-cov-2.881698_pt1 | contig 13698 bp, 14 predicted proteins | sample MGYA00511957_ERZ773277 | MGnify/ENA primary metagenome ERZ773277 (study PRJEB29015, sample SAMEA2737800) | human gut metagenome | biome: human gut; feature: human-associated habitat; material: faeces | place: China | collected 2012 ... | reverse complement strand
GATCCCTTTTTTGCTTTTCATAAACTCACTGACAAACCTGGCTATGGTCTCTCCTGCCATACAGGGCTGGTCTGCCACAAAATACAGATATGCATCTGCATTATCCCAGGCAACCTCTGTGCCAAGTTTAATAGAAGCTGTAATTCCCTGGTCGCTGTCCTCATTAAAAAAGCGCTCTGCTTCCGGAACCTGCTCCACAGATCCGGACAGTACCCGTTCATACTGGCTGATGAGGATCAGCTGACAGTTGATCTTTTCCGTTTTTTCTAACAATTTCGCTGCCTTTTGCAAGCTTAAAAGCCCGTGAAGATACAACGGCTCGCCTCTGAATTCTGTGATCAGTTTGTTGGTCCCATAACGCTTTCCAAATCCGGAAGCCATATAGATCATTGATACCTTCATTGTACTTACCTCTTTTATCTTTTTATACAGTACATCCCCCTAAAACAGGTTAAATGACGTTTCCTTCCACAGTTCTCCTGTTAATATTCCCCGTTCTTCCTCCATTCTTTCCAGAATGTTTTTTCCATTTTCTTCCAGTTTCATGGTATCTGCCTGGTTAAAGACCGGGATCACCTGACTGTAAGGAAATTGTTGTCTCAATGGCTCTAAATACCCCTTTTTCATTAAAAGAGACATTTTCTCCTCTGTCATGATCCATTTTCCATCTTTTTGATCCTCTGGTATTTTTAAAAGCTGTTCTGACGGCTGCATCCTGAAACAGCAGTCGGCTGCCTGTTTTCCCAAAGCTCCAAGACCATAGATACAAAGGATCTGATCGGAATTTTCAGGGATCACCGGTTCTTTTGGTCCAGGCACTTTCACCGGAAGCCGTTTGGAACCATCTGCCTCCACTAAGATCACATCTGCCAGTTTTCCTGCTTTTTCATAAAACTCCCAGTCCCGGAAAGCGATCTTTCCCTCTTTGGCAGGACATCCTGCAACTGCTATCCCTTCTTTTTCCAGCATTTTTTCTACTTGTCCCAGATCCGGTTCCAATACTCCAAAATATTCCGGAACTGCCATATGGGTCGTAGTCATTACCAGCACACGGCATCCTTTTTCTCTGCCTTCCCAGGCCAGACGGCGTATATAAGAGGTTTTTCCCCCGCCTCCCACAAAAGAAAGAACAGGGGAATGGTCTGCCTGACCCGGATCTTTTTTTAACCGATCGTCTATAAAAAGCGCGGACCACAACGTATCCGTCTGTGTCCATTTTCCCTGTGTTTTTACAGAAATCTTCAAATAAATTCCCCCAAAATTTGTCTTTGGAGTAATTTTACCATAAATTCTTAATACCGTAAAGAAAACAGCTGTGTACAAATATAAAACAAATACAAAAAGACCTGAAACAGCGTCTGTTGATCCAGACTGTTTCAGGTCTTTGCTGGTTTTCAATTTTTATCTGTTATTATTTCTCACAGATTACTTTATACATATCGTAAGCTAAAATTCCAAATACAAATGTTACTGCGATTGCTGCCATGTTCTTGTCTTCCTTTCCTGAGTCGTAGTTTTTAATTCGTAGTTTTTATTGCTTAACCGGTTTGTTTCAACCTGTTGGATTGCTTTCTTAACTCTGTAAACAGTATAACCTAAAAATTTTTTAGGTACAATCCGCAAAAATAATAAGGTTTTTGAGAATATCTAAATATTTTTGTATATTATGCAAAAAGTTTTAGAATTAACAAGCCCGCCAAATTATTAACATGTTATTGAGAAAACTTATCATTTAATCCTATGGACATTTTCCTACAAATCATGTATGATTTTATCAAGAGTTAGTTAGCACTAACCATTCTGATACGAAACATATAACTTACCATTCCCCCATACATATAATACAAGAACATGTTCTAAATACACTTTTCAGGGGCACACAACACATTATATTGCACACACCAAAGGAGGCTACATTCATGAGCGTTGTTATCATCGGCGGACATGACCGTATGGTCAGCCAGTATAAAAAAATCTGTAAAAACTATAACTGCAAGGCAAAGGTATTCACTCAGATGAGTGCCAGCCTGGACAAGCAGATCGGAAGACCGGATCTTTTAGTTCTGTTCACCAATACCGTTTCCCACAAGATGATCCGCTGCGCTTTAGACGAGGTCAATGAGCAGGAGACCGAGATCGTGCGCTGTCATACCAGCAGCGGTACTGCTCTTACTGAAATCTTAATGCAGCATGTTCCGGCATAGAGACAGGCATGAACTAAAAAAATAAAAACAGGACTGTAACCAGAAATTCCCTGGTCCACAGTCCTGTTTTTTGTATTTTGAGATATTTTCTTTTGGGTTTTATTCCTTTTTAGTACTCTTTCAATGCCCGTACTGCACATTCCACCTGCTCTTCTGTATTAAAATGAGAAAAACTGAAACGCACAGCCCCCTGGTCCACAGTGCCTAAAGCCCCATGCATTAAAGGCGCACAGTGACCGCCGGAACGGGTATCGATCCCATATTCTGTTGACAGATAGTCGCTGACTTTCCCGGACTCTTCTTCTCCCAGGTTTAAAGACACAATAGCAGCTCTGTCTTTCTGTGAAAAATCCCCGTAAATGCGGATATCCGGGATCTCCTTTACCTGTTCATAGAAAAGCTGCATCAGCTTCTGTTCCCGGGCGCCTATGGCCTCGATCCCTTCTTCTTTTATGTAAAGAAGGGCAGCTCTCAGTCCGGCAATGCCATGCCCGTTTAAAGTACCTGCTTCTAACGCTGTAGGCATCACTGAAGGATGCTGTTTTTCAAAGGTAAGGATACCGCTTCCTCCTGATAATAAAGGTTTTACAGCAAGACCTTTGCGCACACACAGTCCGCCTGTTCCCTGGGGTCCCATAAGGCCTTTGTGACCGGTAAAACACAGCACATCAATATGGTTTTCTTCTATATTAATAGGAAAATGACCTGCTGTCTGGGATGCATCTACGATAAAAAGGGCTCCGGCCTGTCTGCACCACTCTCCTACTTTTTTTAGATCTGTACGATTTCCTGTAAGATTAGATGCATGGGTCATGACTACTGCCCTGGTTCCCGGTGTGATCGCTGCCTTAAGGGCTTTGTAGTCCAGTTTTCCAAGGCGTCTTACCAGTTCTTTTTCCTCTTCACCGGCACTTTCCGGTGCCTGTTCACAGCCAACAATGACCAGTTCTGCTCCCTGTTTTTCCATTTCATATAAAGGACGCAGCACACTGTTGTGTTCTAAAACCGTTGTCACTACCCGGTCTCCCGGTCTGATCAGCCCCTTAATGGCAATATTTAAGCTTTCGGTAGAATTGGCTGTAAATGCCACCTGCTCCGGACCATCTCCATGGAACATTTCTGATAAAAGGACCCGGGTCTCAAAAATGACTCTGGCTCCTGTAAGTGCTTCTTTATAAGCTCCTCTGGAGCAGTTTCCCATACTGGAAATGGCCTCTGCCACCGCTTCTGCCACACAGGGCGGACGGTAAAAAGAAGTAGCCGCGCTGTCCAGATAGATCATATGCTCCCCTCCTTAATATCCCTGCTTTTCCTCTAAGTACATCAGGCCCTCTAAAACAGAGCCTCCGATATTTCTTGCCTTATCAGAAATGGTAAAGCAGTTTTTATATTCACTTTCTCTCGGGTCGATATCTGCGATCTTAAAGCCAACTGTTACCGGATAAGCATCACGGATCAGACCGCGGACCAGACCGGTAAGAGTTGCCTCTACCTTGACCTCTTCCCCGTTTTCTGTGCAGATTACAGCAATGGTCTGTCCTTTTTCTACCTTATCACCGATCTTTACTCTGCCGTAAAGCTTTCCTTCTGCCTGTGAATGGATGACCCGTTCTTTTCCGTATCCGCCGATGATACCGGGAGTACCTGTATTGGGCGTAGCCGGTCCCTTTTCGATAATACGGCCCAGGTTATGGCCTCTCTGTGTTTCAACTACAAGATCTACATCTACACCTGCACTAAAACCAGGTCCCAAAGCAATAGTCTTATCTGCCATCTGGCGGTTTGTCCCCAGATTTTTCTTTGCCAAAATCGCATCTACTAAGGCCCATGGACGTACCTGTTTTAAGATATTGCACTCCGGATCTACTAAAAGAGGTACTTTCTTTTTCTCTTTTAATACCTCTTTTGCTTCTTCCCAGGACTCTACCTTTATACAGGTCACATCCTCAACCTTGCTCTCCCCGTCATAAACAGCTTCTGAAAGCGCCACCTGACGGCGGATCGCAGACGGTGTGGATATCTCCAGGATCACTACCGGATATCCGCTGCGGAAAAGCCGGCTGATGGTACCGGTAGCAATATCTCCCCCTCCTCTTACAATCACAAGCTGTTCATTTCTCTGTATCATATATTTACCTTCTCCTAAAAAATTATACTTTCTAAGTAAAAAAGAATGTGCCTTGGCACAAAATGCCTTATGGACGTACCACTACGCTGGCTTTGGTCATTTTCTCCACGATCTCATACATATTGGTAACACCGCCTACCTGACGCTTTTCAGCCAGTCCGTAGTGGTTTAAGCAGGTTCCACAGGTAAGGATCTCCACACCCTGTGCCTCTAAGGTCTTAAGGTCTTCCAGGTTGTCAGAACCTTCACAGGATAAGAAGGCACCGCTATTGTATAAAAGAATGGTCTCCGGCAGCATATCCTGCTGGGTCAGTGCAAATACAAAGCCCTTCATCAGAAGCTTTCCTAAGGCCTCATCCCCCTGTCCCATCTGGTTGGAGGAAAGGACAACTACCATGCCTTTTCTTCTTCCATCTGGTGTGCAGGTCACTTCTTCTGCTGCAGCTGGTGCTTCAGCAGCTTCACCATTTCCTTCTCCTGCAGTAATGGTAACTAAGAATTCACGCTCACCTGTCTTTTCAGAGCATACAGCAAGACCTTTGTGATCTGCCATTTTACTTAAGTTCTGGACTGCGATCTCGTTATCTACAACAACTTCTACCTTTTCTCCTGGTGCAGATGCCTCTAATGCTTTCTTTGCTTCAATGACTGGTAATGGGCACTGTTTTCCTCTTTCATCTAATCTCATGGTTTTCTTCCTCTCTTTCCATAAATCTGATATCCAAAACCGCCGTGGGCGGTTTATTGGCATGTATCTTGTCAAGCCGCCCGTGGGCGGCCATGTTCATCTACTGGATGATAACCGCCTTCTCCTGTTTCGGCAGGATCTCTCCTACTACGCCGCAGGGAAGTCCCAGTTTTTCCAGTTCTTCCATAATAGCCGGAACATCTTCTTTATCTACAGATGCCAGCAGTCCGCCGGACGTCTGCGGATCATATAAAATCTCTTCTGTTGCAAAGGAGCAGTTTCTGAACTCCACCTTATCCTGCACATGGTTTCTGTTTCTCTGGGCAGCAGCTGTCAGGTAAAATTCTTCTACATAATCCTCACATTCCGGGATATAAGGCACTTTTTCCTTATAGATCCTTGCTGTAGCCTGGTCTGTGACCATTTCACAAAGATGGCCTAAAAATCCAAAGCCTGTCACATCGGTACAGCCGTGTAAACGGTATTTACGCAGGATCTCAGACGCATACTTATTTAATGTAGTCATGGATTTCACTGCCAGGTCATAGGCCTCTTTGGAAGCTGCTTTCATACGTGATGCCGTACATACGATCCCGACGCCAAGTGGCTTTGTAAGGATCAGCGCATCTCCCACTTTACAGCCGCTGTTGGCAAACACTTTATCCGGATGGATCACCCCTGTTACAGACAGGCCATATTTTACATCGCTGTCTGCAATGGAATGTCCCCCTGCAAGGACGCCGCCTGCTTCTCTTACCTTTTCACTGCCTCCTAACATGATCTTTCCCAGGATGTTTAAATCCATTGCTTCCGGGAAACATACAATATTTAAAGCTGTTTTTACATCACCGCCCATAGCGTAAATGTCACTTAAGGCATTTGCTGCTGCGATCTGACCGAAAATATAGGGATCTTCCACCATAGGCGGGAAGAAATCCAGTGTCTGTACAATAGCCAGGTCATCGGTAAGCTTGTACACCGCTGCATCATCAGAACCGTCAAAGCCGATAAGCAGGTTGGGATCATAGGTCTTTGGCAGGTTATTTAACACTCTTGCCAGTATTCCCGGTCCCAGCTTGGCAGTACAGCCGCCTCCTTTACAGAATACGATCTCCTGTGGCTCCATAATATCACTCCATTCCTTTTATCTTTTCTACCTTTTCCTCTGAAAAATACTGTGCAAACAGCTGATCCAGATGATCTACTGCATCCTTTTTAAAGCCTTCGTATGCCTCGATCAGCCGTTCTGCCTGTGGTGTCAGTGTAGAACCGCCGCCGTCTTTTCCTCCGGTCTCACGGTCTGTAAGGGCAAATCCCCATTCTTTTTCTGCCCCTTTTAACATCTTCCAGGCTTTGCTGTAAGCCATATTCATAGCCTTTGCTGCTTTTTGCAGCGAACCGGTACGCTCCACCTCCCGAAGGAGCATGACCATTCCCGGTCCAAAAGCTTTTTCCTCAAAATATAGCCTCAGCGACATTCCGTAGTGAAGCCTGCTTTCCCCCATATAGTTTCCTCCGTTATTCTTAATTAAATACAACGCTATAGCAAAAAAACCGGCGGGCCATTTCCGGGATCTTCATCCCGGGGCAATGGCCGTACCGGCTTTTCACAGTTTTTCTCCCGGATCACCGGACAGTTCCTGCATACTGCTTGCATAAAGCTCCAAACTGCTTTTTGTGTTACTTACTTAAGTATAACATTTTTTTGCAATTATGCAAACATTTTTAGTTTAATCTTCTTTTCTGGTTTCTTCTGCAACTTCCTGGGAAGGAACATCCTCTTCAAAGGTACCCCAAACGTGAAACCCTGGTTTCTGCAATTAACGCAGGATCTATATCATCCATAAAGCAAAAACAGAACCATTGCAAGCTCATACCTGCAATCATCCTGTTTTTAGTTTACTCTGTTTTTATACTTCTCTCCCGAAATAAAGTTCAAACAACCGTTCTCCCTCTTTTTTCAGGTCTTCTTCCATTTTTACATACCGTTTTAAAAATTCTTCTCCCTTAGGGGTCAGTTTGGAAGACCCCCCGTCACTGCCTCCGGACCGTGAAAACAAAAGCGGGAAGCCTAACTGTTTTTCTGCTTCTCTTAAGATCTTCCAGCCTTTTGTGTATGACATATGCATCTGCTTACAGGCTGTCTGCATGGAACCTGTATGGGAAGTAAGCTGTAAGAAATGGGCTGTCTGGGCATTAAAAAATATATCATCCCGTTCTAAGCCAAGCTGGATCCTTGGATGGACCTGGATCTGCTGTTTCCGGATAAAATCAACGCTGCTGTCTCCCTCTGTTTCTATAGCCTGAATGATCCCCTTGTCCTCAACGGGAATATTTTCTTCTTGAAAGGTTTCTGCTGCCTGACGAAGGGCTCCTCTTAAACCATCACTTCCCTGATAAGATACAATAGAGGGAAGTACAGAAGAAGAAATAAGAACCGGATGACCTCTGTGGCCGTCAAACATGGGACGGACCACATCTGCATCTGACTGCATCAGACGTTGCACAGTTTCCCGTAAGAAAACCGGGAACTTCGCCGGGAGCACAAACACGCGGTCGCAAAGATCTTCTATATAGTTAAGCCCCATACAGATACTGGAAAACATCTGGGTCACAGCATACTGCTCATTCCTAAGGCAGATCACCTGGAGATTGGAAATATGTTTTTCCAGCTCATCTGCCTTATCCCCTGTTACTACTACGATAGGGGAAACTCCCGCCCGCTTTAAGGTAATGATAATGCGGCGGATCGCCGTACTGTCGCCCACCGGAAGCAAGGGTTTAAAAACAGAATTTTTACTTTTATGTCCTGCTGCCACAATAACTGCTCCTGTGCGAAGCTTTTTTCCAGTTTTTAACTCCATGTTTCCCATTTCCTTTCTTATGTCTGTTCTACAGTTCTCCCTTTAAAAGCAGGATCGCTGACGTATCTGCCCGGAGATATTCCGGTACTACTCCCGCTGCGTCATGGGTGTGGATGGTCTTTTCCTTTTTCCACCATAAACCATTGCTAAGAGTAATATACCACTCAAATGGCATTTCGGAAATACTTGGATCTACAACAGGGATCAGATTTTCTTCTCCGGCCGCTTTTCTTGCCTTTGCCTCTTCTCCTGCCAAAGGCTCAAAATCATGGGCACGGATACCGATGGCAGTTATATCATCTCCAACGGTCCGGTCTGTAACAAATTCCAGATTGTCCCAGTCAAGAGCGCGGACACGGTATTCGCCGATCCGTTCGATCTTTGAAATATTCTTACATCCGGTCAGTCTTGCTGCCTTACAGGTAACAGGATCCTGGAAGATCTTTCTGGAATTTCCGGCGATCAGCACATGTCCCTTGTCTAACAGCATAATATTTTTGCAAAGCTGGAAGGCCTCGTCTCTGTCATGGGTTACCATAACAGAAACACCGTCATAGTCAGCTAATACTTTAGAAAGTTCCAGACGCAGACCCTCTCTTAAGTATGTATCCATAGCAGAAAAAGGCTCATCTAAAAGCAGTGCTTCCGGCTCATAAGCTAAAATACGGGCTAACGCAACTCTCTGCTGCTGACCGCCGGAAAGCTGTCCCGGATAACGTTTTTCAAGACCGGTCAGGCGGAAACGTTCGATCATTTCTCCTACTTTTGCCTTTTTCTTTTCCATTCCTTTAAGACCGGCTGCAATATTTTCCTCAACAGACATGTTTGGGAAAAGGGCATAATTCTGGAACAGATAGCCTACACGGCGCATCTGTGGTTTTTCATTGATCTTTAAAGCCGAGTCATAGAGAACTCTTCCCCCGGCAGCTTCCCCTTTTGCATATTGTAAGGCAATACGGCCGCTGTCCGGGGTAACGATACCTGCAATGGATTTAAGAGTCATACTCTTTCCACAGCCGGAAGGACCTAAAATACCCAGACACCCTTTTCCTGCGCTGAATGAGATGTCCAGGTCAAATTCTTTTAATTTTTTCTTTATTTCAACTCCAAGCTGGAGAGAATGTTCTGTTTGAATAGCCATTCTTTTTACCTCCGAGAGAACATTAAAACTTCCGTGAGCGGATCAATGCGCCCCAGTTCATAAGAACAACGGAAATAAATGCAATGACAACAATGATAGCTACATAAGAATACGCTGCGTCCATATTTCCTGCAGCTACTTCTGAATAGACCGCCATAGGAAGTGTTCTTGTCTTTCCCGCAATGTTTCCTGCGATCATGGCAGTGGCGCCAAACTCACCTAAACCTCTGGCGAAAGCAAGAACGCCGCCGCTTAAGATACCCGGTGTTGCATTTGCAAACAGCACCTTCCAGAATACAGCCCATTCGCTCATTCCCAGTGTTCTGGCTGCTGCAACCAGGTTCTGGTCAACCTGCTCAAAAGCACCTCTGGCAGAACGGTACATTAACGGAAATGACATGGTAACGGCTGCTAAAACAGTTGCGATCCAGGAAAAGGCGATCTTTACACTGAAATATTCAATAAAAAACTGTCCAATAGGACGTTTTACACCGAAAAGATATAACAGAAAGAAGCCTGCTACTGTAGGCGGCAGGACTAAAGGCAGTGTCAGGATACCATCACAGATAACCTTTAATGTTTCATTTTTCAGGCTTACCACTGCCCAGGCTGCAAACAGCCCGATAAAAAATGTGATGAAAATAGACAGACTGGCTGTCTTCATGGAAATCAAAATTGGGGACCAGTCCATTTAGAACCTCTTTTCTTATGAGATTTATATGGGAAATTGATTAAAACCGGGATACTGTAACTTACTTTACAACATCCCGGTTTTATAGTTACTGACTACTGCGCACTGGAAAATCCATACTCTTCAAATACTGTTATTGCCTTATCAGTCTGTAAGAAAGCAACAAATTCCTTTGCAACTTCCTCATGAGCAGTACCCTTAACAACAGCTACAGGATAGATAACCTTCTTTGCAAAGCTTCCTTCTGGAGCTTCTGCAACAACTTCTACCTGATCAGCCATGCTTGCTGCATCAGTAGCGTATACGATACCAGCGTCAGCACTTGCTGCTGCTACCTGGTTTAATACCTCAGTTACGTTGGTTCCGAAACTTACCTTATCCTGGATCTTATCCCAGATACCCAGGTTAGTTAAAGCCTCCTGTGCATACTGTCCAGCTGGAACACTTGCAGGATCGCCTAATGCAATGCTGTCTGCATTTTCGATGTCCTCAAACTTCTCCAGCTTCTTCTCATTTCCAGTTGGAACAATCAGAACGATCTTGTTCTCTAACAGATCAGTAATGGTATCGGAAGCGATCATGCCTTCCTCATCCAGAGCTGTCATCTGCTTCTTAGCTGCGGACATGAATACGTCTGCTTCCAGACCTTCCTCGATCTGTGTCTGCAGTTTGCCTGAGCTGTCATAGGTTCCCTTTACAGTTACGCCTGGGTTTGCTTCTTCGAACATTGGGATCAGCTTATCTTCGTAAGCGTTCTTTAAGCTTGCTGCTGCTGCAACTAAGATCTCAGTCTCTTCGCCGGAAGCTGCTGTAGTTTCTTCTGCAGTTGTCTCCTCTGCTTTTGTTTCTTCTGCGGTTGTTGCTGCTTCAGTAGCTGCTGCTGTGGTTTCCTTTGCGCTGCCGGAGCATCCAGCTAACATTCCTGCTGCCATCATAGCTGCCATTACAAGGCAAATCTGTTTCTTCATAATCTCATTTCTCCTTTAAATAAAAATTGATTTATTTATAGCAGTATCGTTATACTCGTTTGACTATAGCGATCATAAGGAGAACACCGCCTGCACGGTATTCTTCCTCCCGCTGCAGGCGGTACAAAGATACTGTCTATATGCGATTTTTAAAACTTTCCGTTTTCCTTTTCTTAATCTCTTCTGGCACACTCAGAAGCACTGCCGCGAAGGATCTTTAAGCCGTGATCCAAACTGTCTAAAATAAATCCCAAGCTTTCTTTTACTGCTTTTGGGCTTCCCGGCAGGTTTACGATCAGTGTTTTCTTTCGGATAACACTGACACCTCTGCTTAACATGGCTCTGTCTGTCACTGCCATGGATTTATAACGAATGGCTTCTGCAATTCCAGGAGCATTCCGGTCTGCCACTGCCATGGTTGCTTCCGGAGTCTGGTCTCTCATGGAAAAACCGGTTCCGCCGCTTGTAAGCACCAGATCTAACTGTCTGCCGTCTGCCAGACGCATTAACTGTGTCTTTAACATAGCCGGTTCATCCGGAAGGATCAGCGTCTCTACTACTTCGTATCCCGCCTGCTCCAGCATTTCCTTTGCTGCAGGACCGCTTTCGTCTACTCTTTCTCCTTTGGCACCTTTATCACTTAAAGTGATAACAGCTGCCTGAAAAGGCCGGTTCTCATCTGGATAACAGGTAATAACAGTATCTCCCGGATGAATGGTTCCTTCCTGTAAGACCTCTGCAAACACGCCCTCTCTTGGCATGATGCATTCGCCCATTCTTTTATAAATCGCGCAATGGCTGTGACATTCTTTGCCGATCTGGGTCATGCGTAAAACCACATCCCCGATATAGATCATCATTCCTACTGGCAGAGAACGGAAATCAATCCCTTCTACCACCAGATTTTCTCCAAAAGCACCATCTTCTACCTGAGCGCCACGCTCATTAAATTCTTTTACTTTATCATAAGACAAAAGACTTACCTGACGATGCCATTTACCAGCGTGTGCATCTCCCTCGATACCAAAATCTTTCAAGAAATGTCCTTCCGGAACAGAATGTTTTTCAACACCTTTTTTTTCACTGGTACAGACCGCTTTTACAACACCTTCCGGTCCTCTTTTTCCAGTTATTTCCATTTTATCTTATCCTCCAATTGAAATCATGTTATGTGCCTCGGTGATCTCACCTGGCTTTTCAAAGCAATGTGCCGCTGGCTTTTCGTAGATCGCCTTTGCAAGTGCTTCCCGCAGCTTTTCCTGCAGCTTTTCATCCCTTACATCTCTGCCTTCTGGCCAGATATAATGGGTATCCTTATCCGGTCTTTCCTGCCCTTCTCTTAAAATACTTCTAAGATCTGTTCCCTCATCATAGCAGAGACAGGATTTTACATGTCCCTGGGATGTCAGACGGATGCGGTTACAGGTAGAACAGAATTTTCCGTGAATAGCACTGATCAGACCAATGCTTCCTTTAAATCCGGGAACTTTATAATAAACTGCAGGTCCAAATCCATGAACTCTTGTGTCTTCTTCCAGATCCGGATAGACCTTTTTCATATTTTCAAGCAGCCAGTTGTGATCAATGGTCTTAAACTGCTTTCCATAGCCGATGGGCATCATTTCTATAAAACGCACATCCACTGGATAATGCTTTGCAAGTTCTGCCATCTGCTGCCAGTTTTCCTGAGGGGAAAGTTCTGTAGCTTTTCCATTCTCCTGTAACTGCCTGAAATCAATGGAAACTGCATTGATCTTAACAGGGATTGGTAAGCTTTCTGCTTTTTCAATGAACCTCATAACATCGGCTAACTTATCCCGGCCGGTTATCTTCTCATAAAGTACCGGGTCTACGGTATCCAGGCTTACATTAATAGCATCCAGTCCTGCATCTAATAGCTGATCCAGATACTGATCTAACTGGACTCCGTTGGTAGTCAGGGTGACTTTTTCAATGCCTGGGATATTTTTAAGCATCTTTACTAACTGAGGGCAGCTTTTCCTTGCCAGTGGCTCTCCACCGGTAACTTTGATCTTTTTGATCCCTAATGATGCTGCCGCAATGGCAATGGCTTCAAATTCTTCCAGAGATAACACATCCCATCTTGGCATACAGTCAATGCCCTCCGGCATGCAGTATTTACAGCGCAGGTTACACCGGTCTGTAATGGAAAACCGCATGTAGTCGATCTCTCTTCCCATTCTGTCTTTCATCAGATGCCCTGCTTTCTGGGATTAACAAACTCGCCGCTTTTTCCGCCGGATTTATGTTCCAGGTAAATATTTCCCATTTCCATGGACTTATCCACTGCCTTACACATATCGTAAATGGTAAGAAGGGCAATATTTACACCGGTCAGTGCTTCCATTTCCACACCTGTCTTTCCGGTAGTACGGGCGGTACAGGCTGCTTCGATCTCGTTTGTTTCTTCTTTTATGGTAAAATCCACCGTCAGCTTGGTAAGATTTAACAAATGGCACAGCGGGATCAGTTCAGATGTCTTCTTAGCACCCATGATACCGGCTACTCTGGCAACTCCCAGTACATCTCCCTTTGCCATAGTCCCTTCTTTTACTTTCTTTAAGCACTCAGGGCTCATATAAATGCTTCCTCTGGCAGTAGCTTCCCGCTTTGTCTCTGCTTTTTCACTTACGTCCACCATAAGGGCATTGCCATTTTCATCAAAATGTGTAAATTCCATTTCTATTACACTCCCTTTCCAAAACCACAGTTAGGGAAGGTACAGACTGGACAGTTCAGACATAAGCCGCCCTGGCCCAAAGCAGCCAGTTCTTCTGCTGTTACCTGATCGTCTGCCATAACTCTTGGAAGGACCAGATCAAAAATAGTCCTCTTTGCATACATAACGCAGCCAGGAAGTCCCATAATAGCTACAGTTCTTGGATTTTCTCCCTCTGTTACCTGATAATAAGCTAACATGAACATAGCTCCCGGAAGTACCGGTGCGCCGTAAGATACAATATCAGCCCCGGTATTTTTGATGGCAAGAGGGG
>ERZ773277.2142-NODE-2142-length-13705-cov-3.117509_pt1 | contig 13705 bp, 13 predicted proteins | sample MGYA00511957_ERZ773277 | MGnify/ENA primary metagenome ERZ773277 (study PRJEB29015, sample SAMEA2737800) | human gut metagenome | biome: human gut; feature: human-associated habitat; material: faeces | place: China | collected 2012 ... | reverse complement strand
AGGAGGTCGGTATCCACATTGAGCTGGATATGTCGGAATCCGAGCGGGTGTGGGACGTAATGAAGGTGGGCTTCAAGGATGAGTACGCCGATGTGGGCGCGCTCAACACCTCCTTCTATACCATGTTCCCCAATGTGTTCCAGAAGTTTGCGGGCACGGGCGGCTCCTTCAACACCGGCAAGTACAGCAACCCGGAGTACGATGCCTGTATCGAGGCGGCCTATGCGGCCACGGACGAGGCGGGGTCCACCCAGCAGTTCATTGAAGCCGAGAAGATTTTTACCGAGGAGCTGCCCTGGGTGATCGTCTGCAACGACCGGAACCTGAGGGTTCTGGCCCCCAATGTGCAGAATTTTGCCCAGTCCCAGACCTGGTATGTCGATTTGACGACGGTTACCGTCGAGTAAGAGAACCCCGTCTCATAAGCGCTGTCATTTCCGGCAAAAGACTCTGGCCTGCGGCCAGTGAAACCTGGCCGCAGGCCGCAGTATACAAGGGGAGTTAGTATGGTCCGAGTTATCTTGAAACGAATAGGCCTGGCGTTCCTCACGCTCTTCGGTGTGACGGTTATTGTATTCGCCCTGCTGCAGATGATGCCGGGAGAACCCATTGACAGCATTGTGCCTCTGGATGCTTCGGAGGAGCTCCGGCAGGTGATCATCGACCAGTATGGTTTTGACCAGCCACTCTATATGCAGTATTTCATGTGGCTGGGCAACGCGGTGCGCGGCAATTTTGGGAACTCTGTCAGCGACAACCGGCTCGTGCTCAGCGTGGTCAGCGAGGCCCTCCACAATACCCTGATTCTGGCGCTGGGGGCCAGCATCTTCGCGTTCCTGCTCAGTATCCTGATCGGTGTCTACAGCTCGTACCGGCCGAATTCCATCTTCTCCTGGATCGGCACGGTATTCGGCATCGGCGGTATCAGTATGAGCGGTCTTGCTGAGATCCTCTTAGAAGAAGGCTTCACTATTACCGGTTCCGACTCAAAAGAGTCCCCTTTAACCCGTCACCTGGAAGAAAAGGGCGCCAGAATTTACTACGGCCAGAAAGCCTCTAACATTGAAGCCGAGCCAGGCATCCAGGTTGTAGTCTATACTGCAGCTATCCACCCGGACAATCCGGAATTCAAGGCAGCAAAAGACAAGAACATCCCAATGCTCACCAGAGCAGAACTCTTAGGCGAATTAATGCGCAACTACAAAGAGTCTGTTGCAGTTTCCGGAACCCATGGAAAGACAACTACCACATCCATGATCACAGACATCCTGTTAGCAGCTGATACAGACCCTACCATTTCCGTAGGCGGTATTTTAAAAGACATCGGCGGCAACATCCGTGTAGGCGGACCGGACCTGTTTGTAACAGAAGCCTGCGAGTACACCAACAGCTTCTTATCCTTCTATCCAACCATAGAAGTGATCTTGAACATTGAAGAAGACCACTTGGACTTCTTCAAAGACATTAACGACATCCGTCATTCCTTCCGCTTATTTGCAGAAAAACTTCCAAAAGGCGGACTTTTAGTCATCAACAGCAGTATCGAAAACATAAACGAAATCACATCCGGCTTACCATGCCGTATCGTAACCTTCGGAAAAGACCTTTCCAGCATGTATACAGCCCAGAATATCACCTATGATGAATTTGCAAGACCTTCCTACGACCTGGTTGTCCAGGGTGAGATCGTCAACCGCATTACCTTAGGTGTAACAGGCGAGCACAATGTATACAATTCCCTGGCAGCCATTGCAGTAGCTATGGAACTGGGCATTGGCTTTGACGCTATTATGTCCGGTCTTAAAAACTTTAAGGGAACAGACCGCAGATTTGAGAAAAAAGGTGAGATCGGCGGCGTGACCATTATCGATGATTACGCACACCATCCACAGGAGATTGCGGCTACACTGTCAGCGGCTAAAAATTATCCGCACAAGAAACTGTGGTGTGTATTCCAGCCACATACCTATACCCGTACAAAGGCATTTTTAGACGAATTTGCCCAGGCGCTTTCCGCAGCAGATGAAGTGATCCTGGCAGACATCTATGCAGCCAGAGAGACAGATACCTTAGGTGTAAGCTCTGCTGATATTGCTTCCAGGATCGAAAAACTGGGAACACCAGCCCACTATATCCCATCTTTTGATGAAATTGAGACATTTATCCTTGAACATTGTATGCAGGGTGATGTGTTGATAACTATGGGGGCCGGAGATATCGTAAGAGTGGGAGAAAAGCTCCTTGGAGAGTGATGTACTCTCGATTTGTCCACAATATCCACAGCGTTTTCAACATTTTTCAGAACGAAAAAATGTGGATTTCCAGATTAACATAATATAATGTCGCACGATTTAAAAACATAAGGTTTTATGCGGAGAAGACAGGTGTATGTCAGTGTGGCAGCAGGAAAAACGGAAACCGCTGTCCACATTATCCACAATATCCACATTTGTGGATGTGTAAAAATGCACCTGTTTTCTTTTTTATGTGGATGTGTTATGATGAAAACAATGAGGAGTGGTAAGGATGAGCAGGATTTTTAAGGACCGGTTAAGTACAGGTGTGACCCCTGTAGCCGATGCATTTATTGATAATTATATGGCAGCTGCCAACGGGGAGTATGTAAAAGTTTATCTTTACATTCTTCGCCATCAAAACCAGGAAGATCTGACGTTAGAACAGATCGCAGATGCCCTAAACCATACAGAAGCAGATGTAAAAAGAGCCATTAATTACTGGCAGAAGGCCGGGGTCTTAGAAAATGTACAGGATAATACCTTGGAAGGTATATCAGCAGAACAAAATCGTACTAGCTGGTCTATAGATATAGAAGTACCCCCGGCGGCATCAAAGGAAACAGCTGCATCCCAGGCACCTGTTTCAGCTCCTGCCTATTCTGCAGAACAGGTAAGCCGTTTAAATAAGGATGAGGAATTTTCACAGCTTTTATACATTGCACAGAAGTTTTTAAACAAAGCGTTTACGCCCAGGGATTGTCAGGTATTTGCCTATCTTTATGACACTCTCGGTATGAATATCGGCTTGTTAGAGTATCTGGCAGAATACTGTGCCCAGAATGGCCATACATCGGTGCGCTATCTGGAAACAGTAGCCCTAAACTGGCATGAAAAAGGAATACGCACAGCCGAAGAAGCCCAGGAATACAGTACTGCGTATACAAAAGACGCTTTTGCGGTCATGAAAGCTTTTGGTTTAAACAGCCGCAAACCGGCGGTCCCAGAGCAGAAGATCATGGAAAAATGGTTTAAGGATTATGGCTTTGACCGTGAACTGGTCTTAGAAGCATGCAGTCGTACCATTAATGCGATCCATACCCCAAGTTTTCAGTATGCAGACTCCATTCTTACAGACTGGAAGAAAGCGGGCGTGAAAACCTTAGCAGATGTAAAGGGAATGGATGCCCGCAGGGCGGAACGTGCCCAAAATGGTGCTGTTAAGCGGCTTCAGAGTTATGGAAACGGGGCAGCAGCACAAAATAACAGAAAAACTTCCCAAAATCAGTTTCACAATTTTAAACAGAGGGATACAGATTATGACGCCCTGATGCTTCAGAATGTGAAAGAATGGATGGACAGTCCGGAATAATAAGGAGACAAACTTATGGCATTGAGCAATTCTCAGTATGACGCCATTATGAGAGAATATGGAAAACAGCAGATGGAAAACCAGCACAGTCAGGAAGCGCGGAAAAAAGAGATCTATCAAAAAGTTCCGGCTGTAAAGGAATTAGAGGCAGAGATCGCGGGGCGGTCCGTTGCCTGTGCCAGAAAACTTTTAGAGGGAAATCAGGAAGCAATCTACGAACTTCGGGAAAAGCTGGCAGATCTGAAGGAACAGAAGGCCCTTCTTATCAAGGCAGCTGGTTATCCGGATGATTATTTAGAACTCCATTACCGCTGTAAAGACTGCAGGGATACCGGCTGGGTGGATGGCCACAAGTGCCATTGCTTTTTGCGGGCCCAGATGAAACTGCTTTATGCCCAGTCTAATCTGGAACGTGTGCTGGAACAGGAAAATTTTGATCATCTTACATTTCAGTATTATGATAACAGCCAGATTATTCCGGAGATTGGTATGACCAATGCAGATTATATGCGCCGGGTGGTAAAAAGCTGTATGGAATTTGCACAGAATTTTGACAGTCACCAGGACAACCTGCTTTTTACAGGAAGCACAGGAGTGGGAAAAACATTTCTCACCAACTGCATTGCCAGAAAGCTGATGGATACCTATCATTCCGTGATCTATTTTTCTGCCAGTGATCTCTTTGAAGTGTTTTCAAGAAACAAATTTGATTATGATCAGGCAGAAGAGATGAAGGACACTTACCGGTATATCCTGGATTGTGACCTTCTGATCATTGATGATCTGGGAACCGAATTAAACAACAGTTTTACTTCCTCTCAGTTATTTTACTGCATCAATGAGAGAATGAATATGAACCGTTCCACTATCATTTCCACCAATCTTTCCCTGACCCAGCTGCGTGACTCCTATACGGACCGTGTGACTTCCCGTATCATGCGTTACCGTATTATCCCTCTTTACGGCAGGGATATCCGTCTGTTAAAAAGATAACCCTTAAGATACCTTGACGGATACAAACGAAAAATGGTATAAAGATATATGCTGGCATTCGTATGAGATAACAAGGCAATGCCGGTTAAAACAGGAGGATAAATATCATGTTATATGAGGAAAAAATCATTGAAACAATTCCGGTAGGTCCTTTAGGCCTTATTCCTTTAAAGAGCTGCACAGGTCTTGGAAAAAAGGTGGACGATTATCTGGTAGAGTGGAGAAGAGAAAGAGAAAGCGAGCATAAGTCGACCATCGCATTTTCCGGATATCAGAGAGACTCTTATATTCTGGAGGCAAACACACCAAGATTTGGTTCCGGTGAAGGAAAGGGTACCATTGAAGAATCTGTCAGAGGTGATGACCTCTATATTATGGTAGACGTATGTAATTACAGTCTGACCTATTCACTGTTTGGAATGACAAATCATATGTCTCCAGATGATCATTTCCAGGATTTAAAGAGAATTATCGCTGCAGCAGCAGGCAAGGCACGTAGAATTAACGTTATCATGCCATTCCTGTATGAAAGCCGTCAGCATAAGCGTTCCGGAAGAGAATCCTTAGACTGTGCAATGGCTCTTCAGGAACTTGTAAATATGGGCGTTGAAAACATTATTACTTTCGATGCACATGACCCAAGAGTACAGAACTCTATTCCGTTAAAGGGATTTGAGACTGTACAGCCGATCTATCAGTTCTTAAAGCATCTGTTAAAGAATGAGCCGGACTTACAGATCGACAGCGACCACATGATGGTCATCAGCCCGGATGAAGGCGGTACCAGCCGTGCCATCTACTTCGCAAATATGCTGGGACTGGATATGGGTATGTTCTATAAGCGCCGTGATTACACCAAGATCGTAAACGGCAGAAACCCGATCGTTGCTCATGAGTTCTTAGGTTCCAGCGTAGAAGGAAAAGACGTACTGATCATTGATGATATGATCTCTTCCGGCGAGAGCATGTTAGATGTTGCAAAGGAATTAAAGCGCAGAAAAGCAAGAAAAGTATTTATCTGTGCTACTTTCGGTCTGTTCACCGGCGGACTTGCAAAGTTTGACCAGTATTATCAGGATGGTCTCATTGACCGTATCCTTACTACCAACCTGGTATACCAGACACCAGATCTGTTAAGCAGACCATACTATATTGATGTAGATATGAGCAAGTACATTGCCCTTATCATTGATAACCTGAACCATGACGCATCCTTAAGCGATCTGCTGACACCTACCAAGAGGATCAACAAGCTTCTTGAAAGATATAAAGAGCAGCAGGCAGCTAAAAACAGCGAAAATAATGCTTAACCAGGAGCGCTGATCCAGTTATATAACATATAAGTTTACAGGGGCTGTGACAAAATAGCAGGAAACAAGCTGTTTTGCATGGCCCCTTTTGGCAGAAAGTTGGAAAAAAGATATGAGGGAAAAATGGTTTCGGGAACATATCTGGTGGATGAGTTTTATCCTCAGCCTGATGGTGGTATGGGTCCATTCAGAAAATGTTGATCTGTTTTTAGATGAAATAGGAAGGGAAAGCCTGGTTTACAGGCTGGAGTTCTTTTTCGCTCAGACCTTAGGACAGATCGCAGTTCCCGGCTTTTTCATGATCTCTGCCTATCTTTTTTACAGAAATTTTCAGTTTTCAAAAACAGTTTCCAAATGGAAGAGCCGGTGCAAAAGCCTTCTTCTTCCTTATGTTTTGTGGAATATTCTTTATTATCTGGGTTACGTTGTAGTCACAAGGCTTTCTTTTGTGAAAAAGATCATTGGAAAAGAGCCGGTTGCTTTTGGTTTAAAAGAACTGTTTCAGGCGGTAGCATATTATAAATATAATCCCGTGTTCTGGTATCTGTTCCAGCTGCTGCTTTTAGTGGTTCTGGCGCCTTTTCTGTACTGGATCATCTGCCGGAAATGGAGCGGTCTGTTATGGTTGCTCCTTCTTATAACTGCTCTGTGGAAAAATGTAAGTTTACCCATCTTAAATCTGGATGCTCTGTTCTACTACAGTGCAGCCGGGTATGCTGTGCTTTTTTCTGAAAAGGTGGAAGGAGAAAATACATCTTCCGGGAAAAAAATCTGGTTTGCCATTCTTATTCTTTGCTGGCTTACCCTATGGTTTCTTGGAAGACCTGGAGCAACTTTACATTTTACACCGGTCCATACTGTTCTGACCCGTTTACTGGGAGTGCTTATTTTCTACAGTATTTTAAAAGAAATACCCTTCAGACCAGCCACTTCTACAGTAAAAAACAGCTTTTTCCTTTATGCCATCCATTTTCCATGGGCCCGTTTCTTTAACAAAGCCGGAGCTGTACTTTTTAAAGGAAATCAGGGGGCTGCAGCAGTATTTTTCCTGACTATGCCTTTTCTGATCCTTGGTATAAGCAAGGTCCTGGGAGAGCTGTTAAAACATACAGTTCCCGGAATTTATGAAATTCTTTCCGGCGGCCGCGGACAGTAAAATGCCTGATATTGTGCATTGATGATAAATTTTTTATATAAGAAAGATGAAAGGTTGTACTTTTTTTATGAATATGTTAAAATCAGTATAAGATGTATTATAACAACTATGTTCTTGTTACAAGGACAGAAATGAGGGAATGATATGGCTATTAATAAAGAATATTCTACTCCATTGTATCAGCAGCTTGTGGATTCAGTAAAAGCACAGATTAGAGATGGCATTTTAAAAGAAGATGACCGTTTAGGCTCAGAGCAGGATATCAGCAGAGAATATAATGTCAGCCGTATCACGGTGCGTAAAGCATTCGAGATCTTGGCAGACGAAGGCTATGTAACAAAACGTCAGGGAATCGGAACTTTCGTTTCAGCCAGGAAATTAAATAATTTTAACGAAGGGCAGATGAGAGGATTTACAGAAATGTGTATTAAGGATGGTAAGGTACCGTCTTCAGAATTGATATCTGCAGGATGGGTCAGTAATTTGCCGTCTATCAGCCATCACCTTCATGTCCCAGAGGAAGAACCGATTTTAAGAGTGCTTCGTGTACGCAAATGTGATGGGGTACCTGTGATGGTGGAAGATGGTTATTTTCCGAAACGTTTTTCTTATTTGATGAGCGAAGATCTTTGTGGTTCTACGTTTGAAATATTCCGTCGACACGGGACGGAACCAAGCCATTTTAGTAAAATTATGGATATTTGCTATGCTACAAAGTTCGAGGCACAAAAGCTGGAAGTGCGTGAACGTCAGGCATTGCTTTTACAGAAAGATATGGCATTTGATCAAAATGGGGATGCGATTCATTATACAAAGTTGGTAATCAATCCGGAACGGTATAAATTAACAATTATAATGTGATCTTTATAAAATAAAAATAAAGGTGAATTTAGTAAAGTAAAAGGAATAGATATCGTAAGTTACAAAATTGATAACTTTACGGTATCTTTTTTTATACCTTGACACTGCAAAATGCACAAAAAATAATAATTAAATACCACAAAAATCACAAAAATGTAAAAACGCTATTGCCAAACATTATATAACGTTATATAATGACATCAAGCTGATACGAGATGTATCTAGAACAGAAACAGGATGTTATAAAAAGAAAGTGAGGGTAATATGGTGAAATTTGCAGCAGCAGGTTATGTATGCGTTGATTATTATCCGGATTTTAACAATCGTTATTACATAACGGGTAATGGGGTAGATGTGCTGTTCAATCTGCTGGACATAAAAAAGGAAAAGATATGGAAGCATCCATTATTTCCGCTGTATCTGACGATGAATATGGAAAAGAAGCAGTGAAAATGTTTCGTGAAAGGAACATAGATTGTTCTCATTTGGAAGTGATACCGGAGGGAATGACCCCAAGAGTGCCATTGCATTTAGTGGATAATGACCGGGTACACGGAACTCCTGTACGGGGGATTATGAAAGATTATGAGTTTTCAAAAGAAACTCTGGAATATATCTGCCGCCATGATATGATGCACAGTGATTTTACGGGACGTTTAAATCACAGGTTGGGAGATATACGAAAAAGTGGTACAAAAGTATTTTTTGATCTTGGGAATAATCTGAAACATCCTGATTTGGAAGAGGTGATTCAAAATATTGACTGTGGTCTGGTATCTTTTGGGAATGACTTTGAAGAAGGAAAAGCATTTCTTAAGTATGCACATTCAAAAGGTGTAAAACTGATGATCGCTACATTTGGAAAGCTTGGTTCTATTGCCTATGACGGTTCAACATTTTATAAAGGCGAGATCGTTCCCGTGGAACATGTTGTAAATACGGTAGGTGCAGGTGATTCTTATTTTGCAGGATTTATAAGCGGCATAATAGACGGAAAAAGTATACAGGAATGTATGAGAAGAGGCGCAGAACAATCCGCAAAAGTGATTTCTACATTTAATCCATATCTGTAAAAAATATGAAAAGGAGTATAAATTTATGATTATTGATATTCATGCCCATCCTGTTCTGCTTGATGTAATTAATGAAGATCCGGAAGATTTGAGCTTTCGTAAGCAGCAATTTGGAGTATTCAAATCAGGACGTAATCCTATTGAATTTGAGAAACTTTTAATTGATGATGCAAGGATTGATAAAGTGGTATGGCTTCCAGAAGATTATTCCACCCAGATGGGAAGACCTATTGTCAGCAATGAAGAAATGGAAAAGATCGTAGCTTCCTGTCCTGACCGTTTTATTGGATTTGCAAGTGTAGATCCCAGAGATCCAAAGGCAAAAGAAAAATTAACATATGCTTTTGAAACACAGAAGCTTTCCGGACTTAAGTTAAATCTTTCACGCCTTCACATGTATGCAGACGATCCGCTGCTGGCACCGCTTTATGAAGTTTGTGAGGAGCATAACAAACCAATCATGTTCCACGCTGGTTACAGTTGGGAACCGGATACTCCTTCCAAGTATTCAGAACCGATCCTTTTTGAAGATGTAGCAGTCAATTATCCTAACCTTCGCTTCTGTTTGGCTCACATGGGATGGCCATGGTGGGAAGAGACCATCATGATGTTAATGAAATATCCAAATGTATATGCGGATACTTCTATGGTCTATATGGATTCTCCAAGGAATTATTATAGTCATCTGTTTTCTGTTAATATGAATTTAAACTGGCTTCAGAACTGCTTCCAGGATAAGGTTATGTTTGGTTCCAACAATCCACGTTTCCGCCATGTAAGAAGTCTGGATGGTATCCTGAACCTGCCGCTTCGTGAAGATGTAAAAAAAGCTATTCTTGGAGAAAATGCAATTCGCTTTTTAGGACTGGAGGATTAACATGGTAAAACTGTATGAAAACGAAGTTGTGACAAAACATGAATTTGATATGATCAACATCACAAATGAAGTGAAAAAAGCTGTAGCAGACAGCGGAATCAAAAACGGAATGGTTGCTGTTATCACCAAACATACAACTACCGGAATTATGATCAACGAAGCACTTCCTTGTGTAGAAAAAGATATAGAAATGCAGCTGGAACGCATTGTTCCAAAAGATTTTCCTTACGTACATACCCATATGCTTCCAACTTATGGAACCTGTTCAGGAAATGCCCCGGGTCATTTAAAGTCCATGCTGGTAGGAAATCACTGTATTTTCCCGGTGATTGACGGGAAAATGATGACGGGCGGAGAACAGAACATATATTTTGCGGAACTGGATGGTTTACAGATCCGTCATTATTTCATTGAGGTAATGGGGGAATAGCATTTTTGTAAGGAGTGACCAATATGATCTTTGGACTGAATTTTACATTTTTATCAAAATATTGGTTCTATTATATGGACGGCTTAAAAGTAACGCTTCAGCTGGCATTCTGGACTTTGATCCTTTCCAGTATAGTTGGTGTGATCATGGGCATGATCCGTGTGCAGAACTATAAAATCATAAGTACGATCATTGACTGGTGGATTAATTTTATCCGCGGTGTTCCTATTATGGTACAGATATTCATTGTGTACTACGGCATCGCAACGTCGCTTCCACAGTTCTGGGCGGCAGTTGTATCTTTGACAGTTAATAGTTCTGTGTACATTGCAGAACATACAAGAGCCGGAATGCAGGCGGTAAACAAAGGCCAGATGTATTGGAATGTCCAAACTACAGGCGAACTTTTACATCATCATTCCACAGGCAATTAAAAATGTACTCCCGTCCCTGTGTAATGAATTCATCCTTCTTATTAAAAATACGTCCATTGTATCCGTTATTGCACTTCATGAGCTGACCTATACATCAAATTCAGTACGTGCTAATACGTTCCTGGCATTTGAGCCGTTGATCGTAACTGCCTTTATTTATTTTGTGATCACCTATGTCTTAAAGAAACTGGTAGGAATACTGGAGAGGAGGCTGCGTGCACATGACTGATCAGAGAGAAGCCGTGATCCAGGTAAAAGGATTAAAGAAAAATTTTGGAAGTCTTGAAGTGTTAAAAGGCGTAGATATGAAGGTTCTGAAAGGGGAAGCAGTGGTAGTGATCGGTCCGTCCGGCTCCGGAAAATCCACATTGCTGCGCTGCTTAAACCTTTTAGAAACACCTACAGGCGGTGATATCCTGTTTCACGGACAGTCTATTTTAAGAAAAGATCTGAAGTTAGATGAGTATCGTGAAAAATTTGGAATGGTGTTCCAGCTATTTAATCTGTTTGAAAATTTAAGTGTACTGGACAATGTGACCATCGGTCTGCGAAAAGTAAAAAAAATTCCCAAGGAACAAGCTGAAAAAAAGGCTATGGAGCTTTTAAAGCAGGTAGGCCTGGAAAGCAAGGCAGATGTGTATCCATCCAAACTTTCCGGTGGCCAGAAGCAGCGAGTAGCCATTGCAAGAACACTGGCAATGGATCCGGAAGTTATCCTTTTTGATGAAGCAACTTCTGCGCTGGATCCGGAAATGGTAGGAGAAGTTTTGAAAATCATGCGCCAGCTTGCGGAAAATGGCATGACTATGGTAGTAGTGACCCATGAGATGGGATTTGCCAGAGAAGTAGGTGACCGGCTGGTATTTATGGATGGAGGATATATCGTAGAGGAAGGTAATCCTAAAGATGTGATCACAAATCCACAGCATAAAAGGACGAAGGAATTTTTAAGCAAGATGTTATAAAGATAAAGAAAATATTATGACAAGATATTATTTAAGGAGGAAATGACTATGAGGAAAATGAAAAAAATGGCGGCTCTTTGTATGGCGGGCATGATGGCACTCTCTCTTGCAGCATGTTCTGGCGGTGCCAAGGAAACGACTGCAGTTGCGCCTGCGGAAACTCAGGCAGAGACTGCTGCACAGACTACAGCAGAAGAAAAAGCCCAGGAAACCACATCAGGAGCTTCCTCAGGTTCTGTTTCTCCGGAAGAATTTGCAAAACAGGAGCATGGTCCGATCTTTGAAGATATCATCAAAAACGGAAAATTAAAAGTGGGAATCATTGGAAATAATCCTACATTCTGTTTCCACACAGTTAAAGATGGCAAAGATGAGCTGGTGGGATTTGAAGTAGAAGGAATGTATGAGATGGCAAAACGTCTCAGTGATTACCTGGGGCGTGAAGTGACAGTTGATTTTTATGAAAGTGATTTTACAGGCTGTATGTCCGCACTGCAGGCAAACCAGGTATATTTTGTAACACGTCTGTCTCCTACTGATGAGCGCAAGAAGACCTGGCTGTTTACAGATGTATATCATAAATCTGATGAATGTTATGTTGCAAAGAAGGACAATGAAAACAGTGATATGTTTACCGGAACATTAAAAGGTGTTAAGGTTGCGGGACAGATGGGATCCATTGATATTACAATGACAAAATATCTCTATCCAGATGCTGAGATCCAGGAATTAGATAATACTCCGAACATGCTTCTGGCTGTTAAGAACGGAAAAGCAGATCTGGCTTGTATGAATGCAGTTTCGGCAGCAATGTCTGTAGCTGCTAATGATGATCTGGTAGTAGTGGATAAGCTTACATGGGAACCAACGGATGAATTTGATAAAGGCTGTGGTTTGTGTATGGCGTACGGAAATGAAGATTTTGCAAACTGGTGCAATGGCTTCTTCTCTGATATTAAGGCAGAAGGCTTATGGGATCAGATGCAGTCTGACGCAGCAGCAGAACTGGATGCAAAGGCTCTGGAAGACTTTATTGCACAGTAATTTTGTTATACAATTCTTTTATTTCGCTCAGTTGTTTTTTCATATAGCCGTGGTCCGGGATCTTTTCCGGGCTGCGGCCTTTTTAAACCCTTTTAATGCATCTTGCAAACAGAAAATAAATATGTTATTGTAAAACCAACTCCCGCAGGTATTCACACTGCAAAGACATTAAAAACTCCCTTCCAGGGGCATTCGCCCGCTTTTACCAAAAGGATTTACAAAGTAACTTTACAAAGAAGAAATTACATTACAAAGAAGAAATCGAAAAGCAGGTTGACAATTTTTAATAACTGTACTATGATTATGGTACACGACAGAACACTTGTTCGCATTTATTTTCTCGGGAAGATGTATTAAGAAATGTCTTGCTAACTATAGGGTAGAACCTTGTTGGCTGTAATTGAGTAATGGTTTAAAATCCACAAAAACCAAGTGATAAACAAATAAAAACTAGGAAAGGAAAAGCTATATAGATGAAACCTATATCTATCAATGAAATGAATTGATAGGTATGTACCAATGGCTTAGTTGGGAATTTACGACTGTGGAGTGTACAAGAACTTGTGAGTAGCGTGTTGCTTGCGACCGCCAAAGCATACACATTGAAGCAGTAACTACAAATCGTGAGATTGTAGCGGATCATCTAGCATATACACAGGTGTATATGTTTTTAGTAGCAGGAAAACATGGGCAAAGAAGAAAAGATGAGCGTGAATAGAGATATGAATAAAGAGGAGAAGTTAAAAGCATTAGATGCTGCTTTGACTCAGATTGAAAAGGCATACGGCAAGGGCTCTGTTATGAAATTAGGTGAGTCCGGTGTAAATATGAATATTGAAACAGTTCCTACCGGTTCCATCAGTCTTGATATTGCATTAGGAGTTGGAGGAGTGCCAAGAGGACGTATCATTGAGATTTATGGACCAGAATCAAGTGGTAAGACAACCGTAGCTCTT
>ERZ773277.2137-NODE-2137-length-13734-cov-5.602603_pt1 | contig 13734 bp, 8 predicted proteins | sample MGYA00511957_ERZ773277 | MGnify/ENA primary metagenome ERZ773277 (study PRJEB29015, sample SAMEA2737800) | human gut metagenome | biome: human gut; feature: human-associated habitat; material: faeces | place: China | collected 2012 ... | reverse complement strand
CAGTACGGTTCCTGGCGCAGCCGCAAAACGCTGGAATGCTTTGCCCGCTACGCCGAGACCTGCTTCAAAGAATACTCCGGCCTTGTGCACTACTGGCTTACCTTCAACGAGATCAACATCCTGCTGCACAGCCCCTTCTCCGGGGCGGGCATCGCCTTCCAGGAGGGCGAGAACCGCAGTCAGGTGATCTATCAGGCGGCCCACCATGTGCTGCTGGCCAGCGCCACGGCCACCCGCCTGGCCCACCAGTACGACCCCGCCAATCAGGTGGGCTGCATGCTGGCCGGCGGCAGCTTCTACCCCTACTCCTGCAACCCGGAGGACGTCTGGGAGTCGGTGCAGAAGGAGCAGGAAAACCTGCTCTTCATCGACGTGCAGGTGCGGGGCCGCTACCCCGGCTACGCCCGCAAGCTGTTTGCGGAAAAGCAGGTGCAGCTGCACACCGAGCCCGGCGATGACGCCCTGCTGCGGGAGAACACTGTGGACTTCATCTCCTTCAGCTACTACGCCAGCCGCTGCGTGGCGGCCAGCCTGGAGGGCAAGGCCGTGAACGACGGCAACGTGGTGCGCTCGGTGAAGAACCCCTATCTGCAGACCAGCCAGTGGGGCTGGGCCATCGACCCGCTGGGCCTGCGCATCACCATGAACCAGCTGTATGACCGCTACCAGAAACCGCTGTTCCTGGTGGAAAACGGTCTGGGTGCCCACGACACGGTGGAGCCTGACGGCAGTGTCCACGATGACTACCGCATCGACTACCTGCGCCGTCACATCGAGGCGGTCAAGCAGGCCGTGTCCGACGGCGTGGAGCTGATGGGTTACGTCGCCTGGAGCGGCATCGACTTGGTGTCTGCTTCCACCGGCGAGATGAGCAAGCGGTACGGCTTCGTCTATGTGGACAAGCAGGACGACGGCACCGGTACGCTGGCCCGCAGCAAAAAAGATTCTTTCGATTGGTATCAGAAGGTCATCCGCTCCAACGGCGCAGACCTCTGAGCGTTTTCCTCCGTTTCATAAATGCGAAAAGCCGCCCCGCAGGCACCGGAAGTTCCGGCCTGCGGGGCGGCTTTTGCTGTGTGCGGCGGGCTGCGGGGCCGGTCAGCATGGCCGCAACAAGCCGTTTTATCAGGATTACTCCTTCCGCAAGGAGTACATGAGCGTGGGGAATCTGGTGCACAAGCAATCGTACCTGGATGCGGAAGCATAAGCCGAACACAACACGAAAGGGCCTCCCCGGAATGGGGAGGCCCTTTCTATGCGGTTACGACTTGACGTGGATCACGTTGGAAGGGGAAAGCATCAGTGCTTTTCCTTGTACTTGAGGCTGGCGAATGCGCCTGCGATGGTCAGCAGCATGCCGCTGAATGCCATGCCCAGAGCGGCCATCCAGTTCACGCCGGTCTGCGGCAGTGCATCCTGCACAGCGGGCAGGACCACGTCAGACGGCAGGTCCGGAGTTTCCGGAGCAGCATCATCCGGGGTGACGTCCTGCACGGGCGGCAGCTCGGGGGTCTCCGGGGTCACGACTTCGTCCGGGGTCTCGTCCTCCACGGGCGTTTCCGGCGGGGTGACCGGCGGGACGATGACCGTCTCTTCGCCGTTCACGGTCACCTTCCGGGTCTCGATGGAGGTATAGTTGTAGCCCACATGGGCGTCGGTGGTGGTCACGGTCTCCTTGGACACTGGCGTGGTGTTCACCTTGTCCGTGGTGCGGTGGGTGTAGGAGACGCTGCCCTCGTCGTGCTCCTTGCTGCCGGAGCCGGAGAAGATCTTCTTCAGCACCTCGGTAAAGGTGGTGTAGTGGCCGGAGCCGGTGCCGGACGCTTCAACTGTTTCGCTCTTCTTCTGCGTATAGGTACCGTCGAAGTCGCCGGAAGTATTTTCGCCGTAAGCCGTAGCACCCTCACCGGTTTTATGGGTGGTGGTGGTCTGCTTGTTCAGCTCCAGAAGGCGCTTGGCGAAGTCCTGCGAGCTGCGGATGCTCAGCGGGGCAGTGATGGTCTTGATGGTGGATTCGGTCTGACCGACGACCTTGCCCTCACGCACCTGGGTCAGCTCGGAGATCATCAGGTCATAGCCGCCGACGTAACCCCAGGTGCCGTCCTGGCGCTTGTAGGTGCTGTTGATGCAGGTGTTGGCATCGCGGGTCATATAGCCGTAGGCAGTCAGTTCAGAGGACTTGAGATAGACCTGATAGCCGCTCTCACCGGTGCTGTTGGTGCCGGTGGTTCCGATCTTCACAACGTAGGTGCCGACGATGGCATTGCGCTCTTTCGTGGTCAAGTCCCTATAGGTCTTGCTGCTGCCGGTTGCCTTCAGGTAAGCGTTAATGGCCTCATCCTCTGCGCTGATGCCGGGGTTCCAATAGTCGCCCCACTGACCCTGATACAGCTTGATGCTGCCGTTCTCCTTGATGGGGTCGTAGGCAACGGTGCCGGTCAGCTTGTAGTAGGCGCTCTTGTCGGGGTTGTTGTTCCTATTGCCGCGGTCATACTCGTAATGGCCGTCGCCCTCGCCGCCCTCGTCATCCCAGCTGATCTTGCTGTCCAGGCCGACCGTCTGGTTGCCCTTACCGTTGACCAGGTTTCCGGCATCGTAGTTCCACTCCAGCTTCAGATCCTTGCTTACCAGTACACAGTCGGTCTGATCGACCTTACCGTCCTTGTCCGGCAGCAGATCCAGCTTGGAACCGGAAGCGAGGTCGAGGTGGCCGATGTCGTCGCGCTGCTCTTCGGAGTGCACAGTGTTACTATGAACACGAACTTCCTGGCCGTTAGCGTCTGTATAGTAATAATAGCCGCCCCACCGAGTCCATTTCCAATAGACCTCAATTTTGGAACCATCCGGTGCCTTGCTGAAGTATTTGAATTCATCCGTCTTTTCACCGGAGTAGTAGTTCTTCTTGGTCTCTTCGTAATCAGAACCCTTGTTGGCAACGTAAGTGGAGTTCTTGGCGATCCGCTCCTGCTCCTGCAGAGCCTTGATCAGCTCATCTTTGCTCATGTTATCGGGCGAGATGGCCTTGGTGAAATACTTGATGATATCTTCCTTTTTGGTGGTGGAATCGATCTTCGTTTCACCGATCCGGAGTTCCTCGCCGGGCTGAAGTTTGCTCTGGATCTCCTGGATCTGCTTCCACAGCTCGTCGTATGCCTTCTCAAGATCCTTATCGTCCTTGATGATGCCGGTGACACTGGAGGAGGTGTGCACATCCTTCCGGACGGTGAGGGTCTCGCTCAGGGTGCTGTAATCCACGGTGATGGTTTCGTCACCCTTCGTGAAGGTCGCGGTCTTGCCGTCGGCGTTCAGTCGGATGCTGTCAGCGGAAACACTGTATTGGCCTGCCAGTGCGGTCTGGATCTCATCAGGGGTCAGCGGAGCACCGGCCTGTTTGGTGAAGGTGTAGGTGGTCTTTACGCCGTTTTTGTCCTCGACCGTGCAGGTGTAGCCGTCATTGGTTTTGGTCACATTGCGGTAGATGTTTCCGTCCACCGTAATGGTGCCGGCCTTTTCGTCGATCGACCAGTTCTTGCCGCCGGGAATCACCAGCTTGTCGTTAAGATCCTTGGTGTCCGTCTTTGTGGATTCAGAAAGTGTGCCGATCGTCCATTCCACGCGCTTGATGCCGGAGAAGTCCATGCTGCCGATATCGATGTTATAACCTGCAGCTTTCAGCTCATCTTCGTTCTTATATTCGGGGTGCTGTTTCAGCAACTCCGCCCATGCGATCTCTTCCTTCTCCGTATCGCTGAGGGAAGCGGACGATTCCGTGATCGTGCAGGTACGGGTGATCTTGGTGCTGGTGCCGTCGGGCGAGGTCACGGTTTCTTCTTTTTTGTAGGTCGTGGTGCCCTTCTCCGTGTCTATGCCGTCGAACGTCCAACCTTCGAGAGAGGGAAGTTCACCGCTGCCGGGCTTGACGTAGGTGCCGTTGAGGGAACCGCTCTCAGTCCACGTATTCGAGCCGGTCACATAAGCGGTACCGGTGACGGTGTAGTCCTTGACGTCCTCGCGGGTCTCGGTGTCCTTGCTCGAATCGGGAGTGCCCAGATCGGTGGAAACCGTTGCCCCATTATAGCGGAGGGTGACAGTATGAACATTGCCGTCTGCATCGGTATAACTGAGATTGAGCTGGCCTTTGCCGGTGGGATCGATCGTATTCAGCTGGTTCTTGAAATCCTCGCTGTCCACATTGATGCCGGTTTTCTTGGCGGCATCCGTCAGAGCGGCCTTGATGGCTTCCAGCTTGGCAGTTTCCTCGGCACTCTTGATGCTTTCCTGACCGCCTTCGACCTGGCCCTCATTCTTGGTGATCTCGGTGACCGCCACGGTGTAACTCAAAGTCTTGCGGACGGCTTCCATCTGGTCAAGGTTCAGCTTTTCGCCCTTGTAGTAAACGCCGTTGGCATCGGCGGTAAAGCCCTCGCCCAGACGATTTGCCAGCTGCTCGTTGGTGAGCGGCTTGGTGTTTTCCGTTTTCTTGACTTTATAGGTATATTCCTTGCCGTCCACGTTTTCCGTATAGACATACTCGCCGGTAACGTTGTTATAGTACTCGTCTTTGAGCATTTCGCCCAGCTTCTCCGAAGAAATCTCGATGACATCCGTCTTGGTCTCGTCGGTGTTCTTGGCAGTGATGCTTGGCAGCTCGACCTTGGTGGTCAGATCCTTCTCATCAACATCTACGGTGCCCTTTTCCACCTTGAGCTTCAGCGTGGTCTCAGTGGTGGTCTCGACCGTATTGCCGGTGATCTTGTAGTAGGTGACGCGGGTGACGGTGTTGCCGTTCTCGTCGGTGGAGATCTCTTCCTTTTTCAGGGTGTAGGTGGTCTTGGGGTTGCCCTCTTCGTCCAGCTCTTCCTTCTTCTCCACGCCGCCCTCGGGGACATCCAGCAGCTTGGCAACGTCCTCAGCGGACATTTCCTTCGTTTCGGAATCGCTGGTCTTTTTCAGGGTCAGGGTCTTGGAGTTGGGGTCGCCCTTGGTGTCTTCGACCTCTTTCACGGTGTAATCGCCCAGTTTGTCTTCGGCCTTGGTTTCCCAAGTCGGTTCCTCAACCTTACCGTCCTTGTTCTTGAGCTCCTCGTTCAGGTCGATCTGGTCGCCCTTCTTGGTGTCGGTGATGGTGGTGGAGGAATCGGCCTTGCCGGTGCCGGTGGTGGTCGTAGTCTCGGTGCCGGTGGTCTCGGTGGGAGTGGTGATGGTGGTGTTGCCGTCCTCATCCTTGCCCACCACGGGGTCACCCTTCTTCACTTCGGCGTCAGGGTCCACAACGGTGGTGCTGGAAGAGCTGTCGGGGGTCTCTTCCTTGGTGGCCTCGCCGATCTTGCCGTCCTTGCCGGTGGCTTCGTCCTTCTTGCTGTTGTCGATCACGTCACCCTTCACATAGGTGCCGTCGGGGTTCTCAGTCTCGTCCGTCTCGCCGGAGCCCTCAGAGCCGTCGGCTTCACCGTCCTCACCGGATTTGCCGGGCTCTTCCGGCTTCTCAGCAGGTTTATAGTCAATGGTGATGTCATCGGTCTTGGTGCCGGGGCCGAACGCGGGAGCCTGATCATCTTTCTTGGCCTCATCGTTCACCGGGGGAACAAACTCTTCCTGCTTTTCCTCTTCGCCCTCGACCTCGCCTTCTGCGGTCTTACCTTCCACAGGAGCGGGCTCGGCCTGCGGGGCAGCGTTATCCTCGGCAGGGTCGGGGCCTTCCACAGCATGGGCAGCCATGGGCTGTGCAGCGACACAGGCGGTCAGGGCTACGGACATGGCAGCGAGTTTCAGCTTTTTATTCGTCATGATTGATGGCTCCTTTCAAATGGTGTCAAGTCTTTTACGCATTACAACTGTCCCATAGGATGGACATATTTCGAGGCTTACTATCCTGCTTCCTTTATACCATTTTCCGGTGTAGGTTGTCAAGAAAAAATGTGTAGAAACGCATGATTTGTGAAAACATTCCAAAGTCTGAATTGGATATTTTGCACAAATCACAAGAATTTGTTGCAGAAAAAAGAGAAACTGTTGCGGACGTGAAATGATGCGGTTGCGGTACTGGTGCAGAGTGTGCGGATTGTTGCGGAAAACCACTTTTTGAGGGACGGAATTTCTGGCAAAGAACCGGATGGAATTTCTCCTGCCGCCCTGCTGCAGACGAAAAAAGCCCCCGGAAACCTGCGTCTCCGGGGGCCTTGCCCTCTTACCTTATATAGGGCAGTCGGCGATCACTGCTTCTGCTTCAGCCGGGCCAGGTAGCTGTCGGCGGCCACGGCGGCAGCGGTGAAGCTGTTGTTCTTCCACCAGCTGATGAGCGCGGCCACGGTGGTGATGCCGGCGGTCACCAGCTGCTCCACAGTGGTGCTCTCGATGGGCAGCACGGGCTTGCCCATTGCGCTCAGCACCTGATTGGTCAGGGCCAGCAGGAGCACAGCGGTGCGGGCCAGGGTAGCGGCGGAGATCTTGTTGCTCAGTTCCATAAATCAGTTCCTCTCTTTCATTCGTTCATGGTTCTCAAGGTCGGCGATGCGGTGGTTGGCCACCTTCATCTGCTCTTCCAGAATGGGCACGCGGCGGGCGAAATTGTTGTGCTCGCGCACCTCGCGGGTCAGTTCTTCCAGTTTGGTGTCGGTCACGGCCTGACTGCGGCTGTTGGCGATCAGCACCCCGATCAGGGTCACGGCACCGGCGATCAGGGCGGACAGGATGCTTTCCATTGGGTTCACCTCCTTCTTAACCTGTCCAGCGGCTTTTGGCGGGGCGGGTGTCAACATGGACCCAGCCCACAGCCCGTCCGGCCCGGGGCGGGTACCGGCCGATGCCGCCGGTGCCGGGCAGGCAGGTCTCTGCATAGGCGGCCAGCTGCTCCACCGGGATGCCCTGCACCCGGATGTCGGCAGCGCGCCCATACAGATGCTGGCTGTAGGCGGCTCCGCCCACGGATCTGTTGTGAGCGGCAGTGCGGTAGCCGCTGGTGATGACTACGGGGCGGCCGAAGTGGTCGCGGATCTTCTGCAGCAGGGCGGCAAGGCTGCTGTCCACGAACACAGGGTCCGAGCCATCTTTGCAGGCAAACTCGGCCACGGTGAAGTTTGCGCTCAGCTTCCGGGTGCCGTCCCGCGTGCGGGACCAGGCTTCAAGCATCGGCTTCCACCTCCGCCAGCAGGGCTTCCACGGTGCTGCGCAGACGGGCGGGCACCTCGTCCAGCGTCTTGATACCCTTGCGGATCAGGGCTGCATAAATTTTCGCCATCAATTTTCCTCCTTTTCTTCGTACAGCTCGCACAGGGCCACCTGAAGATCGGTGACACTGCTCTCCACGGCGGTCACCTGCGTCAGCAGGTCCGCAAGGGTGGGGTAGTGGTAGCCGTCAATCCAGAGTTCCAGAGGGTAAAGTGTTTTGTATGAATTAGCAACATGAAGGATGCCGTTTGTTTGGAATGTGATTGTAAAATCGTAGTTACAGTCATAAGTTGTCGTGCCACCGCGTGCAATGCTTTTTTCAGTGTTATTACCGCTGCTGCTACTCCTGCCTTTGGTAATGCATATCTTATCAACATTGCCTGGAATCTGAACATCCCAAGTTGTGAATTTGTTAGGAGACGTCGCATGGGTGTTCCACACCAGCCGGGGCTCCGACTTGACCGCCACGGCGGCAGCGATCTTGTCATTGAGCGTTTTGGCGCTGAGGGTGCCGTCCGGTGCGATGTCCAGCGCTTCGCCCACTTTCACGCCGCCCAGCTGGTCCGCCGTAGCGGGCGGCAGGCTGTAAGGCGTGCCGAATTTGGCGTCGGCCTCCAGCCGGGTATAGTAGGCGGTCAAGTCGGCACCCAGCGTGCGCAGGGCGGCCGTCTTTTCCGCACCGGTCCACCCGGCGGCAGTGCTGGCGGTGGTGAGCGCTTTTTTCACGCCGTAGGGCAGCAGGGCCGGGGTGAGCGGCGCAAAGCCGTCGGTCATGCTGTCCAGCTGCTCGGCGGAGGCAGGCACAAGGGTCAGGGTGGCGTCCTCCCGCACAGCCACGCCGTATTGCGGGTCGATGCGCACCGGGCCGGGGGTCTTTGCGTCCGGCAGGGTGCTGCTGCGCACGTAGGGCGTCAGGTCGGGCGGGGGCGTAGTGTCGGTGAGCAGGGCACCGGTGTCGGGGTTCACGCTCAGAACCCGCAGCAGGGAGCCGGCTGCCGGCTGCGCAGGCCGGGGCAGGGCACCCACGTCCTGCGCACGCAGGACCACTACACCGCTTTTGCCGTTCACGCTCAGTACCTGACCGTCTGCCGGGGCCAGCTCTTCGGCGCGGGCGGCAGCAGCCTCGGCCCGGGATGCACACCCGGCCGCCGCGGTGCTGCTGGTGCTGGCCTGCCGGGCAGCAGTCTGTGCCTGTGCGGTACTGGAAGTGCAGCGTTCGGCGCTGGCCGAGGCGCTCTGGGCCGCCGTGGCGGCTGTGCTGGCACTTTCCAGCACGCGGGCCACGAACTGCTCGTACAGGGTGGGCGGCAGGTCCTCGGAGCCGCCGTCGGTGGGCAGGGTGGCATAGGTGTCGTACCGGCCGGGGCGGGTGTAGGCGGTGTAGCCGGAGCCGCTCACGGCGGCCAGCATCCACTGCCCACCGGTGCAGCCGGTGAGGCGGCGGTCCACCGTCACGCAGGCATCGCCGTCCAGCGGCACCGGGGCCAGCTGGGTGCCGTCGCTGCGGCGCAGGTACAGGGCAATGGCGCAGTCGGCCCAGCTTTCGGGCAGCTGGAACTGCAGCCGGTCCACGCCTTCCGCGTTCTGTGCGCCCAGGTGCAGGCGGCTGGGCTGCGGCAGGAATTCGGTGCCGCCGCAGGCTCGATGAATGATCTGGATCTTCATGGTTTTGACCTTCCTTTCCGGTTTTTATTTGATTGTACGCCGGGGCGCGCGGCAGCAGAAGTGTGTTCTTTTTCTCCGCAGATTTCTGGGCTTCGGCATTTTGCCGGAGGGGTGTTTTTGGGGGTAATTCGGAGGCAATTCCGGGTGCGGAAGATGCCCGGCGGCGGGCTTGGTTTTGTGCAGAAAACTGCGGTATTTGGCCGCTTGTTTCCGTGCGGGAGGGCCGAAAACGGGTCGTTCCGGGGCGTCCGGGACGGATACAAATGTTAAAAATTCATGAACAGAACAAAGACGAAAAAAGGCGAAAAATCCGGAGGAAATAACTTAAAAACCAATATTTTGCAGGAAACACTGTTAAAATTGCACAAAAAAGAATGTCAAGTATCTAACAAAGTGGAGACGCCCGATTTGACAAATCGGCTCCGGTCTGGTAAGATAATACCGCGCAACGGAGCAACGGACGTTGCAGCGTTTAAATTTTATCTGGATGAAGTGAAATGCCGTCTGAGCGGACGGTACGGTGCAGGCAATGGGGGCCTGTGCCGGGGGACGGAGCAATGTCCCGTTGGAACGGATTCCGACGCAATACGATGCTTGGCTTCCACAGCCGGAAAAGCATCGTATTTGATTGTGGAGCCCCTGGTGCTCCGCAGTCCCGGCGGCCGGGGTGCAATGCAGCATCCGCGGCCGCACCAAAAACAAGAAGAGAGGAGTTGTCTCGTATCGCTTCCGTAAACTTGAAAAAAGCATCCTCGGGCTGCAGATCTGCAGTCTCTTCCCGCGTGCTGGCGTTTTGTGTCATGGTCGTGTGCCTTGTGGCTACCCTTGGTGTGACCGCTGCGAATCTGCGGCTGACCTACGTCACCGACTCCAATGGGGCCAAGCAGGTGATCCTCACCTCTGCCACCGACCCCGCAAAGGTCATGAGCCTCTCCGGCATCCAGTCCGAAGAGGGCGACCAGGTCTATTACACGGCGTTCAGCGGCAACCTTGCCACCCTGAACATTGAGCGCGCATTCTCGGTGAACGTCCAGGCCGACGGCCAGACCTACCCGGTGAAGATGGTGTACGGCACTGTGGCCGATGCCTTGCAGCGCGCCGGCATCACCCTGGAGGGCGATGACTACACCGAGCCTGCCCTAGACCGCCTGGTGACCGCAGGCACCCCGATCGTGGTGCACCGCGTGGACTATCAGGACCGCGTGGAAACGCAGGCCATCCCCTATGATACCGAGTATGTCTATACCAGCCTGTACTTCCGCAACACCGGGCGCACCACCACCGTGCAGCACGGTGCCGAGGGCCAGCAGACCGTGACCACCCGCGACCGCTATGTGGACGGTGAGCTGGAGAACAGCATCGTGGTGGATTCCACCACCACCGTGCAGCCCACGAACCATGTCATCAAGACCTACGGCGCGGGCGCACCCGTCTCGCCCCTGACCGGCCCGGACGGCACCACCAATGCCCCTGCTTCCTACAGCAAGGTGCTCACCGGCAAGGCCACCGGTTATTATTCTAAAACCGGCAAGGGCTCTTCCGGCCTTGGCCTTGGCTACGGCACCGTGGCCGTGGACCCGGATGTGATCCCCTACGGCACCAAGCTGTACATCACTTCTACGGACGGAAAGTTCGTGTACGGCTACGCGGTGGCCACCGACACCGGCATCGCGGTGCAGAAGGGCCAGATCCTTGTGGATCTGTTCTATGAGACCTACGCCGAGAGCGTGATCAACGGTGCCATTCAGGTGAATGTGTATGTGGTGGGCTGACCGGTCCGCCGCATGACCCCATAACAGAAAAGGACCCCGCAGAGCGGAGCGTTTGTACGTTTCTCCCAAAAGAGAGAGGTGCAGAGGCTCCGCTTTTTTCATTGCATTGGTAAGATTCACGATAAATTTTGCAAAAAATTGGCGGGTGTGTATATAAGGGAGAAATATTGAAGAAAAGATTATGGGTATTTTTCCAGAAAAGGCCTTGAAAAACCGGTCGGAATTCTTTAATATAAAAGAGTAAAAAGCTACAGGTGCGCGTATGCGGATCTGTACGGGGAGGAGCAGTCTATGAAACCGACCGAAGAAAAGATTCAGGGCAATGCATCGGATCTGCCGGTGTATCTGTTCAAGCAGGGCAACAACTGCGAGGCCTATCGTTACTTCGGCGCACATCTGGAAACACGCGCAGGCGAGCCCGGCGTCGTGTTCCGCGTATGGGCACCGCACGCTGTGGCCATCAGCGTGGTAGGCGACTTCAACAGCTGGAAGCCCGGCAGCCACCCCATGCACAAGGTGGATGGGGATTCTGTGTGGGAATTGTTTATTCCCGGCATGAAGGAATTCGACGTTTACAAATACTGCGTGACTACGCGTGCAGGCGACCTTGTCTACAAGGCTGACCCCTATGCGTTCCACGCCGAGACCCGGCCGTCCAACGGCAGCAAGGTCTATGATATCTCCGGCTTTGCCTGGCACGATGAGGCCTGGCAGGCCGCCCAGAAGAAGGCCGATGTGATCAACGGCCCCATGAACATCTACGAGATGCACGTCGGCAGCTGGAAGATGAAGGAGGGCAACAAGCCCTACAACTATGCAGAACTGGCTGACCAGCTGATCCCCTACATCACCGAGATGGGTTATACCCATGTGGAGCTGCTGCCCGTAATGGAATATCCCTTCGACGGCAGCTGGGGTTATCAGGTCACCGGCTATTTTGCCCCCACCAGCCGCTACGGCACTCCCAAGGACTTCATGTCCTTTGTGGATAAGCTGCACGCAGCCGGCATTGGCGTGATCATGGACTGGGTGCCTGCCCACTTCCCCAAGGACCAGTTCGGCCTGTACAACTTTGACGGTGAGCCCTGTTATGAGGACCCCAATCCCAAGCGCGGTGAGCACAAGGAGTGGGGCACCATGGTGTTCGACTTCGGCCGCAACGAGGTGCAGAGCTTCCTGATCTCCAGCGCCCTGTACTGGCTGGAGCAGTACCACATCGACGGCCTGCGGGTGGACGCTGTGGCTTCCATGCTGTATCTGGATTACAACCGCAAGCAGGGCGAGTGGGAGCCCAACAAGGACGGCGGCAAGGAGAACCTGGAGGCCGTGGCCTTCCTGCGCAAGCTCAACGACACCGTGCTGGGCCGTCACCCCCACAAGTACATGATCGCGGAGGAGTCCACCGCATGGCCTATGGTCACAAAGCCCGCTTCGGACGGCGGCCTGGGTTTCAACTTCAAGTGGAACATGGGCTGGATGAACGACATGCTCAGCTACATGAAGACCGACCCGCTCTTCCGCGCGGGCAACCACAACAAGGTCACCTTCAGCTTCTTCTATGCGTTCAGCGAGAACTTTGTGCTGCCCATCAGCCACGATGAGGTGGTGCACGGCAAGGGCAGCCTGATCAACAAGATGCCCGGCGAGTACGACGCCAAGTTTGCAAACCTGCGCACCTTCTTTGGCTACATGATGGCCCACCCGGGCAAGAAGCTGCTGTTCATGGGTCAGGAGTTCGGCCAGTTCGCTGAGTGGAACGAGACAAAGCCGCTGGACTGGATGCTGCTGGGCTACGATAAGCACACCGAGCTGCAGACCTACGTCAAGACCCTGAACGCCTTCTACAAGGAGCATCCCGCCTTCTGGCAGGTGGATTACAGCTGGGAGGGTTTCCAGTGGATCGTGCCGGATGACTCGCAGCAGAGCGTCATCGCCTTCCTGCGCAAGGACACTTCCGGCAAGCAGATCCTTGTGGTGTGCAACTTCAACCCCGTCCTGCGCGAGGGCTACACTCTGGGCGCACCGGTGGCAGGCTCCTACAAGGAGATCCTGAACAGCGACGATGCAGAGTTCGGCGGTTCCGGCGCAGTCCACAACAAGGCCGTGCGCACCCACAAAAAGCCGATGCACGGGTTTGAGCAGAGCATCACCATCACCCTGCCGCCCATGAGCACCCTGTATTTTGAAGTGCCCGCCAAGCGCACCCGCAAGGCCGCAGCGGACAAGACCGATAAGGCGGGAAAAAAGACCGCAGCCAAAAAGGCAAAGACCGCTGCGGAGAAAGCTGCAGCAAAGGTGGTAAAGAAGCCGGGCCGCAAGCCCAAGGCAGAAGCTGCCGCTGCAGAGGAAAAGCCGGTGAAAAAGACCGCCCGCAAGGCAAAGGTTGAGCCGGAAAAGGCCGAGGAAGCACCCAAAAAGCGCGGCCGCAAGCCCAAGGCAGAGGCAGAACCCAAGGCGGAAAAAGCACCCGCAAAACGCACCCGCAAACCGAAGGAGCCCAAGGAATGACCCGGCTCTTCGGCCGACCCATACCGCACATGTTGACGCTCATTTCCGAACAACGGAAATGTTAATGTTAAAGGGGAGAATAAAGCTATGGCAAAAGAAATTGTGGCAATGATCCTTGCCGGTGGACGTGGCTCGCGCTTGTACGCGCTGACACAGAAAACGGCAAAACCCGCAGTGTCCTTCGGCGGTAAGTACCGCATCGTGGACTTCCCGCTGTCCAACTGCGTGAACTCCAACATCGACACCGTTGGCATCGCGACCCAGTATCAGCCCCAGAAGCTGAACGAGTACATCGGCAACGGCCAGCCCTGGGATCTGGATCGTCTGCACGGCGGCGTGCACACCCTGCCGCCCTACGAGCAGGCAAAGGGCACCGACTGGTACAAGGGCACTGCAAACGCCATCTACCAGAACATCGGTTTCATCGACAGCTACGATCCCGAGTATGTGATCATCCTGTCCGGCGACCAGATCTGCAAGCAGGACTATGCCGACTTCCTGCGCTTCCACAAGGAAAAGGGCGCAGAGTTCTCTGTGGCTGTTATGGAAGTGGACTGGAAGGAAGCCTCCCGCTTCGGCCTGATGGTGGCTGACGAGAACGACCGCATCACCGAGTTCCAGG
>ERZ773277.2135-NODE-2135-length-13740-cov-4.002192_pt1 | contig 13740 bp, 9 predicted proteins | sample MGYA00511957_ERZ773277 | MGnify/ENA primary metagenome ERZ773277 (study PRJEB29015, sample SAMEA2737800) | human gut metagenome | biome: human gut; feature: human-associated habitat; material: faeces | place: China | collected 2012 ... | reverse complement strand
TATCACTGAACCGACTCCGACATTCTCTGCTTGTTTCGGTGCTGCTTTCTTGTCACTGCACCCGACAAAATACGGCGAAGAATTGGTTAAGAAAATGGAAATGACCGGTGCTAAGGCTTATTTGGTCAACACAGGTTGGAACGGTACTGGCAAACGTATCTCTATCAAGGATACAAGAGGTATCATCGATGCTATCCTGGACGGTTCTATCGACAAAGCTCCGACAAAGGTTATCCCGTACTTCGATTTCGTTGTACCGACAGAATTGCCGGGTGTTGATCCGAATATCCTGGATCCGCGCGATACTTATGCTGATGCTGCACAGTGGGACGAAAAAGCAAAAGACCTGGCTGGCCGTTTCATCAAGAACTTCGCTAAGTTCACTGGCAACGAAGCTGGTAAGAAGCTGGTTGCTGCTGGTCCGAAATTGTAATAACATACATAATGACTCTATAAAAGCGCAGGACTTCGGTTCTGCGCTTTTTTTATATATATACATTAATTTTATCATAAATGTTAGGATATTTTAAAATCTATTCCTACCTTTACCCCAAATTATCTGTTAATGTGGGATGTGAGGTATAACATGATTAGACGTTTATTACTGGTCGTTGGGATTATCGTTTCTTTGTCATCGTGTGGCGGAGATATTGCTTACCGGATAGAAGGAAAACTAACCAATCTGGAGGATCAGACCTTATATGCCGTTTTCGAAAATGAAGATATAAAGGTTGTAGATACCGTAACTTGCGGGAAGCCGGGGGAATTTTTGATCGAAAAGAAACAGGGGGATTTCCGGGAAGTGACGATTTTCTTTGCTGATAAAATGCATTGGGTTACGGCTTATCTGGAAAAGGGAGAGAAGGTGACGATCACCGGAGACGCTGATTATCCCGCCATGTTACGTGTCAAAGGAGGGCGGATCAATGACCGTCTTTCCGCGATAAGAAAAGAAATGGCTCCTTTATTGAAGGAGCAGGCCGACTTGATTCGTCAACTGAATAAGAAGAACAGGGAAAACCTCAACAGCTCGATCGAGGAAGCGGATATGGCTTCGCGCCTGGCGAATGTAAACCATCTGTTGAGCGAGGAAGCTGCTGCCGCCATCAAGAAATATCCGGATGAAGAAGCTTCCGTCGTATTGATACAGCATTATTTTAACCATCCTGACGATACCCGGCAAATGGACGAATTGCTGGCTGTGCTGAATCCGAAACTGAACGACTTTTATCTGGTGCGGAAGTTGCAGGAATACAGCACGAGGGCAAAAAGGACTGCTTTAGGCGCCGAAGCACCCGGTTTCAATGTGAAGAATATTTACGGGACTCCTGTCAGTCTGGATTCTTTTCCGAAGAAATATTTACTGCTTGCGTTTACGGCTCCTTGGTGTGATATGTGCCAGACGGAAGACCTCTATCTGGATGAAGTGGCAATGAAATATCCGAAAGAAAAGGTGGATATGTTGCTGGTCAGTCTGGATGACGATCAAGCCGAAGTGCGGAAAGTCCTTGCAAAGGATAGCATCGGCTGGAACTTGGTTACCGATTCCGCCGGACAGGCAGCCATGTTGGTTGATCTGTATAACGTAAGCGCCTTGCCCCGCTGTTTCCTGATCGATGAAGAAGGGAAGATCATCTTGAAAACGGACAATGGGGTCGAGATAAAGCAGACGTTGGAAAAGCTGATGGAGTAGGAATTTATGATTTATGCAATGTTGCTATCCATAAATCATAAATCCAGACCCATAAATTTAAATCATAAATCTTTAACTATGTTAGTCAAATCTTACGCTGCCGCCGTGCAAGGCATATCGGCAACGGTCATTACGATCGAAGTAAATTGCACGAAAGGTATCCAATTCTTTTTGGTAGGGTTGCCCGATGTGGCTGTCCGTGAAAGCCATGAACGCATTATCTCTGCTCTTCAGGTGAGTGGCTACAAGTTTCCCCGTAACCGCATTGTGATCAATATGGCGCCTGCCGATATCCGGAAGGAAGGTTCGTCGTATGATTTGCCGCTTGCGATCGGCATCCTGGCTGCAGCCGAAGAGCTGGATGCTTCCCGGCTAGGCCACTACATGATGATGGGAGAGCTTTCATTGGACGGCAGCTTGAAGCCGGTAAAGGGAATTCTGCCGATTGCGATCAAGGCGCGTGAAGAGGGATTCAAAGGTTTTATCGTTCCCAAGCAGAATGCCCGTGAGGCCGCTGTCGTCAATGACCTGGATGTGTATGGCGTTTCGACCATCAAAGAAGTGATCGAGTTCATTGCAGGAAGACGGGATTTGGAGCCGACGGTTGTCAATACCCGTGAAGAATTTTATGCCCGGCAACTTCAGTTTGAAGCGGATTTCTCGGATGTACGCGGACAGGAGAATGTGAAGCGTGCGCTGGAAGTAGCCGCCGGAAGCCACAACCTGATCCTGATCGGTCCGCCGGGGAGTGGCAAATCGATGCTCGCCAAACGTCTCCCTTCCATCTTGCCACCTTTTACCTTGCAGGAGTCGCTCGAGACCACCAAGATACATTCGGTCGCCGGCAAGATCGGGCTGGACACTTCCCTGATGACGCAACGTCCGTTCCGTTCGCCCCATCACACGATTTCGAATGTGGCGATGGTCGGTGGAGGCGCTTTCCCGCAGCCGGGAGAGATCAGCTTGGCACATAACGGAATCTTGTTCTTGGATGAATTGCCCGAATTTAACCGGAGCGTGCTCGAGGTCATGCGCCAACCATTGGAAGACCGGACGATAACGGTCTCTCGTGCCCGCTTATCTGTTGATTATCCGGCCAACTTCATGTTGGTCGCTTCCATGAATCCTTGTCCTTGCGGATATTATAATCACCCCGATCGCCCTTGTCTCTGTTCTCCGGGTGCTGTCCAGAAATACATGAATCGTGTTTCCGGCCCTTTGCTCGACCGGATCGATATACAGGTAGAAGTCGTGCCGGTCCCTTTCGAGAAGATATCCGACGGACGCCTTTCCGAATGTAGCGAAGCGATACGCGAGCGCGTGATGAAAGCCCGCGCTATCCAGGAAAAACGCTTTGCCGCGCATGAGGGTATTTACAGCAATGCCCAGATGACCTCCAAACTGCTTCATGAATACGCCGTGCCTGATGCTGCCGGCCTGTCTTTACTGAAGGTCGCCATGCAGCGCCTCAATCTTTCCGCCCGCGCCTACGACCGCATCCTGAAAGTCTCCCGTACGATCGCCGACCTGGAAGCCTCTCCGAATATCGAGGCATGCCATCTGGCGGAAGCCATACAATACCGGAGCCTGGACCGGGAAACATGGGGGACGTAAGCCGGTTTCATTTATTTTAAAATTGGAGATCGGAAAAAGCATTAGGAGAAAATAAAATGAATGCCTCTGGCGTGAACCAATATCTTTCGCCTGCCCGGAGCGCGGCGACCGCCTGTGCGTATAGCTGTCCGTATTCGACAGAACGGTCTGGACGGATGTTCCCGTTTATCTCGATGCAGACGAAACGGCGGCTATCGGTCGGATCAGCCAGTAAGTCCCAGTTGTTGCGTTTTTTATTTAGGATAAAAGTACCGCCTCATTCGTGTTTATCCTATTATTATTTGTATCTTTACTGCCACGTTATTGACTATTCGACCTAGGGCGAAAAGCCTTTCGACTTAGGTCGAATACCTTTTCCACCTTGGGCAAAAACCTTTTCGACCTTCGTCAAAAACATACAAAGAAGGCAGGAAAGCGATAAAGTCTTATTATTCACCATTTAATCTATTACTAATATGACAGCACGTTACAGAATGGAGCGTAATCCGGATTCCGGGAAGAACGGCAATAAAATGCCTCTTCACCCAAGATTGATCCCCTATGAGACCGTCAGCATTAAAAAGTTGATGAAATATGCCAAATCCCGCTCCACCTATTCGGAGGCCGACATTGCCGGCGCCTTGCAGCTGATCACCGACTTGGTGACGGAACGCTTGCGCGAAGGCGATAACGTGGAGATCGAGGGCCTCGGTTTCTTCAGCGTTTCGCTCCAGTCTCGCGCGGTGATGTCTAAAACGGAACTGAGGAGCGAATCTGTCCGTTTCAAGAATGTCAATTTCCGATGCTGCCAGCAGTTGAAGAAGGCCTTGAAGACGATGCCGCTCACGCGTATGAAAAGTTCAGGTCACTGTGCACCCGGCATGGCGGACCGGGAGGAACTTCTTTACCGCTATCTGGACGAGAACTCTTATATCACCGTCCGTTCCTACCGTTATCTTATCGGGCTGTCTGACTACAGTGCGCGCAAGGATTTGGCCGCATTGGTCGCTTCCGGCCGTTTGGTGAAGGGAGGCAGCCGTCTGTTTGCCATCTATACCCTTCCGAAAGAGGAAGACACGGGCATCCCGCAACCTTTGGTGGTCGATTCGAACTTGCCTGGATGAGGGCCGGATACCGGGGGTAAAGACAATCCGGGCGGATGCCTTCACCTGTTGGGGCTTGTTGCAAGGCGGGTTGTACAGGGTGGGTGAAGCTGAAATGACCCAGCGGCCCGGAACTTTTGTTTTTAGCTGTTCCGGTATTCCAACGGCCCCATCCCCACATGCCGCTTGAAATATTTGCCGAAGAAAGACATATTCGTGAAATTCAGCGAATAGGCGATGTCGTGGATCGATAGGTCGGTCGATTTCAACTGTGCCTTCGCATCCATGATCACCATAGAGGTGATGATCTCGACACAAGTCTTGTCGGTCGTCTGCTTGACAATCGTACTGAGATGCGCCGGAGTTATGCCGAGTTTCTTGGCATACCACGCAACGGAACGTTGCGTGGTATAGTTCTGCATAACCAGATGATTGAAGTTTTTGCTTATTTGTTCTGCTTTGGAGAGATTTGTTTTGTTCAGTGTCTTGTCTTTATACATGGCCCCTACTCCGAGAAGCACGCCTGAAAGCAGATGGTTAAGGATATCTTTGTTCAGCTTGGGGCCGCAGAATCCATACGTTTTGACAAGTAGCGAAAAATAATCTTTCAGCAATTGGGCCGGCTGTTCTTTCAGTTCGATAATCGGGCTGTCTTTTACGACATACAGCATGTCCATTGCCGATTTGCCTATATTGGCATGGTTGGTGAACTCGGACGAAAAACCCATGAAATAGATCTGCAAATCTCCTTCCACTTTATGAATTTGTAAGATTGTTCCCGGCAGGATCGTGATAAAGCTGCCTGGCTTCACTTGGTAGCGTGTCAGATTTATGGAAGCCTCGATCTCGCCTTGCATGCAAAGCACGAATATCTCCGCTTTCAACCTGCAAGGATAGTTGGCATACAAGCTCAACAAACCGATGTCTTTATGCGAAAGGTTCCCGATGATCCAATCGTCGGGAAGGTCTATTTTGGGGATGTCGTTTTCCATATTCAGAATACATTAGAATATATGCAAAGATATGAAAAATAGGACACGCAAAAAGTGTTGAATGATAAAATCCGGTTTAAGTTAGGATATTATAATTGACTATTTGGAACAAGATCTAAAAAAGCGGACAGGTAATCGTATAAATAGACCTTGTGAGATCTTTTGCGTTGTCGTTATTTTGCATCGATTTTGATAGGTGGAGGAAGAGTATTACTCCGGTTGTTTTGTGAATTTTGACAGCCAACAGAATTAGGGCTAAACTATATTACTATATAGATGAAGAAATATATGATTGAATATGGTCTTGGGAAGATCATGGCTTTATGGATATGTGTTTTTGGGGTACTCGTCTGTGCCTCTTCTTGTGATTCCGATCGTGTGTCTGCCGATGGAGTTGGAAAGCTGCGCTTGTCATTATCGGCAGACACTACTTCTTTGAGCAAAGGTATCAACAACTCCACTAAAGCAGCTGTTTCGGACGAGTTCGAGAAGTTCCTGACTACGGCTGACTACAATATCCGCATCGTACAGCAGTCCGATACGGTCCAAACGTATGACCGCTTCGACGAGATGCCTTCTGAGATTGAACTGAAAGAGGGTGCTTATACCCTCATCGCCTCCAAAGGCGACAACCTCCCTTCTGCTTTTGAAAACCCCTATTTTGAAGGAAGTACCGACTTCACGGTGAAAGCCGGCATGAGCACGCCTATCGATGTGACTTGTACACTTGGAAATGCAAGAATCACGGTCGACTATACCGAAGACTTCAAGGAGGCATATTCCGATTATACTGTTTTGTTGAGCTCAGCCTTTACATCTGGCAGCCTGGAAATAAAGAAGGATGAAACGCGTCCGGCCTATATGCAAGTGGCCAAAGAAGGATCGGAATTAGGTATCGCCATCCGTTTGAAGAAAATCACCGAAGACAAGGAAAAAACATATAAAATCCCAACTCCTCTATCTATCGAACGTCGCCAGAACATCCGCCTGATCTTTAAGACGGATGGAGAGGCCTTGGATGGCATCGGTCTGGAAATAATCCTGGATGATGAAATGACAAATGTCACGCTGAATGAAGGGATACCTGATTTTATGTGGAAGCCGTTTGAGAAGCCGACACTGTCTCCGGATGATTTTACGAATGGAGAATCTTTTACCATTAAAGTCGGAAAGTTCGAGAAGAGTCCTACAGTTGGATTTGCTATGCCGGCAGGTATTGCCTCTTTGTGTGTCAAGCAATGGCGGGAAGATAAAGAAAACGAAGAGATTACCTACGACTTGGCGACGGACGAAGGAGTTACCGCCGCTTTAGGGAAGAATTTCAAATGGTCGGTCAATGGTAAGGCGAATACTAATGTGAAAGGAGAAAGAAAAACCGGACAGCTATTTTTGAAAGATGCAATCAATAGTTTGGAGGCTCCTATCGAGGAAGACCAAACTTATACTTATCATTATGAGTTTTCTGGAGTTGATGCGACAGGAAAGGCACATGCGACAAATGTATTGGGGGTAACAGTTGTTGTACAGCCAGCCGGCCAGCCGATCATAACATTTGACGGCTTTCCTGAAACAACGATTATAGAGGGTGATGACATGTCGAAAGAAATAGAAGCTAAATTTGAGGCTGAAGGTATAATCGATGAAACGAAAACGACATTGACAATTAATGACGGGGTAGATGATAAAGTGTATAATATTCTAACCGATGGAACTGTTTTATATAATGATTGGGGTATTAGTGTTGAGTCGGGTAATGATGCGACAGCAACGCTTAAATTCCCAAAAGTCTTTTCTTCCCGGTTAGAGGCTCCTATGGAAGGAGAGAAAACATTTACTTATAAATTGGATTTAGCGGATAAGAAAGGACGCAGTTTCCCGACTCTGACAAAGACATTGACGGTAAAGGCGCCGGTGTTTGAGTTGACACCGTCTGCTAATGGTGGGGATGCTTTTGCTTGCCGGGCTTTTCTGCGGGCAAAGGTTTCTGATGGAACACATCCTGATAATCTTAAATTCCAATGGAGAAAAGTCGGTAATGGAAGTTGGAACAATTGCAAGAACCATACTTACCAAACGGATGAGATATGTGATACATTGAAGAATCTGACATCAGGAGGACAGCAATATGAAATACGTGCAATTTACCGGGAAAAAGAAAAGCGTGTAACGGAACCGATTGTGATAACAACCGAAAATGTGGTGGAGTTGGAAGATGGCTCTTTTGAAAATTGGCATAAGAAAGAAGTTTATAAGAAAACAATATGGTCTGTTGGAACTACCGGTTTAGGGATAGATCAGTGGTGGCCTTATAATGAAGGAGGTTCTTCGTGGTGGGCAACCCGAAATGCGTTGACAACTTCACAAAGAAGCGGTGTTTCATGTTATTATACATCCTATTCCGGAACAGTCCCTGTTGATAATGGGTATGAAGGGAAAGCGGCTGAAATCAGTACGCTTGGATGGAAAGAAGGAAATACATTTACGGAACTTGGAGGTGAAAGTGGAACGCATTCTGCCGGAATGTTGTTTTTAGGCTCTCATTCTGCAACCAGCAATGGGGTTGAGACAATTGATTATGGGCATGATTTTAATGTTCGTCCTAATGCGTTTGAATTCTACTATAAGTTCAAATCTTTAAATAGTGAATCTTTTGAAGCTTATATTGTAGTAGAAAATAGGGAAAACGGAACTGTAACGCAGTTGGGAAGTGGTAGAATCATGAGTAATCAGGATCAGGCTTCATTTGCTCCGGTAAGAGTAAATGTTCATTATACCAATACATCATTGAAGGCAACACATATGTATATTGTGTTTAGATCCAGTACTGCGGATAACCCTTCAGTGGAGGGTGTACAAGGTAGTTTAGGGGCTTTTGACGGATACAGTGATTCTCGGTATGTGGGTAATGTCCTGACGATCGATAATGTTCGACTAATTTACGAATAAATATGAAAAAGACATATATCTTATTTTTAACGGTAATTCTTTCCCTTTTGGCTGCTTGCCAAAAAGAGGAAAATAGCAGAAGCGACAACTTTGGTGAAGGTTCCGGAGCGCTGCGGTTGGAACAACCTGCGGTTCTGAGCAAGACGGAGATCCCGGTGATTGTGATGAAAGGAGCTTTCGGAATGGATGCGAATACATTCCCGATTCGGATCGATCAACAGGGTGCAGATGGTACATATACGAAACATACGAGTTTTGTTTCTTATTCGGCTATGATCGATTCCGGTATGCCATTGGTTTTACCGGTAGGAGATTATCAGGTTGTTGTTTCCTCGTACGATCAGGCAGCGGCTGAGGGTCGAGTGTCTGAAACTCCTTATTTCGAAGGGAAACAGGATTTTGTGATTGAAGAAAAAACAGTCACGTCTGTTCCTTCTTTTACTTGTACGTTTGAAAGTGTGGGAGTGGAGGTTCGCTTGTCTGACCAGTTCAAAGCGAAGTTGGAAGCCGAACCTCTTAATTACAGTTATTCAGTGACCGTTTATGATGGTGAAGTGTCGTGGACGTTCGATCCCGATAAGCATACAAAGCCGGCTTATTATCTGGATCCATGTGAGAATCTGGTGCTGAAAGTCACGGTTAAGCTGGATGGGCTGACCTATCCGGAACGGACATATTATGTATGCAACCGGAATACAGATAAAGTGTCGATTGGGGAATACTATATTATAACTTTGGATGCCGGAGAAACTGAAACAAAAAGTTTACGGTTAACGACTAAATGCATAGGAGAATAGGCATATGAAATATAAATACCTGTTATTGTTGCTTTTTTCTCTTCTTTTTTTCTCTTGTGAGATGAAGAAAGAGATATTGGGACAGACTGATAAAGGTCAGACTGATGACACGACCGTAGAAAACCAGGGGCTGTTAGATTTGGAGTTGAAGCCGGAAAAAGAAGCGGATATCCCTGTTTCGAAGGGAGGAAGTACTACTGGTTCACAGACTGTTATATTGGATGTTAATGAGTTTGCTATCGATATCATTGATGTCAATGGTAATACGGTCAAGCATTATGACAGTTATGCCGATTTGAAGAATGAGGGAGGTTTGTTGCTTCCTGCCGGTCACTATTCGATTCGGGCGACGCTGGGAGAAGACGTGAATGCCGGTTTTGACAAGCCCTTTTATTCCGGTACGAATGTGTGTGAAATCACCCCTCAGGAAGTGGCAAAGGTGATTACGGACTGTGTGTTGAGCAATAAGAAAGTTACGTTCCGTTGTTCGGATGATTTCTTGAAGAAATTTAATGACGATTATTCGATCGTTATTGATAATAAAGTGGGAGCTTTGACTACCCAAAACGGGGAAAAAAGGACAACCTATTTGAAGAATACCGGCATCTTACAGTTTACTGTATATGCGACTATGAAGAATGGTGGAAAGACTTTGGTATATAATTATGATATGTCGAAAAATGAAGATATCCAGCAATATAATAATATATTGATCGACTTGGATCTTGAAGAAGGCGACAGCTCTCCTGATGAACCGGATGATAACGAACCTGTCGAACCGGATGATCCTATTGTGCCGGATGATTCGGTATCAGTTAAAAATCCGGTGATTAAGGTCGACATATCCTTGATCGAGAAAGAATATGTAATCGAGATCCCTTCAGATTTTATCGATGCCGGTGGTGAGGGTGATGGTGGCGATGATAATGAAGGAGGTGACACGGTGGCTAAACCTACAATTGTAGGGGATGCAGGATTAGACATAAGCCAACCGATCGAGATATCGGGTGCAGGTAATAAAACTGTGCGTGTGAAGATTAATACACCGGGTAAATTGGCTTCGTTAGTTGTAAAAATAACTTCATCAACATTGGAGGCATTATTACCGGCTGTCGGGCTGACTTCCGAGTTTGATATTTGTGATGAGGGTTTGAAAGAAACTTTGTCAAAATTAGGATTGTCAGCAACAAAAGGTGCTACGTCTACAACGTTTGATATATCTTCTTTTATGCCGATGATTGCAGGTTTGGGAGGAGGTGATTATCTCTTTACCATAACTGCGACGGATCAGTTGGGGCAAAAAGCTTCCAAGACATTAACGGTAAGAAACTTGAACGATTAATGAGTGATGAACAGTATGAAGTTATATATATTTGCTTGCTTGTGTAGTTTGATATTATGGGGAGTGAGCTGTAATGAAGAATCGGCAGGGATACCGACAGGCTCGTTGTTTTTAGGTATCGAAGAGGATGCTACATTGTTGACAAAGGCGGAATCGGCTGTCACGAATGAATCTCTTCGTGTCGATATCATCGCTGCGGAAGGGGATACGATAAAAAGCTACTCCGATTATATCGATGAGGTGAAAGGCAAAAAGATCGTTCTTCCGGTAGGAACTTATACGATTTCAGTAAAATCAAACCAGTCGGAAGAGGCAGGATGGGAAAAACCGTTCTATTCCGGTTCGAAAGAAATAACCATTCAGTCCGGTGAGATAACCTCCGTACAGATTGTTTGCAAGATTTCGAATACGAAAGTAGCAGTCGAGTATGCTGACAATCTTGCTGACTATTTCAGCCACTATGAAACGACGGTTTCCAATACTTCCGGGAGCTTGCTTTATACGCGGGATGAGACTCGTGCCGGTTTTTTTAAAGCAGAGAAGCTTACGGCTGATTTGAAATTGGTCAATCAGGATGGAAACGAGTTTGCCATGCAACGTGTGTTCCCGGATATAAAGGAACGGTATTTTTATAAGATAAAATACTCGCTTGACGATGGTGGTGGTGATAATGAAGAAGCTGGAGCCGATTTCGGTGGAATCATAGTGGACGAAAAGGCCGATACGATATATTACGGAATCTTCATCAAACAGGAAGATCTTTTCGGCAAGTCGGTTCCCAAGTTGGCATTTGACGGCTTTACGGAAAATAAGATTGTCTATAAAAAGACTGAAAATCCGTCAGTTCCCGAACATTCTCTGACGATCGAAGCACCGAACGGCATCAAGCAGCTGAAAGTGGAAACAACTTCTTTCCAGTTTGCCGATGTTCCATCGTTTGATCTTTGTAACCTGACGGATGCTGCACGGACGCGTTTGCAGCAATTGGATTTCCCGATGCAAGAAGTAAAAGACAAACAAGAGCTGACATTCGTGTTGACCGATTTTGCTAAAGCATTAGAATTATCTTCTGAAACGCAAACAACCCTTCATACGTTTTCTTTCTATGTCTTGGATAATTTGAATCAGGAAACAACAGTTGTATTCACATATGAGGTTCGCCCGAATGTCGCTGCTTATGTGGAAAAACCTTATTGTTGGACTACATTTGCTTTGTTAAAAGGTTATTGTGTAGATGAGAGTTCTTATTTCAAAGTGAAATTACCAAATGGAACTGTAAAAGATATAAAGAAGGTGACACGAGATACGGAAGGTAATGTGTCAGCACTTGTAACAGGATTGTCTGCCGGAACGTATTCTTATTCTTTGGCTTCTATAGACAATGCTGATATGACTTGTGAGCCGGTTGACTTTTCTTTAGCAGCTCCTTCGGAGGTACCGAACATTAATTTTGAGGATTGGGGAACCCGGTCGAAAAAGAAGGTTGTTGGAATTGGTAATGCTACATTTATTTCTCCAAATGCAGACAGTGATGCTGTTTATTGGGATTCTGGAAATTGGGGTGCTGTAGCAGGTGGCGAAGTTTTGACACAGTCAACAACTGTTGTTGCAACTGAGGCTTCTGAAAAGGCTGCAATGCTGACCTCCAAATGGGCGGGGGCACTCGGGTTTGGTGCGTTTGCCGCTGGAAGTATTTATTCCGGCGAGGCCCAGTCGGTCGGTACGGATGGTGCTGTGTTGAAATACGGACAATCTTATCAAGGTTATCCTACCCATTTGCGCGGTTATTATAAATATACTCCGGGAAAGATTGATTGGTATGGAGATAAGACTCCTTCAGATGGACTGAAGAAAGATGAACAGGATGAATGCCTGATATACATTGCGCTGAGTACGAAACAACATGAAGTTATTTCTAAAACAGGTCAGATTGTGCCTTATCCCTTTGACGATGAGTCCGTCTTTGCTTATGGATCGTATGTTTCTGGTAAGACAGAAGATAAGACGGGGGAAACACTTGCGGAATCAATCAAGGAAGGATATGCCCCTTTTAAGATTAAATTGAATTATAAGACTGCTGTTCCTAAAACCGGATCGTTCTATATTTTAATTGTTGCGACATCCAGTCGCTATGGAGAATATTTTACCGGTTCAACCAGTAGTGTAATGTATGTAGATGAGTTCAGCCTTGATTACGACTACGATGCAGAAGCATTTTCAGGGACGGATTTAAAAGGAATGAAGCCTGTTGACATTAACGAATAAACAAAATATGAGAAAAATAACAAGTCTGCTTTTGCTTTTGCTTTGTGCCGTGACGGTGCTTTCGGCGAGAGAGAATAAATATGATCGGGGAATCGTGATGAAGACATTTATCCCGAAAGGACAATGGATGGTGGGAGCGACGTTCTCCTATTCGGAACATGTGGATGATAATTTCGAATTCATGTCGTTGTTGAAAGATATAGATTCGGAGGGATATACATTCAAAGTGACACCTTTGGTCAGTTATTTCATCCGTGACAATATCAGTATCGGCGGGCGTCTGGCTTATTCGCGCTCTTATACGAAACTGGATAATCTGTCGCTCTCGTTAGGCGATGATATCAGCTTGGACATAAATGAGTGGAACGATAAGTCGAACACTTACTCTGCTTCGTTTTTCATCCGCACTTACTTGAATTTGGGCGATAGCAAACGCTTCGGCTTGTTCAATGAGGCACGTTTGGTATACGGCTATTCCAAAAGTACCAGTAGTTCAGATTTGGGAAGTGGTCTAACAGGCGGACATCAACTGAAACATAACTTAAATATCGGGGTTGCACCCGGTATCACTTGTTTTGTCAATGATTTCACAGCGGTGGAGGCCTCTGTCGCCGTTGCAGGCCTTAACTTTAACTGGTACGACCAGAAAAAAGATCAGGTGTATGATGGCAAACGTACTTCCAGTTCGGCAAACTTTAAGATAAATTTGCTATCGATCGACCTTGGTATTGTTTTTTATCTATAATAAAGCGATATGAAACGAAAAAGTATATTTCTTACGTTCGGATTGCTGGTATTGTCTTGGATAGGCTGCGTCGAAAACGATCTGCCGTATCCGACCATTGTCGGACAGATCACGGAGATGGAGGTGGCCGGTATGACTTCCTGTCGTATCCTCGGAGCTTCGAATATGGTGGAGATAAAAGTGGCCGATACGATCGACCTGCGGGATTTGCGCGTCGAAAAGCTGGTCGTTACGGAGGGCATGAAGGTCTATCCGGATTCGGCT
>ERZ773277.2132-NODE-2132-length-13755-cov-3.525547_pt1 | contig 13755 bp, 8 predicted proteins | sample MGYA00511957_ERZ773277 | MGnify/ENA primary metagenome ERZ773277 (study PRJEB29015, sample SAMEA2737800) | human gut metagenome | biome: human gut; feature: human-associated habitat; material: faeces | place: China | collected 2012 ... | reverse complement strand
AGGGAAATAAGAAGATCGTTCCTCTCTATGCCGCATTTTGTATCTGAGGCGATAAAGGGGACCGACGTTGCTGGTCCCCTTCTCATTGCCGTCGCAACGCCGCGGCAGGAGGCAGTCAAGTACATCGGCCGAAAAAATAACCAAGTTGGTTAATGAGGTAATTCCCCTCAATATCCAACCTGGTTATTTTTATCCATGTGATTCCTATTTGAGTTCCTGCTCCGGCGCGTCAAACTCCGGTGCGGAGAAGAATTCGCCAAGCGTAATGTCCAACCCGTCGCAGAGCTTTTTGATGGTCACGATAACAAATGTTCATCACATATAGCGCAGGTGTAGAGCATTTCGCCGTTTTCCCCATAGGTGGGGTTGTTTTGAGAATTTTGCCACTAACGCTTCCTATGCCGAGCGCGGTATGGTCTTTCACCACCTAGTTGTTGCCCATGCCGGGCGTACTTAATGAAGCGAAAGGAATAATGGTAGGCACCTTTGGGTGTCTATTGTTTTATCACTTCACCTGCAAATCGGATTGTCCGGATTCTGATTACTACACAACCGCTCCTTTTATTGACCTTATTTCCCCATGTTTTTCGCTTCCCCGCATGAGTAATGTCCGAATTAGGGTCAACTCTACTTAATTGGATAAAGGCAGCAATGCTTGGCAAACCCTTGCGCTGTAAGGGTTTAAGCTATATGGTATCGCTCCACATCCCACTGGATAGGTTCCATGCCGATGGAGCGGATGGCGGAAATGACATGGTCGTCGTACTCGCCGAACGGGCAGCGGATGAGCGTCGGGCGGACGCCGGTGAGCGCCTCGATCTTGTCGCTGCAGGTGTTCACGTCCGCGATGATCTGGTCGGCGGTCAGGGAATTGTAGTGGTCGTGCGCGTTGGAGTGGTTCATCAGTTCGTTGCCGCTCTCGACGATGGCCTTGGCCTGCTCGGGGTACTGGTCCGCCCAGTTGCCGACGACGAAGAAGGTACACTTCACACCGTAGTCCGCGAGCACATCGAGAATCTTCTGCGTGTTGTCCGCCCCCCAGGCGGCGTCGAACGAGATGCTGCACACCTTCTGGTCGCGCTCGACGCAGTAGATGGGCAGCTGGCGCGTCGCGGCCGACGCCCGCACGGCGGCGGGCGCGTTCACCGCGCCGAAGATGGCTGCCGCCGCCAGCAGCGCCGCACCGACGGTCAGCGTCCTGCGCCGCAGAACAAGAAAGCGCGGCTTCGCCGCCTCCCGCTTCCCACGCTTTTTCCTCAAGGCAAACCGCAAAAACATCCGCATATCCTCCCCATTTTGTTTTGGTAGAGGGTATGCGGCGCTTTTCTTTTTCATACCGGGCGGAGCCCCGTGCGCGTCACGGGACAGGCCCGTCGTCCGCCGTCCGCACACCGATTTTCGGCAGAATTTACTTTTTTCGTTGAGAAAAAGCCGCGCTTGTGTTACACTGGATACAGCTATCATAGAAAATGAAACGCGCGGCCCTTCGCCGCACACTGAAAATTCAATCGTTTTTTGGAGGAGAAAAATCATGGAGATCAGAAAAGAAAAGAAGGATTCCGCGCTGTCATTGGCCATTGAGGGCCGCATCGACACCACCACCGCCCCTCAGCTGGAAACGGAGCTGAAGGCCGACCTTGACGGCGTCACCGAGCTGCGTCTGGACTTCGGGCGGGTCGAGTACATCTCCTCGGCAGGACTGCGCGTGCTGCTGTCCGCGCAGAAGCTGATGAACCGTCAGGGCAAAATGGTGCTCACCCATGTGAGCGAGTCGGTGATGGAGATCTTTGAGGTGACCGGCTTCTCCGACATTCTGACCATTGAGTAACACCATGCGGACGATGAGCCCCGCCGCACATCGGACGGCGGACCGCTTTACCGCTCGGATGTTCCGTGGACTGTGGGTCCCTGCCATGCTCTCGTCGCTCGGCTGGGCGCTGAGCGATATGGCGGACGCCGTGGTGGTGGGGCAGCGGCTGGGCGCCGTGGGACTTGCCGCCATTGGTCTGATCCTGCCGGTCTACATGATCAACTGCATGTTTGCCCACGGCCTCGGACTGGGCGGCTCCGTTCGCTATTCCCGTCTGCTGAGTCAGGGCAAAACGCAGGAGGCCGCGGACAGCTTTCACGGCGTGCTCGCGCTGGCGCTGCTTTTCAGCGTCACGACCGCCGTGCTGGGCAGCGTATTCATGGACCCGCTGCTGGCGCTGCTGGGCACGCGGAGCACGGACGGCGCACTGTATGCCGCCACAAGGGACTATCTGCAGATCCTTGTCGCGGCCACGCCGCTGTTCTACCTGTCCAACGTGTTCAACTACTATCTGCGCAACGACGGGAGTCAGCGCCGCGCCGGCGCCGGCTCGGTCATAGGCAACCTCTGTGACATCGCGCTGAACATCACGCTGGTGCTGGCGCTGGACATGGGCACGCGGGGCGCGGCGCTGTCCACCGCGCTGGGACAGATCATTACCATTGCCATCTATCTGCCGGGCTTTTTCGATCAGAAGCACACGCTGCGCTTCGCGCTGCCGTGCGGGCGCTGGCTCACCCCCGCCCTTTCCGCGCTGAAGGCAGGCATGGCCACCTCGGTGCAGTACCTGTACCAGATGATCTTCTTCCTCGTGTGCAACAATCTGCTGATCCGTCTGGGCGGCGAAACGGCGGTGGCGGTGTTCGACGTCATTCAGAATACCTCCTACCTGATCCTGTACCTGTTTGAGGGGACGGGGCGCGCCATGCAGCCCATCCTCTCCACCTATCAGGGCGAGCACAACCGGCAGGGAATGCGGAACACGGTGCGTCTCGGCTTCACGGCGGGACTGACGGTGGGCGGCGCGCTGATCGCCCTTGTGGAGCTGTGGCCCGCGGGAATGTGCCTGCTGTTCGGCATCGCCGGTTCGGCATCGGAGGCGCTGGCGTGTACCGCGCTGCGGCTCTACGGCGCGGGGGCGCTGTTCGCCGGCATCAATATCCTGCTGTGCAATTACTATCAGGCCTGCGAGAACGAGAAGCCGTCGTTCCTGCTGGAGACGCTGCGCGGCGCGGTGCTGCTCATCCCGCTGACGTTCGTGTGCTATGCCTTTGGCCTGCAGCGCTTCTGGCTGCTGTTCCTGCTGACGGAGGCCGGCTCGCTGGCGGTGTTCCTGCTGCTGGGCCTCGGCGGCCGCTATAAGAAAGCGGAGCTGCCGGAGGAGCGCATCTTCCAGCGGACGATCCTCAGCAACGCGGAGGATGTGATGGACGTGTGCCGCGAGCTGGAGGCCTTCTGCGAAGTCTGGGGCGCGGACATGAAGCAGCAGATGTTTTCGACCATGACCGTGGAGGAGCTCGGCATGGCCATCTTGAAGCACGGCTTTCAGGGGCGGACGGACGGCTACCTCCAGCTGACGGCCATCATGGACGAGAGCGGCGTGCTGGAGCTGCACCTGCGGGACGACGCCACGACCTTCAATCCCTTTGCGTTAGATACCTCCCGCGCCAGCCGGGACGAGGCTTTCGACATGGACGGCATGGGCGTGCTGGTCATCAAAAAGCGGGCGAAGGAATTTTTCTACCGCCGCTATCAGGGCTTCAACACACTGATCATCAAGATTTGAGGACAGAGAGGGAAAAGCGATGAAGGTCGTTTATTTCGGCAGCGACGTGTTCCTGTCGTGCTTTGAATATTTTGTGGAAAAGCATCAGGTGCTGGCGCTGTATACCTATCACAACGACGAGGACTATTTCACGGAATACGCCATCGTAAGGCGGGCCGGAGAGCTTGGCATCCCTGTTCACTATGAGGCCATCTCGCCGGAGGAGATCCGGCGGTACTTCACGGAGGAGGGCTGCGAGCTGTTTTTCATCGCGGAGTATGACCGCATCCTGACTCTGCCGGAGGACTTCCCCGCGTTCCGCGGTATCAACACCCACAGCTCGCTGCTCCCGCAGGGACGCAGCTATTACCCCATCGAGGGAGCCATGGAGCGGGAGCTGTCATGCACCGGCGTGACGATGCACAAGGTGGCGCAGCGATTGGACGGCGGCGACGTTCTGGCGCAGCATACCATTGACATAACCGCGGACACGGACAGCATCGACGTCTATCTGCAAAGCGCGGCATGGGCGCGCGCGACGGTCGAGGAGCTCCTCGAGCACCTCGACGACCGCTGGGCCGCCGGCCGGCCGCAGGCGGAAAAGCAGCCCTACTGGAAGCGTCCCGCGTCCGCGCTGCTGACGCTGCATCCCGAAATGAGCCGGGCGGAGGCCCTGGCGATCTTCCGAAAATACAATTCCATGACTCAGGTGGAGCTGGGCGGCGCGTGGTTCTATGTGACCGCGATAGGGACCGGCACGGCCCCCCTGCCCTGCGAGGTGCAGCGTCTGTCCCCCGCGCGGGCGCTCTACCGCGTAAGAGACGGTCATTTGCGGCTTCATATCCATCCGATGGAGGTGCGGACATGAAACGAGCAAGGAGCATACGGTTACAGCCCAAGCTGCTGCTGGGGCTGGTGGCAATGGCCGCCGTCCTCGCGGCGATCCTGGCCCCCTCGATTGCCCAACTGTACCGGGCGCGGATGGAGGAGCAATACGCCTCTCTCGCGTTCGGTCAGGCCTCCGTGGCGGCGGATCTCATCGACGGAGACCGCGTGGAGCAATACTACCGGACCGGCGAGAAGGACGCCTATTACGAGGAGATCCACCGCTACCTGCAGGACGCCAGGGAGAAGCTGGGGCTGAAATACTTCTATGTGGTCGTGCCGGAGGATGAGGTCATGTACTACATCTGGGACGCGGGCGTTCCCGGCGAGGACGGCGTCTGCGACCTCGGCGACACCGACGCCTACTACGGCGGCGGCAACGAGCTGATGCACGGGGCCTTCGCCGTCGACGCGGAGCAGACCATCCTCATCACCAACAACGAGGAGTACGGCTATCTGGCGTCGGCCTACGTCGCCATTCTCAACAAAGCCGGCACACCGGTGGCGCTGGCCAGCGTGGACATCTCGATGGACATGATCGACCAGCAGATCCGGCAATTTCTCGTTCTGACGCTGTGCGTGGTACTGGCCGTTCTGCTGCTTTCCATTTTCGCGTACTACTACTATGTGCGGCGCATTCTGATCCGTCCGCTGAGGACTCTGCACCACGCCGCCATCGGGCTGGTGGAGAGCAAGATGGCGGCCTTGTCCGACTTTCGGGTGGAGGTCAACACCGGCGACGAGCTGGAGGAGCTTGCCCATTCGTTCCAGTACATGGTGTCGGAGCTGAATGAATATATTCAAAATCTCAGCCGCGTCACCGCGGAAAAGGAGCGCATCGGCGCAGAGCTGGACGTGGCGCGCCACATTCAGGCGTCCATGCTGCCCTGCATCTTCCCCGCCTTCCCCGAGCGTCACGAGTTTGACATTTACGCCTCCATGACTCCGGCGAAGGAGGTCGGCGGCGACTTCTACGACTTCTTCCTGGTGGACGACGACCATCTGGCGCTGGTCATGGCGGACGTATCCGGCAAGGGCGTCCCCGCGGCGCTGTTTATGATGATCTCCAAAACGCTGCTGAAATCCGCCGCGCAGAGCGGTCTGTCCCCGAAGGCCGTGCTGGAAAAGGTGAACGATCAGCTCTGCGAAAACAACGAAGCGGAGATGTTCGTCACCGTCTGGTTGGGCATCCTCGAGATCTCCACGGGAAAAATGAAGTGCGCCAACGCAGGCCACGAGTATCCGGCCATCATGCGCCGCGGCGGCTCCTTTGAGCTGTTCAAGGATAGGCACGGCTTCGTGCTGGCCGGCATGGAGGGCGCCCGATACCGCGAATACGAGCTGGAGCTGGACGCGGGAGACCGTCTGGTGGTCTACACGGACGGCGTGCCGGAGGCGACGAATGCCTCCAACACGCTCTACGGGACTGACCGGATGCTCCGTGCGCTGAATGCCGCCGAGGGCGGCTCGTGCCGTCAGCTGCTGGAGGCTCTGCACCGCGATGTGGACGAGTTCGCGGGCGGCGCGGACCAGTTCGACGATATCACCATGCTCTGCATCGAGATGAAGTCGTCGGACATGAAAAAGATCAATCTCGCGCCGACGCTGGAGCAGCTGCCGCAGGCCACCGACTTTTTTGAGGGCATCCTCGCCGAGGCGGGAGCCCCCATGAAGGCGATCGCTCAGGTCAACGTAGCGGTGGATGAGATCTTCTCCAACATCGCCCGCTACAGCGGCGCGACCGGCGTCGTGCTGGGCTGCTCACTGAAGGACGGCAAGGCGACGCTTCGCTTTTCCGACAACGGACGGCCCTATGACCCCACTGAAAAGCCCGACCCGGATACAACGCAGTCGGCGGAAGAGCGGGAGGTCGGCGGTCTCGGCATCTTCATGGTGAAGAAGCTCATGGACGAGGTGACCTATGAATACGCGGACGGGTCGAACATCCTGACGCTCGTGAAGAGCCTTTGACCGATCGTACCGGGTCGCCCGCGTTTTGCACGCATCCGCGCAATAACGTCTGCCGCGCAGAACATTTCCGGAAGGATTTTGACCGAGGAAACACGATGAGCAAATTCACCGCGCAGCTCAGCAGGAGTTGAGCCGCCGCGAGATACAAAGAGGCCCATCTGCTTTGGCAGATGGGCCTCTTCTCTTTGTTTTGTCTGAGGGAGCGCGTTCCCGTTACTTGTTGTATGCTCTGTAGAGGAACGTGACGATCTGGCCGCGGGTGCAATCGTTGTCGGAGCCGAACAGGCCGCCGCCGATGCCCTCGGTCACGCCGTTGGCCGCCGCCCAGGCAACCGCGTCCGCAAAGTAGCTGTCGGTCGGGACGTCGGAGAACTCCGCCGCGCTCGCCGCCTTGGCCTTCAGGGCGCGGGCGAGGAACGTCACCGCCTGCGCGCGGGTGCAGGTCGCGTCGGGAGAGAATGTGCTGGTCGTCGTGCCGGTGGTGATGCCGTTTTCGATGGCCCACGCCACGGCCTTCTCATAGTAGCTGCCGCTGACCACGTCGCTCATGCCGGACGCAGCGCCCTTCGGCTCGGGAGAGCCGGCGGCGCGCCACAGGAAGGTCACGATCTGCGCGCGGGTGCAGGGCTGCTCGGGAGCGAACAGATTGTTGCCCACGCCGGTGGTGATGCCGTTCTTGACCGCCCACTTGACGGCCTCATAGAAGTACGCGTTGTTGGGCACGTCGTAGAAGAAGTTCAGCATGGAGTTGTCCTCCATGAAGGTCGCCTTGACCTCGACCTTGCCCGCAGGCATGGTGAAGGTGTACTTGCCGTTGCCCTTGTCCTTGAGCGTCAGCTCGTTGCCGTTCTTGTCGGTGACGGTCAGGGTCTCGAGGACGTAGCCGCTGTCGGGCTTGACGGTGACGGTCACGGTGTCGCCCTTGCTGGCATTCTTCGGGCTGACGGTCACGGTGCCGTGCTCGGTCTTGCTCGGGGTAGAGACGGAGTAGGTCGGGTCGTAGGAGCTGCTGCCGCCGGAATAATTGTAGCTCCAAGAAGCGGTAAGAATAACATTCTTCGTAACTTTGTAGGGGCTGCTCACCTTGGTGCTGCCGTCATACCAGCCGTTGAAGGTGTAGCCGCTGCGGTAGGCAGGCGTGGGGAGGGTGATGGTCGTGCCGCTGGCCACATTGTATGTGGTGTCAGCAGTTGCACCATCGTTATACTTCAGGGTAAGCGTGACTAAGTCTTCTTCCTTGACACCGCCGTTATAGATCACGCCCTTAACCGGCGTGACTTCAATGGACTGACCATTTCCGTTTTCTTTGGACAGATACAAATGCTCGATCGTACCATCGTTGTACTTGAATGTTGCGCCGTAGTTGGCATCATGCTCCACATAGAGATTGGTGACCGTACCACCGTTCATCGTGAAGCTGCCAGGATTGCTGGCCGACCACGCATTGGCGTTTACAAACACGTTACCGATCGTGCCGCCGTTGATCGCAGTCAGCGCGCCGTTGGCATTGGCGCCAATCCACAAATCGGAACTGTACTGCAAGTACTTTTCATTCTGATACAGTTCAGCGTTCTTGTTGCCAGTAATGCTGCCGGACTTCATTTCAAAGGACGCGCTGCTGGTCATGTAAACGCCGCCGATAAAGTTAGGAGCCTTGCCGTTCGTGATCGTCGCACCGTCGATGGTCAGCTTACCCTTATCACAGAAAATCACGCGGCACTTCTCATTGCCGTTAACTGTAACATCTTTCAGCGTGACCTCGCCGGAAACGTAGAGAACGCAGCAGGTGTTGTTATCTTTGCCGACAATAAAGTTGTTGGCAGCCTTGATCGTGTACTTGCCCTGACCGTCGATGGTGATGTTCTTTGCAAGATTGAGCGTGGAGGTCAACTCCACATCCTTCAGCAGCTTCACGGTCTCGCCGTTCTTGGCCGCCGTGATGGCGGCGGCAAGGGTGTCATAAGCGCCTACGGTGTTCCCCTGTGCGTCGAGGACTTCGGCAACCATGTCCTTATTCTCATTGATCTTCACGCCATGGGTGTTGCCGTTCTGCGTAGGTACAAAGCCGGGAGCGCAGCAATTTTCAGGGACTGCGCTGGAGAACGTACCGCCGGAGACGGCGACCGTACCCTTGTCTGCGGTGAAGTCGCTCTCGGTAGCGTTTGCCCAGTCGTATGCCTTGATCGCGCTGTTGCCTTCCTTGGCAGTGAATTTGCCGCCGGAGACGGTCACAGCGCCCAAACCCTTATAGCCGGTGCGGTTCACAACGGAGATCGCCGCGCCGTCCTGGATAGCGCCGTCGCTCTCGGCCTTGGGCACCGCATCACCGGTGACCGTGACCGCGCTGCCTTCATTGATGCTCAGGCTGCCTGCGCAGACCTGAACGCCCATGGTCTTGGCAGTGACGGTGCTGTTATCCAGAGTCAGCGTACCGCTGCTGGGGAAGTAGATGCCGAAGCCGTTCGGAACATTGAGCGTGCTGTTCTTCAGCGTAACGGTATCGTTTGTGTTGTTGCCGTTGGTCTCGATGCCACTGTTGCCGTTTGCCGTCGCCGTAACGCCATCGAGCACCAGGCCGGAATTGTCGTACGTGATGGTGCCGCCCATAGCGGAGGGAATCAGACCCACCATCGAGCCGCTGACGACCGTACCGTTCTTCACGGTCAGCGTCACATCGGGATAATTGATCTCAAACGCCGCATCATTGACATTGGTGCCGGTGTAGGTCCAGGTGTAACCGTTCAGGTCCACCGTGCGGTCAATACTGCCGGAGTTAAAGGTCGAGCCGGTGGTGTAGTCGCGCAGGAGGACGATCGTATCGCCGTCATTCTGCGCCTTGAACGCATCTTCCATGGTGTAGTAACCGGTGCCGCCGATCTTGCACAGGTAGACCTTTGACACGCCGAAAGAGCCGTCGCCGTTCTTTTCTGTCTTGGCATCCTCAGTCACATACTTGGACGGATCTTTATCGAACGAGCCGCCGGTGACCTCGATGGTCGCCTTGGCGGTTTCTTCAGTAGGAACAAGGTCGTTCGAGTAGGTGTAGGTTCCCAGCGCGCCGTTGACCGTGCCGCCGGTAATTTCAACCTTGGCAACTTTGCTCTCGGCGCTGCCATAGTTCACGGAAAGGACATTGCCGTTGACCGTGCCGCCGCTGATCGTAAGGGTGGAGTTTGAACCGCCGCTGTATGTCCAGGAAGAAACTGCGCCGTTGACCGTGCCGCCCTTGATCTTCGCTCTATGCCAGTTTTCAACTGCGTAGCTGTTCGCAGAGCTCAGCGTGCCGCCGTTGAGGAACAGATCGCCGCGGTCAACCTTGATGACAATAAAGTTATCCTGGGTGAACGTGCCGCCCTTGATGTTCAGACCGGGGAACTTGTCAACGCTGTCATCGCCGACGCGGACAAGGGACGCGCCCTTACCTGCAGTGTTGCCGCTGTTGTTCTTGACATTGCCGCTCTCGAACATGACCCAAGCGTTACCCTGAATGTCGATGACATAGTGGGAGGAAACGCCGGAGTTCTCTGCGGTGTCCTCACGCATAATCGTGCCGGTCTGCGCCTCGCTGGAGTCCTTGATCGTCACGGTGCGTGCAGTGATTGTCAGTGCGGGCTTGCCCTTTTCAGTGCCGCCGTTGAGGGTATGACCGTTCAGGTCAAGCGTCATCGCCTTGTCGATGGTGACGTTCTCCTTGGTGTCACGGAGCAGCTTGACTGTATTGCCACTCTTCGCCGCTTCGATAGCTGCCGCGAGGGATTCATAGCCCGTGCTGCCGATCTGAGCGACATCATTCGTCTGCGTGCCTTCTCCTTCCGCCAGGGCGGCGGTGGGCAGCAGGCTGAACGCGAGGCAGAGCGTCAGCAAAATGGATAGCAATTTACGTTTCATAAAATGTCCTCCTACAAGTATATTTTCCGCGGCTCCCCGCGGGCGAGCACAGCACATCTGTTCCCGGTCGGGAACAGAAAAGGGGCCATGGCCCCTTTTTGCACTTTATGGCGATATCATAGCACGCCCGTGTAAAAAAATCAACCATTTTCCTGTAAGGAAATGACAAATTTCGCGCGACATTTTTCGAGAATCCGTGCATTTCGCCAAACCCGTCTTGCCGCTTCGCGTCGCTGCTGTATTTACTTGGCAAAGCGCCCGCTTTGCACTATGTTAAAGCGTCCTAAAACGGTGGCGCAGAGCGGCAGAGAGCATAAATATTCCGTTAAGCGGTCGTTTTGAGCCTTTCTGCGCGCTTTTGCCGCGCATAAATAACCGTGCAAATGGTAAAATCCTACAAGGCCGCGAGGATTTTCGGCGCAAGATTGTCAAGAATTTGAGAACCGCTCCGCGGGGGCTTGACATTTGCGCGCCGCCGTAGTATCTTCACGTCAACAATTGAATAGGCTCAATTCAGTTGAGCGAGATAGAGGCGCGGCCGACAAGAGTACCGAGTCCGTACGGAGCAGAGATCCGGGACAAAGGGAAAGGGGAAGCCGCCGAAGTGGGGAACGGTTCCTGTGCCGTTTTCCGCTGGCTCGTCGGAGAAGATCCGCCGGACTGTCACAATTTGTGGAGCGCTATCGAAGAGTCGGCAGGCCGTTTTCGGTTTTGCCGGTATTGCAGATCATTTGCCGTAAATGCTCCACACGAGCATTTACGGCTTTTTCTGTTTCCGAACTCGTTGGCGCGGACAACGAAGGGCCGACTCCCCCCACGGAGCCAATTTCCATTCAGAAAGGAAGCAACACCATGAACCTCAGAAGAACCATCGCTACCCTGCTCGCAGCCCTCATGCTGCTTGCCCTCACCGCCTGCGGCGCAGGCACGACGTCTCCCGCGCAGGACGCAAACGACCCGGCAGAGGAAACAGCTCCTTCCACGACCGAAGGCAACCAGTTCCGCGTCGGCATGGAATGTGCCTACGCGCCGAGCAACTGGCAGGAGAGCGCCGCGACCGACACCAACGTTCCCGTGGAAAACGTCGCCGGCGCTTACGCCGAGGGCTACGACGTGCAGATCGCGCGCATCCTCGCCGACCGGTTCGGCAAGGAGCTGGTCATCGTCAAGCTCAGCTGGGACGGCTTGATCGACGCGCTCAATCAGGGCCAGATCGACGCCATCATCGCCGGCATGATGGACACCGCCGAGCGCCGCGAGTCCATCAACTTCTCCGACCCGTACAAGGAGACGATCTACAGCATGATGGTGCTCGCCGGCTCGCCGTATGAGAACGCGGCCTCCATTCAGGACTTCTCCGGCGCCGCCGTGCTCGGTCAGCAGGGCACCGCGCTCGACGACGTCATCGACCAGATCGAGGGCGTCGAGCACCTCAGCCCCGTCGGCAGCGTGCCCGACATGATCTCCCGCCTGCAGCAGGGCACCTGCGACGCCATCGTCATCAACGAGGAGAGCGCCCCCGGCTACCTCGCCTCGAATCCCGATTTCCGTCTCATCACCTTCAGCGAGGGCAACGGCTTCACGCTGCCCGCCAAGGGCTCTTGCGTGGGCCTGCGTAAGTCCGACACCGAGCTGCTCGCGCAGATCAACGAGATCCTTGCCACCATCGACAGCGACGCGCGCACCGAGATGTGGAACACCGCCGTCGCCAACCAGCCGAAGTAACCGGCGGCTCCACGCCGCATAAGGAGGAAGCACCATGAGAGGAACCCCCGCGTCCCGCGGTCAGAGCTTCATCGCACGGGACCACCGTTATGTCTATCTGGGCGGCAGCGTCATCGCCCTCGTCGGCCTGAGCCTGTGGTATTCCGCGCCCAGTCCGTACAGCTTTCTGCCCGCCGGCTCCGTGCCCGGCACGGCGCTCGCCGCGGTCTGCTATTTCTTTTTGGTCGTCAGCACGCTGGCGCTGCTCGTGAAATGGACGCACTGGAGCAGCTACGGCGAAACCATTCTCAAGCGTCCGGCCCTCGTGCGGCTGAGCCGCTATCTCTCCTATCTGGACGCCGCGGCTGCCGCGCTGCTCGCGCTTGACCGCTTCGTGCTCAAGCTCGCCTATGTCGTCCACGCCGCCGTCCACGCCGAGAGCAACCCCACCGGCACGCTCTCCTCCATGGTCTACATGGCCTACAACCAGCGCTCGCTCTTCGTCACCGGCGTGTGGACGACCGTTCAGCTCGCGCTGGCCGGCACGGCGATCGCGTTCGTGCTGGCGCTTCTCATGGTCTTTCTCCGCATTCAGGAACCCGACAAGCGCAACAACGACTTTGTGAAGCTTATCAAGATCTTCGCGAACAAATTCGCCCGCTTCTACATCTTCGTCATCCGCGGCACGCCGATGATGGTGCAGTCCCTCATCTTCTACTACGCGATCTTCAATCTCTTCAAGCGCACCGGCATGAGCGTCACGGAGATCAACCGCGTCTGGTCGCTCTTCATCTCCGGTCTTGTCACGGTCTCGCTCAACTCGACCGCGTACCTTGCCGAGGTGCTGCGCGGCGGCATCCTCGCCGTCGACGCGGGGCAGATGGAGGCCGCGCGTTCGCTCGGCATGACGCACTGGCAGGCCATGCGCAGAGTCGTTTTCCCGCAGGCCATCAAAAATTCGCTGCCCGCCATCGGCAATGAGTTCATCATCAACATCAAGGATTCCTCCGTGCTGTGCGTGCTGGGCGTATCCGACCTGATGTTCATGACCCGCTCGGTCGCCGGCATTTATTATAAGGGCACCGAGTGCTACCTCATCGCCGCCACCGTTTACCTGTTCCTGACGTATCTTTCCTCGCTCCTGCTCAAGGCCATCACGGGAAGGATGACCGCGCCGGACAACACGAAGCGGCACCAGGGCAATCAAACCGTCGATCTGGGACTTCCCAGCTCAAACTGACAGGAGGACGCTATGACGAACGATCCCATCATCAAAATCGAACAGCTCGAAAAGTCCTTCGGCGACCTCCACGTGCTCAAGGGCATCAACTTAGAGGTCGACCGCGGCGAGGTCGTGTGCATCATCGGCGCGTCCGGCTCCGGCAAGTCCACGCTGCTGCGCTGCATCAATCTGCTGGAGGAAGCCGATTCCGGCCACATCTGGTTCGACGGGCAGGATCTCATGGACCTCAAGGTCGACCTCAACGCCCTGCGGCAGAAGATCGGCATGGTGTTTCAGGGCTTCAACCTTTTCAACAACAAGTCCGTGCTGGACAACTGCACGCTTGCGCCCATGACGGTGCGGCATATTCCAAGGGCGCAGGCCGAGGAGACGGCCATCCGCCACCTCAAGGCCGTCGGGCTGGAGGATTTCATCCACGCCGACTCCCGCCGCCTCTCCGGCGGGCAGAAGCAGCGCGTTGCCATCGCGCGGGCGCTTTGCATGGAACCC
>ERZ773277.2115-NODE-2115-length-13798-cov-10.154115_pt1 | contig 13798 bp, 13 predicted proteins | sample MGYA00511957_ERZ773277 | MGnify/ENA primary metagenome ERZ773277 (study PRJEB29015, sample SAMEA2737800) | human gut metagenome | biome: human gut; feature: human-associated habitat; material: faeces | place: China | collected 2012 ... | reverse complement strand
TGCCGACTTTTTTTGCCTTTATTCCGTTAAGCGACTTGTTGTCAAGCAGATTTACGACTACCAAAAATGCGATAAAAAATACAACCAGTATGCCTATTAAAATCATTTGTTTTTCATTCAATTTTTCACTTCCAATCTGTATAGGATATTCTGTCTTTTGTATTTAATAAGATAAGTTAGTTTGTTTTATTCAAGGTATTGCGCTGTGAGGCGGAGGGTATGGCAATAGCAGATAAACGGCTATTGCTGCAAGTTTTTCTTAGAGGACTAAGTCCTCTAAAAAAACTTGTTCAACCGAATTCCATACAGGGTTCGGGTTCTGAAACGATTTGGATATCCTCGGTCTGCTCCTGAACAGGAGCATTTAAAGTTTCCTCAACCGAAATTCTAACAGCGCTATCTGCAAGCCGGTACAGCAGCTTTGCCGTATTTATCGACTGCTCACGGGTACGGGCGGTCTGTCGCAAGTCCTTTAGCACTGTCTGAACACACTCCTGCAAATTCCTTTGTTTCTGTGCCTTTTTGCCCTTGTCGGTATAGGGTTTATAACTACTCTTTAGCTTGTGTTGTAGCCTTTCAAATGCTTGACATTCGCTGTTTATCCGCTCACTTTTGGGCATGAAAAAAGCCGAGCCTGCCAGCTCGGACTATCCTTAACGAAGAATTAAATTTTATGTATCACCCGTAAGCTCAATACCTTACGGGTTTCGTATTATATGTGCTTAAGGCTTTCAGTCTCAAATGTGTAATGGATCACAATCGTATTGCCGCAGGTTCTTGAATACTTTTCCGTTTTTTCATAAACCTCTATCCTGCGTATAAACACTCTCAGCAGTTCAGGAGTAAGCTTAGGCATTTCAATGTATTCCTTAGCCTTTGCTATAAACTTCTGAATGTACTGCTCCCTCATATCCATTTCGGATATTTTGTGCAATATAGATTCGAGTTCAAGCCGCAAATGTGATTGTTCCTCTTCGTAACCGCTTGCAAGAGAATCATAACGTTCAGGAGTAATACGCCCTGTGACCCTGTCCTCATATAGACAACTAATGATATTGTCAAGCTGATTTATTCTTGCAGTGATCTGCTCTTTCTCACGCTCGGCATTTATACACAATCTCCTTGCCTCGACCTCGCCGTTCTTAGCTGCCATTGCGTAAAATTCTTCGGGATTATCTCGTGCGAAGGCTGTAGCTGCTTTGAGGTTTTCAAGTACGATCTGATCTAAAACTTGTTCTCTGATATGATGACAGGTGCAGTCGGTTGTACGCTTTTGATAGCCTCCGCATATGAAGCTGTTTTTTTCAACAGCCTTTGTCTTTGCCCTCTGAAGATACAACCGCTTACCGCAGTCGCCGCAGTAAAGGTATCCTGCATATTTATCCATTTCTCCTTGTCTGTCGGGACGTTTTCTTCCGTCAAAATGCTTTTGTACTAAATCAAAGGTTTTTCTGTCAACGATAGGCTCATGGGTGTTTTCAAAAATCAGAACGTTTTCCTCATCGTTTTTAATGCGTTTTTTCAGCTTGTTGGATTTGGTATAGCTTTTGAAATTCACGGTATCGCCGCAGTAAACTCTGTTTGAAAGCATCAACCGAACGGACTTCTGATCCCAGTGATACGGTTTATCCGGATTTAATCTTCCTGTTCTGCGACCTGTTTTTCTGAATGCGTAAACGCTTGGCGAGAGAACCTTCTCCGCACACAATTTATCGCAGATCTTCATTATTCCGATTCCGTCTGCATACATTTCAAAAATTCGTTTCACTATCGGCGCTGTTTCGGGATCGGGCAGCAATTGTTTAGGATCGTCGGGATTTTTCATATAGCCATAAGCTATTACCGATCCGATACGCTCGCCGCGCTCACCCTTTGCACGCTGAACCGCTCTGATTTTTTTACTTGTATCCCTTGCAAAAAGATCGTTGAAATAATTGCGTATTCCTGCGTAATCGTTTGTACCGTCGGCGCTGTCTACACCGTCGTTTACGGCAATAAAACGGACGTCATATTGCGGAAAGGTGACTTCCATAAGCATACCCGTCTGCAAATATTCTCTGCCTAGTCTCGACTGGTCTTTAACGATCACCGCAGAAACATTTCCGCTTTCCACTTCAATCATCATTTCCTTGAATGCGGGGCGATTGAAATTTGCTCCCGAATATCCGTCGTCGACATAGAATTTGCAGTTTAATAAGCCATGGTCGTCCGCATATTTTTGCAGGATCAGCTTTTGATTTTCAATGGAGACCGACTCGCCGTCCCTCATATCCTCCTGAGATAAACGGCAGTATAACGCTGTAATTTTTCGCTTTGAATCAGACACATTTATCCATCCTTTCATAGTCTGTGAATTTTCAAACCGAATAGGATGCAGCTACAATATATCACTATCCAGTTTGAAAGTCCAGAAAACTTTTTGATAATTTTATCTGCCGTTAATAAGATAAGCGAACAGTTCCGACGCTTTTTGTGGCTTGTATCCTTCATCTGCTCTGGGACTAACGGATAAGATTTTGTAAGTTACTCCATCAATCACAGTTTCGCTGTGAGAGTAATCATGCCGGCGGCAGTACTGATTTGAATCTGGTTTCTCTTCTATTTCTTTGTAAATGTTCTGCATAAATCATTCTCCACTTCGTTGTCTTGATTGTTGTTATTCGTGTAAACAAATCAGTTCAGTCCTTTCATTTTAAATTTTGTTGTGTCAATCAATTATACGCTTTCCTAACTTTGCTGGTAATCAACAGCGTCCTCGTAATCGATAATTCCATTGATCTTCCGTACTTCGTTTACGCACATAGCGTGCAGACTTTGCAATGTTTCATCATCAACATCATTTATCGCCGCAGTCATGTGAGACATTTTTCCAAGCTCGACTGCAACTTTAAAAAGCAATCTTGCAAGCCGCTGTTCTGTACCTTTTATCTGTGCCTTGACCGTTTCCGTAATCAGTGGGGAGAGGTAGTTTACCTCTTCCTGCTGACGAAGGTAGCCGATGTAAAACTTCACGGCTTTCTCAATAAATTCTGTTTTCGAGGCACAATTATCCTCTTTATACTCCTGTTCGATCTTTTTAATTGTTTCCGGCTGAAAATATACAGCCATTTTTTCTTTTGCCATAAATCCACTCCCTTTTTTCTCACGACTCCTGAAAATATGCTGCTTTTACGCACATTTCTGCACTTACGGCCCCTGATTTTCGTAAAAAGCCGTATTTTGACTCCATGAGGCGACCTCTGAAAATATGCACAAGACCTGTGCTGAAACGTCGTAATTTCGGCGTTTTTGCGGTCAGCTTTGCTGTCCGCTGTGAGGGTCATGGCGGCTTCAGGCACCATGACTTTAACCTGCAATGAAATATTTCACTTTCATCGTCATGCGGCAAATCGGAAATTTGTGCATAACCAACATATCCGGTTTCCGATGTGCTTTTTAACTGATTTCCGAACTTCTCGTTTATCCCCTCGTAAACCGCTCACAAATCGCTTGTGTGGGCTTATACCGTTTACGGTGGTATGTTTAGCTAGGATGGCACAAATCGCCGTTATGTTGCGATTAAATTAATTACACTTTTTTCTCTTTTGCACATCTCCTTTTTAATTTGCAAAAGAGAAAAGGCGGACTGTTAATCAGCAAATCAATCCGCCGATTCTATTCGTCATGCATCATCAATCAATCTTTGATAACTTCATATCATTCTTTCTTCTGCCATTATTAATATTAGTTAGTATTAATCCTTAAAGGTATAGCACAGTGACACAGAGGGTATCGCAATTCATGATCTGTAATCACGATAAATCAGCTTGTAGGAATTTTCAATCTGCCTGCCGCTGGGTGCATAACGTTTCTGCACTCTTATGAGGTCTTTCTTAGCAAGCTGACTGAGTATGCGGTCGATGTTTCTCACAGACATATTACAGGTCTGAGCAATATCTCTGCGGCTTACCGTCGCACACTTTTCATCGTAATCGTAGTCGCTGTAAAGCACAGTCATCACCATGAACTCCTGCGGTGTGATGTCATCATATATTGCCGCCGGGAATGTCGGTTCAATATATCTTCTGTAGAATTTCTCGTTGATAGTTTTCATATGCATCTTCCTTTCGTTTTTCATTTTTGTTTTTAATTTTCCCCACAACAGTACAGTTCCTGTCAGTAAGCCTTGTTTGACTTAAGGACGTTTTTCCAAGCTTGGTACGCTCCTGCTCCTCCTGCACGATCTTCGCTGTACTTCGCCGCTTGGTATCTCTCCTGCGTGGGATTCGATTGTCAAGATTCTTTTGCCTTCAAACTGTAGCCGACGAATAGAAGCATTTTATGCGTGCGTGAAAAATATTTGTATACCTGCACAGTTTTCTGAATTGTATTTTAGCTAACTCGACTACTGTTACGATAATCAGCACTCTCTACTACTTACTAGCAATGTTTTTGCGTTTCTACAACTTTTTTACAAAGGATTTTTTAATTTCGTGTGCTTGCACAAAGTCAGAACAGATTATTTATAGAGTTTGCTCTCACTTGTATACGGAACGGAGTCGCCGTTTTGACAACCCTTAATTCATAAAGTTTGTAGGCTTGAACAAATTCGTAACAAATTTTATGTAGAGTTTGCTCTCACTTGTATAGGGGAAGAAGTTGAGGTTATAACAACCATTCCGGCAGCGATTCTTTTAAAGTTTGTATGATTGGCTAATAGACAGAGCAGTGATGACTTTTTGTTTTTGCATTTTCACAACACGATGCAGTAGTACATGGCACACGGTCTACCGTAAAAAGTAAGGTTATAAATATCTATGATCCGACATAGAAAAACCACTGTCGTGATTGCGACAGTGGTTTGAAAGAATAATTTTTTATGTTGATGAAAGCACATTCAAAAAAATAATGCCTCTTGTGAATTGAATGTATTTACTGCTTTAATCTTAACGCTATTCTATATTATTTTTTAATTCACAATAAGCGATCCTTTCGCTATCGTGAAATAAATAAAATTTCTCTCCTTTATGAAAGTTTACATTAAAATTAGATATTGGAATAAATTTTATATTAGCGTCAAAAGACTCTGATGATATAAATTTAACATCTTCTATCGAAATACAAAAAGTATGTGAAATAGGCTTATCATTTATATCTACAAAGCAAATAGGGAAAATTCGTTTTTCTGAAAACAAGATTTTTCGTTTGATCAACGAAAAATCTTTTATCAAAGTAAAATTCGCAGTGCCTTTTTTCCTAGGTATGAAATGTTTCGTTTCCATCTCCAAGGGCAAAGCAATACAAATTATAGAGTAGATCGTCCAGAATATCAGTACGCTATAAATTGCAAGCACATATTTTAAAAAGATAATAAAAGCAAATCCTACAATAGCTCCTAACCCATAAATCCAACCGGATCTATATATTTTGCTATAGTTACCGCAGTGGGGACAATGATAATGGCCTCTTTGAAAAAATCTGCCATTTAATTCTTCGCCGCACCATGGACACCTTTTGTTTAATTTCATAATAACACCTGCTGCTTTATGACTAAGTTTTGTTATAATACAACATATTTCCATCTCTTATCAATAAAGCCGTCGAAATAGTTCTTACATATTACAATGCCTACTTTGTCCAAATAATTCTCTTTAACTGCTGATTTTCCATAAATGCTTTGGATTGCATTCATTCTTCCGGCTTATAAACTTTTACAACCTTATTCTCTTTAAATAAATATATTCTATCACATTTTTCACATCTCCATACATCATATTGAGGATATGGAACATCTAAAAAATATATCCACCCCTTTTTTTCAAATTCAGACCATTCACGATCAGAGTACACATAATACTCTGTATCGTTAGGGTCCAATTGATTAGTAAGCATGTTGCCACAACGACATAAAAATCGCATATACTGCCTCCTATGTATTATATATTACTTTTCCTTCTATTGTCCAAAATTCAATTATGCCTGGAACTTTACCACCATATATTCCTGTTATGCGTTGATATACAATATTTACATCTGCTTCTGTGAGTTGTGCTGGACGTACATCATATATCATTGCATCAGCGCCCTGCTTGTCAAAGGCTTTTCTTATTTTTTTCAAAGGAGTATTCAAATTATGATTTTCAAGTGTCTTCAGCTCTGTTTTTAGACCATCTACCACAAAGTCAGGAGAACTCTGTGTACCTTCAGGTAACACTTCAATTGATCTGCCTTCCTCTAGCAATTCACTAACTACTTTTCTTTCGTTAGCATTTAATCTTTTTGTATCACCTCTTAATAAACCCATTCTTTTTGCATTGACGACATTACCTAATGTCCGTTCTTGTTCTAAAGACAACTTATAATCTGAAGAATAATCCCATTCAGCCCAACCTTGCTGAATCAAACTGGAAACATTAAACAGCCATATTTGAGCAACCATTTTCATATCATTGCTCCATACATTCCAAGACAGTTCAATGAGTTGAGAGAAGCTCATATTATTTTTATACAATTCATACTCGGAGAACAGCATTGTGGAAGGGTTCCCATAATGTCCGCACAAAAATTGCATTATTTTATCTATAGGCTTTCCGTTTTTTGGATTTGACATTATACCTGCAGTAATCATCTCATTTTCGATTTTCTTAAGGTCTCGATCAACTAAATGTTTCCTGCAAATTTTAACACATTCTATGCCTTTGAGCGTACCTAACTGCTGTATCCAAGGATTTTCAAGTACATATCTTATTTCATAATCTTCTGCATTATTGAAAAAGTCATATATATTTCGTTCATCATTCGATAGAGGTTTGGTTGGATCAAAATCTTCCATATCGTCCAGCCCATCCCCATCAGTATCAGCTTTAGAGGGGTCAGAATTCATATGATGATAGTATTTGAACGTTGAAGGATTGCCCTGCTTGCCAGGTATTTCAACCTTCGTAAGCTCAACATCAACTTCTTCATTGTCATCAAGGCCGTCATCATCCGTGTCAGCTTTCATATAATCGGTATTAACAATTTTGCAATTTGAGCTTACAATAAGTCCGCTCATTTCTTCGACATCGGTGAAACCGTCACCATCAGTGTCTTTTTCTCCAGCAAAGGTCTTTGAACCTATTTCACTACAGCTTTGATTTATTTCTTCAGCAGTTTTAACAGTGAAAACCTTGCCGCCTGTCAGCTGTGCATAACCTATCAATGCAGCTGTATTAAAATCACCAATACAGAAAAAGTAAATAGGTATCTTGTTATTAATTGCAAGCTTAAGAAATCTGCTGTCAACTGATACACTGCTGTCAGTAATAAAAATAATTTTAGAGTTATACCCCATAGCCTCATCATTGAGTATAACTGCTGCTAAACCAATTCCATAACTAGCATTAGCAGTTCTGCTGTAATAAATCGGATCCCATTTCAACGCACTTTTGACACTCGTAAAATCGGTGTTCATTCCACCAGCATTCTGGTAGGTCAAAAAGCTCATAATATCTGAATCTGACATTGAGTCTACAATATTACTAACTATAAGTTCATTTCGATTTGCGTTATTAACATTATATATATTTGAACTTTTTGATATTAATACAGTTGCATTTGGAACATGCTGGCCTTTTGATTCGTTTATTTTAGTGTAAATATCTTGCCATGCTCTATACCATTCTTTTCCGTCAACGATCATATACTTACTGAAGTGTTTAGTCTCCACACTTACAGTTGAATTTTCCTCGTCAAGTGTGGTGTCCAGCTCGACAAAATTGTCATTTTCTTCATCATACCATAAAAACAGTAGGTTGTCAAACTCAGTATCACCAAGCTTAGACTTATCGATCACATAAGTAAGGGTAGCCTTATCGAACTTCGAAGTCGTTTCGATCTCAAAAGGCTCACCGATCAAACCCACAACATCAGAACAAAGAATGTCTTTATTCATAATGCTTTCAACAGTTGTTGTTTTTTGAATATTGCCTGTACCCTCCATAGCTACACGGACTTCTGTAATAGCACAATCTTCATTTTCTACTTTATGGACAAACGTCTGTGAACGCTTTTCATCGCCATCTAATATACCATTTCCATTTGTATCCGGGTCAAGCGGATCGTCTTCGAAATAGATCTCATCGCCGTCGTCAAGTCCGTCATCATCCGTATCAACTTTGAGAGGATCAGTACCATAAGTATTTACCTCGTCCCCATCTTTAAGACCATCGCCGTCTGTGTCTTCATTGTAAGGCTCTGTGCCAAGCTCATATTCCTGTCCGTTAGAAAGTCCGTCATTGTCAAAATCTTCATCATAATCTGACACACCGTTTTCGTCGGTATCAGGCTTTGTTGGATCGGTTCCAAGCGTTAACGCTTCGTACCCGTCAGGAAGATTATCACCGTCCGTATCGGGATTATAAGGATCAGAGCCTATTTCCTTTTCAATAAGATTAGGCAGACCGTCATCGTCTGTATCGGCAAGATACTGCCAGTCATCAAATGTCCAACTAAGTTCTTCAGATTCTGTACCGACAAGCTCTGCCCACGAGCTGCTGTAGTTAATATTCGCTCCGTATCCGTCGATAACAACATTCTGAGCAATGATAAGTCCGTTCATATTGAAGTTGTCGCAGTCTATGGTAACAGTTCCAAATGGAGCATAGATCAGTCCGTTTACCGAAGCCTGACTGTTTGAGATGTCAATATCACCGAATTTTGAATAGATAACCGTGTTGTTGCCGTTGAGATTTCCGCCGGAAAGATCAACGTCTGAAACTGCTCCTACAGCGTTATTCAGGCTGATATTGCCGTCCAGATTCAGTTTGCCCGTAACGTAGACAGAATTATTTATATTAATATTCATATCGGAATATGTATAATCTTCGTTGTATGTATCGCAGTTTTCGGTAAAATATTTGTCTGCAAGCTTGGTATGAATGAGAATCATATCCTCGCTTACATCAAATACATCTTCGGTTTCTTCTACTTCCGTATTGTTTTCATCTTCAATATCATCATGATCCGTAACAGTACCATTGATATTGGGATACTGAGCGGTTGTCGAAAACACGCCGTTTGTATATGCATTGCCGTTTAAAGTAAAGCTGTCGGTGTTTACGCTAATGCCGGCAGCCTCGTCGGCTGCAAAAATTGCATAAGGATACTTTGCTGTTTCTTCCGCTGCCGCAGGCATGACCGCAGCTAGGCTTGCGGTCATAGCTAAAGCCAGTGCTCCTGACAGCGTTCGCTTTAGCCGTGACTTTGTTTTTGGTTTGAACATATTTACTACCTCCATAATTATTTATTCTTGTTAGTTTACTAACTCCATAAAAATACTACAAAATCATGCTGTTCTCAACAAATTTCTTGTAAACACCCCCTTTTTCCTTGTAAAGGCACAAAAACGGGATCAGATTACTAAAATCCGACCTCGTTTTCACATTTCATAAAATGTTTTCATTGATACCAATATATACATCATAAATATTGTTTTTAATATCCTGAACAATGAAGTACGGAGGGGTAGCGGGCAAAAAAGACTGGTCTTGAATATACTTCTTAAGCTCCTCCACTTTGTTTTGAATACTGTCGAAAGAACCGTAATGTCTTGTCCTTATAGCATTTACAAGTTTGAACTCCGGTTTATAGCGGTAATGCTTGCTGCTTGAAAATTGTTTATCTACAGGAATCAGAAACTCAAGAAAAGGGGATTTTTGAGTAATAACAATTTTCCCGTCACGGGATAGGTCTAAAACGTCAAGACTATAATCGATTCTTTGGGCAAAGTCCTCTATTTCTCCGTAATCAAGCTGCATTTCAAAACATAAAACATTTTTATAATGTAGATACTGGTGTTCAACTATCGGCATAACCGCACCGCCTTACTTGAAGAATTTATAAAATGCAAGCCAAAAATTATAGAACATATTATTTGCCTCCTTTACAAATCGATGCCATTAAGATAACACCGATTTCTAAAACAGGCTACAAAATTCTTGTAAACACCCCTTTTTTTCTTGTAAAGCTCAAAATAGCTTGAAATTAATGTCAAAATATTGTATAATAAGAACAACAAAAAATATCAGAAAATAATAGGGAGAGGTTATTATGCATATAGCAGTTTGCGATGATGAGTCTTTTTTTCGAAAAACGTTGTCTGAAGAATTATACATATATGCAGATAAGCATGGTCTTAATTTTATTATATACGAATATTCCGACGGCATGGAACTCTTAGCTGCCGATATGTCCTTTGACTTGATTTTTATGGATCATCAAATGACAGATAAAAACGGACTCGATACCGTTTCGGTATTGAGGAAACGCAATGTTGATACTACCGTAATATTTGTGAGCAGCTATAAGGACGTTGTTTTTGACAGTATGAAAGTTAATGCTTTTCGCTTTCTCGTTAAACCGTTTGAAAAAGAGGATTTGTACGAAGCTTTGGATTCTGTTATAAAAAATCTAGCAAAAACTGCTTATATAGTAGTTAAGGATACTGTTAATCAAAAGAATATAACTATACCGGAAAGCGAAATAATATATGCACAAGCCGACAATATTTATGCGGAAGTTGTCACTTCTCAAGGTATTTTTCTTTATTCAAACAAAATTACTTTGTTGGAAAAAGAATTGAATGAGGCGTATTTTTATCGCTCAAATCGCTCCTATATCGTTAATTTTAATTATATAACTGGATACAGCAAAAAGGAAATTGAATTTTCTAACGGTCAAAAAGCACTTATTTCAGGCTCTAAATTCAAGGACTTTAAAGGTAAATATCTAAATTATCTTAAAAGAAAAAGCATAGGAGAATAGAAATGAATTTAATACATACATTTGAATTTACAGTAATATCTATACTATATTTATTTACGATTATCCAAACCATGAATCTTGTTTATGGAAACGGAGAGTACAGGAGAAAATATGTGACTGTATTTCTTGTGTATTTGATTTCCGGAATTGTTTGCTCTTGGTTTAGAAATCATGACAAACCTGTTATTTTCCTAACGGCAACAATATGTTATTATGCATTTCTACTAATTTGCATTTTGTCAATATTCAAATCAAAAAAATTATGGTCTGTATATATTTCGGTTATTGTACTGATTTTAGATTCTATTTTCCAATCAATTGGATGCATACTGATTGATTTATTTGTACAAGATTTTGACAGAGCAACGGTTTTAAATTTTTCATCTATGATTTTTAATATTGTTGTATTAATCCTACTCAGATTTCTTCAAAAAAATCATCAAAATCAAATCAGGAACAGCATAAGATTACTGCCAAAACGATTATATATATTGATATTAATTGTCCTGGTTTTTATCGGAGAGCTTTGTGGAAACATGGCTGTTGAATCTAGCGAGTTGTTCTTTGATAATAAAATAAACAGTTTCTTGACAGTGCTGACCATTATGGCTTTTTTGACAATTATTATTTCATTTGTATTCAGCAGTATTTCACGGCAATACTACGAAAGCATATTAGGAATAATGGAAAAACAGATGGTAGGTCAAGTTGAGCATTACCAAAAGATCAATAAGCTTACAGACGATTTGAGAGAATTTCGTCATGATTATAAAAATCATATGATATGTTTGCAAGCGACGCTTGAAAAAAGACAGCTTGATGAAGCGCTTGATTATGTAAAAAGTATAACCAAGCAGGAGATAATTGATGCAAATAAGTTTTCAAGCGGCAATCAGATCGCCGATTCAATACTTTCAGAGAAAAGCGAATCAGCCGCAAATATCGGCACTCAGATTCAATTCAGCGGTTTTATTTCCGATGAGATTCCTGCAGTCGATCTATGTACAATGCTTTCCAACGCTTTGGATAATGCTATCGAGGCTTGTGAAAAACTCAGCTTAACCGATTCGGCTGTTATAACGGTGAAATGTGCTGTTGTACAGAATGTTCAGGTGATTAAATTATCAAATCCAAATCCAGACAACAAAAATTCCACAGAAACCTCTAAGCTCGACAAAGATAATCACGGCTTTGGGTTATACAACATTCGCAGGACTGTCGAAAAGCTTGGCGGAGAGATGAGAATACCAAAGCAGTTCCCGGAGTTTGTTCTGGAATTGGAGTTTCCAATCAAATGATAAAAGCTGTTGTATGGTTATGATGACATACAACAGCTTTGTAATAGCTCCTATTCGGTTCATTTTTATTTTTCTTCGTTAATGGTATAACGCAAGCGCATACTCAGCGAGATATTTGTATTGCCCGTTCTTAAATGTGGCATAAATCTGCGAGGTCAGCTTATCGGGACGGCATTTTAGATACCCCAGTTCGCTTACTTCTTTCAGATATTCGTCTTTCCTTTTATGCGGAACAGCAGGCAATGGCTCAACACCATTCTGAGATTTCAGACATTCGTTCCAGTCCTTAAACTCAGGTGCAAGACGTTTAACGTTTGGGTATCCGTTCTCATGAAGAATATCTCTAAGCCTGTCCACCGCCTCGATTCCTCCCTCATCGTTATCTACACAAAGCACAATTTCACGGAGGTTAGAATGATTCTTTAAAGCCGTTAAAACGGCATTTTCATAGACTCCGTTCATTGCAATGTAGCTGTGCTGCTGCCAGTCTTTGGGGTACAGCGTAAGAAAACTCATCATATCAATGGGAGCTTCAAATACATAAAGACGACTGCTTTTTCCAAAGTGAGAAAAGCTGTACTTTGTGTCCGAACCCTCACAAGTTATGCGGAATGCGTTTCCGAACGTTGAGGTTGAACGCTTGCTTGCCTGCCTTGGAACGCCGTTTTCGTCAACGCCTACGAACACCGCATTGTGATGTTCTTTATCCTCGTAAAGTGTGTGTTGCTTTGCAAAATGAGTTATGACCTCGGGAGCAATAAACCTCTGTTTTATGAGGTAAGCATACACTCTGTGCATATTTGAATTGGCTTCGGGAAGTTTAAATTCTCTTGTTTTTTGCTCTTGTTTATCAGCTTTCGGTGGGCTGTTAGACAGCGGAGTCACTGTCTGACCAAGCAGTTCCTGCACCGCCGTCTGAAAGTCCATACCATAAAACTCCTGCATAAACTTTATTGCTCCGCCGCCTGTCTGATTTTTATGGTCGAACCATTTTGACCCACGGATAGTTATACTGTCGTGCTTGCCTGAGCTGTCGTAATATATGAGCTTATGCTCTATGCCGACACGCTCAAGCTTTTCACCACGCACACGCAGGTATTCTGCCAAGTCTACGCTGTTGGCAAGCTGTTTTTGTTCGTCTGTGAATGGAATGTAGGGCATTACATCACCGCCTTAATACTTTACATTTTCCACAAACTGACTCATCAGCTGCGAAAAACTCTGCCTCTCCATCATATCCGTACTGAGATATGCACCAGACACAACGGTCAGCTTGTTTTCACTCAGCACAGCATAGGTTTCTGTGTATCCGAACTGAGTCGCCATACCGTCGGATTTCTGAACAGAGCCGTACTGCTGATACTTGCCCTTTGAAACAACACTGCTTGTCATTCGGTAACTCGAAACAAAGTCATCTTCGGTGATACCGCTCATCTGTGCGGAGGTCTGTCCGAAGTAATAATCTCCGAAGTTTTCAAGGATATATTCCATATCGTGATCAAGATCACTCTGACTTAAATCGACGCACATAACATCTATCATACCGCCGCCGTTTTTGCCTTTCAGCGATATATTCTGCACTCCGTTTGAACTGTCTGTCTGCGTTTCAAATGAACAGCCTTTCATTGTTTCTGTTACCAATGCGCTTGTATCTGCAAAGCTGATATTTGAATCGAAAAACTCCGCAATAAAGGTATCATATTTTACCTGTTCTTCAT
>ERZ773277.2108-NODE-2108-length-13819-cov-3.242008_pt1 | contig 13819 bp, 9 predicted proteins | sample MGYA00511957_ERZ773277 | MGnify/ENA primary metagenome ERZ773277 (study PRJEB29015, sample SAMEA2737800) | human gut metagenome | biome: human gut; feature: human-associated habitat; material: faeces | place: China | collected 2012 ... | reverse complement strand
ATCTCCTGCCCGGTGTAGATCAGCGGCAGGCCGCGCGGCACGACGAACGTGAAGACCGCCATGATCTCGCGCGCATCGCCCAATCTGGAAAATTCGGAGCCGTTCCACGAATTCTCGTCATGGTTCGACGTGAACGCCAGCCGCATGGCCGAGTCGGGATAGTCGTCGCGGTCGGCGTAGATGTAGTCGCGCAGGGCCGTGACGCGGGTGCGCTGCCGGGCCACGTCGTTCATCAGGTGGTGCATCCGCCAGGCGTAGCAGGCGTCGAAAGCCCCCTCCTCGAAAAGATTCCGCTCCTCGGCCTCGGCCAGCATGAACAGATCGGGCTTCACACGCCGCAGGCGCAGCGAGGTCTCGTTCCAGAACTCGATGGGAACCAGCATCGCCATGTCGCAGCGGAATCCGTCGACGTCGTGCTGCGTGAGCCAGAACTCCATGGCGTCGGCCTGCGCGCGCCACACGTCGCGGTCGGCGTAGTTGAGTTTGGCGGTGTCGGACCAGTCCCACGGCACGGCGGGACGGCCCGCGGCGTCGCGTTCGTACCACGAGGCGGGCTTTTCGGCGATCCACCGCGCGTCGCGCGCCGTGTGGTTGGCCACCCAGTCGAGCAGGACCCGCATGCCGAGGCGGTGGGCCTCGGCGACGAAGGCGTCGAAGTCAGCCATCGTGCCCAGCTCGGGGTTCACGGCGCAGTAGTCGCGGATCGAATAGTAGGAGCCGAGCGAGCCTTTGCGCCCGGCCTCCCCGATCGGATAGACCGGCATGAGCCACACGGCGTCGACGCCGAGGTCTTTGAGGAAAGGCAGTTTTGAAGTTGCCGCGCGCAGCGTGCCTTCGGGCGTGAGCTGGCGCACGTTCATTTCATACAGGACGGCCTGCGGCCAAAAACAATTCATAATTCACAATTCATAATTACCTTGTCCGCGATCAGCCGGCGCACGCCGCGGATTTCAAGTTCGACGGGGGCACCTTCGTTCGCCACCTCGACCGCATTGCGGGTGATCCGGACCGTCAGGACCCGGTCCCGGAAATTGACCTTGAACGAGAGGGACTCCCACGCGGCCGGCAGCTGCGGGTCGAACGACAGCACGCCGTCGCGGACGCGCATGCCCCCGAAACCCTCGACCACCGAGAGCCACGAACCCGCCATCGAAGTGACATGGCAGCCCTCGCGGACCTCGCGGTTGTAGTCGTCGAGGTCCAGGCGCGCCGTGCGCAGGTAGAGTTCGTAGGCCTTGTCCAGATCGCCGATACGCGCGGCGAGGATGGCGTGGACGCAGGGCGAGAGCGACGATTCGTGGACCGTGCGCGCCTCGTAGAAGCGGAAGTTGCGGCGGACGGTGTCGAGGTCGAAATCGTCGCCGAAGAAATAAAGCCCCTGCAACACGTCGGCCTGCTTGATCAGGCACGAGCGCAGGATGCGGTCCCACGACCAGCGCTGGTTGATGGGGCGATCCGCAGGGTCGAGGTCTTTGGCCAACGTCTGCTCCTTGTCCAGATAGCCGTCCTGCTGGAGGAAGATGCCCAGTTCGCGGTCCTCGCCGAAGTACATGCCGTCGGCGATTTCGAGCCACCGCTTCGTCTCGGCCGTCTCGTCGAAACGTCGCTTCGCGCAGATGCGCGCGTAGTCCGCAGGCCGGTTTTCACGCACCCACGCCGCCGACTCGGCGGCATAGCGCATCGACCAGCAGGCGATGTAGGAGGTATACCAGTTGTTGTCGACGTTGTTCTCGTACTCGTTGGGACCCGTGACGCCCAGCATGACATATTTTTGCCGCGCCCCGGACCACGTGATGCGCTGCGCCCAGAAGCGCGCCACGGACAGCAGCACCTCCAGCCCGCAGTCGGCCAAATACGCCGTGTCGCCGGTATAGCGGATGTAGTTGAAAATCGCGTAGGCGACGGCGCCGTTGCGGTGGATCTCCTCGAAGGTGATCTCCCACTCGTTGTGGCACTCCTCGCCGTTGACGGTGACCATCGGGAAGAGCGCCGCACCGTCGCGGAAGCCCAGTTTCGCGGCGTTTTCGATGGCCTTGTCGAGCTGGTTGTAGCGGTAGACGAGCAGTTCGCGGGCGACGGCCCGCCCGGCGGTGGCCAGGTAGAACGGCAGGCAGTAGGCCTCGGTGTCCCAGTAGGTCACGCCGCCGTATTTCTCGCCCGTGAAGCCCTTCGGACCGATATTCAGACGGGTGTCCACCCCGGTATAGGTTTGCAGCAACATGAAGATGCAGAAGCGGATGCCCTGCTGCGCCCGGGCGTCGCCCCCGATTTCGATGTCGCAGCCGTGCCAGCGGGCGGCCCAGGCGGCCGTCTGCTCTTCGAGCAGGGCCTCGAAGCCCGCCTCCTGTCCCGAAGCCGCGACGGCGCGCGCCGCGGCGATAAGGTCCGCCGGAGCGTGGTTGAGCGACGAGCAGATGCCCGCATATTTATATAAGACGGCGGCGCAGCCCTTTTCACGGCTGACCGCTGCGGTGGCCCGGACCTTCTCGGGGCGGGTTTCGCAATGCCACTCGGCGCCGTCCAGCTCGACGGCCTGCGCCCAGGCCGCCTCGAAACCGCTCTTTTTGGTACGGCTCTGCGTGGCGTCGGCCTCGGTCGAGACCTCCTCCCAGAACTTTTCGTCGTAGTTGGCGTCGGCATTGCGCACGTCGGCGTCGACATGGGGCGAGAAGGTGATCCGGGCCGCCCGGTTGAGCGGCGTGACGGCGTATTTCACGACGCCCAGTTCACGGCGCGCCAGCGAGAGGAAACGAACCGTCTCGACGGCCACCTCGACGCCGTTTTTCAGCACGACCCTCATGCGGCGCGTCAGCACCGAGCGGCGCATGTCCGTCTCGCGGTAAAAGCTCTTCACCTCCGCGACGGTCGCCAGGTCGAGCGGCTCGCCGTCGACCGCGACATCGACCCCGATCCAGAACGCGGCGTTCGGGACCTTGGCGAAATACTCCGGGTAGCCGTTCTTCCACCACCCCACGCGGGTCTTGTCGGGATAATAGACCCCGCCGATATAATTGCCCTGAAGCGTCTCGCCCGAGTAACGCTCCTCGAAATTGGCCCGGCCGCCCATCACGCCGTTGCCCAGCGCGAAGAGCGACTCGGAAGAGAGCGCCCGCGAAGGGTCGAAGCGATCCTCGACGAGGCGCCAGGGATCGGTTTTTACATATCCGTCGTTCATAATCTATACTCTTTATCGCTCGTTTCACCGCCCCGGCCGCAGCCTTCCGCGGCGTTGCGCCGGGGTTGCAATCAGTCCCGGTCGATCTTCATCGCCAATTGTTCAAACGTAAACCCCGCGAAGGTTTCCAGCCGCATCGTGGCGGCCGAAAGCGACGCACCGCCCCCGACGCCCACCGAACGCATGCCCGCACGCGAAGCGGCCTCGATACCCGCGGCGGCGTCCTCGAAGACCACGCACACGGACGGCGCGGCGTCCACGGCGGCGGCACCCTTCAGGAAAACCTCGGGATCGGGTTTGGCCCGCGAAACCTCGTTGCCGTCGACCACGGCGTCGAACAGCGGCCGAAGGCCGCACCGGTCGAGGATCGTCCCCGCGTTCTTCGACGCCGAGCCGAGCACCGCTCGCACGCCGCGGCTGCGCACGTCGTGCAAAAACGCCGCCACGCCCGGAAGCACCTCGGCGGGGGTCATTTGCGAAACGAAACGCAGGTAACGCGCATTCTTTTCGGCGGCGAGACGCTCCCTCTCGGCGGCGGAAAAACGCCCCTCAAGCCCTCCGGCGCGCAGGACGATCTCCAGCGACGCCATGCGGCTCACACCCTTGGTCGCTTCGCCCTGCACGGGCGTGAATTCAAAGCCCAGTTCACGAGCCAGCGCGGCCCACGCCAGATAGTGGTAGCGGGCCGTATCGACGACAACTCCGTCCAAATCGAATATGCAGCAGTCTATCATTTTTTGAATTTCGGATACCAAAGATACGATTTTTTTGCAAAAAAACACGTATCCGGCAACGCATTACCTACATACTTGTAAAATATCACCCTCGAAAAGCGGCTGTTTTTCAGAATTAATTTATATCTTTGCGCACGTAATTACAATCAACGCCTTATTAAAAATGAAGCAACTCTGCCTTCTCATCGGGACAGCGGTCCTCGGCATACTGCTCGTTTCGTGCTCCGCACAGAAGCGCGTATGGTATCTGCAGGACGCCCAGCCCTTCACGCCTGAACAAATCGCCGAAAACGGACAGATCCGCATCAAGCCGCTCGACCGGCTGACGATCGTCGTCAACAGCAAGGACCCCGAACTGGCAGTGCCGTTCAACTCGGCGACCTCCTACAATTCGCTCACGGGAACCAACATCTCCGGCGCAGCAAACTCGCAGGCGCTCCAGATGCGCACCGTCGACGAGAACGGCATGCTCGAAATGCCCGTGATCGGCAAGATCGAATGCAAGGGCAAGACCCGCAGCGAACTGGCCCAGGCCATCGCCGAAAAGATCATCGAGGGCGGGTACATCAACGACCCAACGGTCAACGTACAGTTCGCCGACATGAAGATTTCGGTCATCGGCGAAGTGGCCCGCCCCGGATTCTACGATGTCACGCGCGACAAGGTTTCGATTTTCGACGCTCTGGCGATGGCCGGCGACATGACCGTATACGGCGTGCGTTCGGAGGTGGCCGTGACGCGCGAGGTGGACGGCGTGCGCACGATCGAATACCTCGACCTCACATCGACCGACATCTTCAACTCCCCGGCTTTCTACCTCCAGCAGAACGACGTGGTATACGTGAAACCCAACAAGTACAAGGCGCAGACGGGCGAGATCAGCCAGAACCGCAATTTCTACCTTTCGCTGGTGGGAACGGCGATTTCGGTGGCGACACTCATCGTAACCCTCACCAAATAGCAAGGCTCCATGGCAGAACAACAGATCAATTCACAGATACAGACCAACAACGAAGAACTGACGAACACGATCACCCTGCACGACATTATCCGCATGGTGATCGCCAACTGGTATTGGTTCGTGCTTTCGACCGTATGCTGTCTCTGCGCGGCCTACTACTATCTGGCCAGCACCCCGAAGATTTACAGCCGCACGGCGACCATTCTGGTCAAGGACAGCCGCAAGGGCGGAGACGTGGACCTCACGGCATTCAGCGATCTGGCGGGATTCCAGAACCGCCGCAACGTCGACAACGAAGTATTCATCCTCCAGTCGCGGCGTCTGATGACCAACGTGGTCAAGCAGCTCAACCTGACGGTCAACTACTCGGTGAGCGAACGGCTCCGCCGGCGCGACCTCTACGGTCAGGCCCCGATCGACGTGAAGTTCATCAACGACAACGACAACCAGTCGCTCGCAATGGAGATCACGCCGATCGACGACGACAAAATCCGGTTGAGCGGATTCGAAGACCAGTTCGTCACCAAGCACGAGAGCCGCAGCGTCATCACGGCGGCTTACGGCGACACGATCCCGACTCCCGTGGGCCAGGTCGTGGTGCAGAAGTCGCTCTACATGGCCCCCGACTACATCGGGGTTCCGATCCGCGTGACCAAGAGTTCGCTGGGACGGACCACTAACGCCTACCGCGCAGCCGTGAAAAGCGACGTGGCCAACAAGCAGGCTTCGGTGGTGACCATCTCGATGAACAACACCGTCCCCCGGCGCGCCGAAGACGTGATCAACACGCTGATCGAGGCCTACAACGAAGACGCCATCGAGGACAAGCGCCGCGTGTCGGTCGCCACGGGCAAGTTCATCAAGGCCCGTCTGGACGTTATCGGACGCGAGCTGGGCGACGTGGACCGCAATATCGAGGACATCAAGAAGGACAACCGGATGGTGGACATCACCTCGGAGGCCGCGCGCAGCGTGTCGGAAAGTTCGCGCTACAAGACGGAAGGTCTTTCGCTCGAAAACCAGATCAACGTGGCGGAGTACATCCGCACCTACCTGAACGACCCGAAAAACGTCGGTGAACTGATTCCGGCGATGGCGGCCGCAGGAACCAACACGGCCATTGCCAAGCAGATCGAAGATTACAACTCGGCGATCCTGCGCCGCGAGAAACTGCTGGAGAACAGTTCGGAGCGCAGCCCCGTCATTCAGGACCTCGACAACCTGCTGGCCGCCGTGCGGCGTTCGATCATCTCGTCGCTCGACTCCAACATCTCGACGCTCGAAATCCAGCGCGACGCCATGCGCAAGGAGGAGACGCAGGCCAACATCCGCATCTCGACCATGCCTTCGCAGGAGAAGGTCATCCTGGGCATCACGCGCCAGCAGAAGATCAAGGAAGAACTGTTCCTCTACCTGCTGAACAAGCAGGAGGAGAACCAGCTCAACTACGCCGTGGCAGAGAGCAACTCGCGGTCGATCGACTACGCCTACGGCAGCAACGCTCCCGTATCGCCCCGACCGATGATGATTCTGGGCATCGCCCTGATCGTGGGTCTGGCCATTCCCTTCGGCCTGCTCTACCTGATCGGCATGCTCGACACGACCATCCGCGGTCGCAAGGACATCGAGGACAATGTCAACGCCCCGTTCCTGGGCGACATCCCCTACCACGAGGGCGGCGGCAAGGCCGGGATCGTGGTGCGCGAAACGGGCCGCGACGCCCTGTCGGAGGCTTTCCGCATTCTGCGCTCGAACATGACGTTTATGAGCGTCTCGGCCGGAACCGACATCCGCACCATTCTCTTCACCTCGTCGGACCCGCACGCAGGCAAGACCTTCGTGGCGACGAACCTGGCCATGACCCTCGCCATGGCCGGCAAGCGCGTGCTGCTGATCGACCTCGACCTGCGCCGCCATGCCCTGTCGTCCCAGCTGGGCCACAGCAACAGCAAAACCGGCATCACGAGCTATCTCGCAGGAACGGTTTCCGATGTGGAGAGCATGATCCAGAACTCCGGATTCCACCAGAATCTCGACGTGATTTACGCAGGAGTGCAGCCGCCCAACCCGGCGGAGATGCTCCTTTCGGACAAACTCGACAAGCTCATCGCCGAAATGCGCGGCAGATACGATTATGTCTTCCTCGACAGTACGCCCGCCATGTTGGTGGCCGACGCAATTATCACCGACCGGCTTGCGGACCTCTGTATATACATCGTACGCGAGGGCGTGCTCGACCGGCGCCAGCTGCCCGACATCGAGCGGCTCTACCGCGAGAAGAAGCTCCACAACATGTGCATCGTTCTGAACAGCACCCGCGCCCGCCGTCACGGATATGGATACGGGTATGGCTACGGTTACGGTTATGGATATGGCTACGGCTACGGAGACGATTACAAGGAAGTAAGCTACCGCAAACGCATCAAGCACTTCTTCCGGTCGCTGGCACATAAAGTAAAACGGTAACGATGGCCATTCACGACGCAACAATAGCCATCGACTTCGACGGTACGGTCGTAACGCATGCCTACCCGGAGATCGGTGAGGATGCGGGGGCGGCGCCCGTGCTGAAAGAGCTGACGGACAACGGTTGCCGACTGATCCTCTACTCGATGCGGCACGGAAAACTGCTGGACCGCGCGGTGGAATGGTTCCGCGTCCGGGGCATTCCGCTCTACGCCGTGAACGAAAATCCGTCGCAGAAGCGCTGGACCTCGTCGCCGAAGATTCATGCAGACCTTTACATCGACGACTGCAATCTGGGATGTCCGCTGCGGTTCGTCGACGGAGAGAAACATCCCGTGGCCGATTGGGCCAAGATCCGCGAGCAGCTCGTCCGGGAAGGTTTTCTGGACTGACGCGCAGAAAGGCGGGGGGGGGCTGACGAAGGCCCAAACCGGATAATAAAAAAGCGAGACTTTGGAAAGTCTCGCTTTTTTTGCAGGCAGGCGGGCTGGAGCGGCAGAGCAGGCTGGAGCAGGCAGGCGGCGGGCAGCAGGCAGAGCAGGCAGAACGGGCAGAACGGCGGGCAGGTGGCAGAGCAGGCCGAGCAGGCGGCGGGCAGGCTGACTGGCTGGAGCGGCAGAGCAGGCAGAGCAGGCAGAGCAGGCAGAACGGGCAGAGCAGGCAGAACGGGCAGAACAGGCAGAACGGGCAGAACAGGCAGAACAGGCAGAACAGGCAGAACAGGCAGAACAGGCAGAACGGCGGGCAGGCTGGAGCGGCGGGCAAGCGACGGGCAGAAGTATACAGGCGGTGGCAAAAACAGGCAGAGGTAGGCCTATAATGACAGAGATAATAGGAGCTGGCAAGTTCCGGGCATCGTGAAGAACGGGACGGACGGGTAGCACTCGAGTACGTCCCATTCGTCCCGTTCGAGGGATGTGCGGAAATGACTGCATCTAAAGCGGAACCGGTTTTTGATTATCGCGGAGCAGATTTCGCCATAACGCAGTTCGGCCCGGACGGGACATACCGAAGTATTTCCCGTTCGGACCGGACAAGGCAGGGCGAAAGATGCCCGTGAGAATCGAAAACTACGCCCAGAGATTCCGGGGATATTTACCCTCGGCAATCATCTTCTCGATGGCGGCCATCAGCGCGGGTTTGTCCTCCTTGTAGGTGACGCCGTGCCACTGGGCGGCCGAACGCAGCACGCGGAGCGTAGCCGTGCCGTCGCCGATCAGCTTGTTGACCATCGTCGGGATGTAGAACTCCGACTTGATATTCTCCTTGTTGGCCTCGAACCAGACTTTGAAGTACTCCTTCGAGTAGGTGAAGAAGTCGGGCGTGAAGCCGAAGAGGTTCATCGAAACGGGAGTGTCCTCGGAGAGAGGCTCGTCGGCGCCGTTGTCGTGGAAGACGATCCGGCCGTCGGGCATCCGCTCGATCTGCGTCCGCTCGACCATCGACGTGAGGTCGCCTTTCGGATCGACGCCGCAGACGCCGCGCGAGACCGTACCGTTCTCCGAAAGCGTCTTGTTCAGGTCGTAAGCGACCATGCAGTAGCTGTTGCGGCTCTCGCCGAGCTGCGCCAGGTAGTCCCCGATGGTCTTATAGGCCTCGGCGCCGTAGAAATCGTCGGCGTTGATCACGGCGAAGGGTTCGTGAACCGCATCGGCTGCCATCATCACGGCGTGGTTCGTACCCCACGGCTTGACACGGCCTTCGGGAACGGCAAGACCTTCGGGCAGGTAGTCGAGTTCCTGGAAAACGAAATCTACGGCGATGCGCCCGCCGAAACGGTCGGCCGAGAAGACCTCGCGGAACTCCTTCTCGAAGGAGTGGCGGATGACGAAGACGACCTTGCCGAAACCGGCGCGGATGGCGTCGTAGACCGAATAGTCGATGATGGCCTCGTTGTTGGGACCGACACCGTCCATCTGTTTGAGCGACCCGTAGCGGGAGCCCATGCCCGCGGCGAGTACCAGTAATGTGGGTTTTACCATGTTATTTTATCTGTTTATGACATTGGTTCAAAACATCCACAAAGGTAAAAAATTAAGCGCGCCCCGCAAAGGATTTATGCAAATTTGCCTATCTTTGTAGGGTTAACAAAGAGAAATCGTACCCGGAGAGATGAAATTTCTGAAAACCATACGGGCATGGTGGCGCGGCCTGTTCCGCAAACGCCGGTTCAACATGCTCAACGCCACGGACAACACCGAGGAGTGGCACATGCACCTCTCGCCGGCGAGTATCCTCGCGGGACTGGTGGCGTTCATGCTGATGCTCTTCATCCTCACGCTGTCGCTGGTGGCGTACTCCCCCATCCTGGAATTCCTGCCCGGATACCGCACCGAGGCCGACCGTTCGCGCGAAAGCCTCGTGCAGAACATCATCCGGCTCGACTCGATGGAGCGCATGATGAACGACATGCTGACCTACAACGAGAACATAGCCCTGATCATGGAGGGACGCACGCCCGTGGCGCGCGTGCTCGCCTCGTCGGACTCGTCGCGCATCAGCAAGGTGCTGGTGATGCCCTCGCACGAAGACTCGCTCCTGCGGGCCCAGATGGAGGGCGACGGCGAATACGCCATCACCGGACAGGGCGGCTCGCGGCGCAAGGTGCGCGAGGCCATCGAGCTGGCGACGCCCGTCGAGGGAATCATAACCGGAAAATTCGACATCCGGCAGGGAAATTTCGGCGTGAAGATCGCCGCGACCGCCGCCGACCGCATCACGGCCATCGACAACGGCACGGTGGTTCAGAGCCTCTGGACCCCGGAGACGGGTTACATCGTGGTCCTGCAACACGCCGGGAACCTGATCTCGGTCTACAAGAACCTCTCGCAGTCGCTCGTAACGACCGGCCAGACCATCCGTTCGGGCGAACTGATCGGCTACAACGCCGAAGTGCAGGACGGAGAGGTCCGGCTCTTCGAATTCGAACTCTGGAACAACGGCAAACCCGTGGACCCCGAGGGGTACATCGTCTTCTGACAAACGCATGAAACAAAGACTCGCAATACTGGGTTCGACCGGCTCGATCGGCGTGCAGACGCTCGACATCGCCCGCGAAAACCCCAGCCGCTTCGAGGTCCGCGTCCTCACGGCCAACCGCAACTGGGAACGACTGGCCCGGCAGGCCCGGGAATTCGACGCCGACGCGGCGGTGATCGCCGACAAACAGCACTACGCGCAGCTGCGCGACGCACTCGCGGGAACCGACACCAAAGTATATGCCGGAGAGGAGGCCGTGGCGCAGGTCGCGGCCGGAGGCGGCACGGACGTGGTGGTGAACGCCCTGGTGGGCTACGCCGGACTCGCTCCCACGGTGGCGGCCATCGAGGCGGGCAAGAAGCTCGCGCTGGCCAACAAGGAGTCGCTCGTGGTGGGCGGCGCCTGCGTGATGCCGCTGGCCCGGAAGCGGAAAGCCCCGGTGATTCCGATCGACTCGGAACATTCGGCCATCTTCCAGTGTCTCGTGGGCGAGCGCGCCCCGGTCAGAAGGCTGATCGTCACGTGCAGCGGCGGCGCATTCCGCGACTTCCGGGCTGAAGAGCTGGCGAACGTCACGGTGGAGCAGGCCCTGCGCCACCCCCAGTGGGACATGGGCGCGAAGATCACGATCGACTCGTCGACGCTCGTGAACAAGGGTTTCGAGGTGATCGAGGCCCACTGGCTGTTCGGGACCCCGGCGGAACGGATTTCGGTGTTGCTCCACCCGCAGTCGATCATCCATTCGATGGTCGAATTCGAGGACGGCGCAATCAAGGCCCAGCTCGGAACGCCCGACATGCGCCTGCCGATCAGCTTCGCGCTGCTGTACCCCGACCGGGCGAACCGTCCCGGCGAGCGGTTCAACTTCCTGAACCATCCGCAGCTGACCTTCGCCGAAGTGGACCGCGCGAAATACCCGGCGCTCGACATCGCCTACGACTGTCTGCGGCGCGGCGGCACGGCGGCCTGCACGATGAACGGCGCCAACGAGGTGGCCGTGGCGGCGTTCCTCGCCCGCAAATGCGCATGGCTCGACCTCGTGCGCGCCATCCGCTACGCGCTGGAGCACGCCGCATTCGTCCCCTCGCCCACCCTGGCCGATTACGCCGAGGCGAACGCCGAAGCCCGCGCGCTGGCGGCGGAGTTCCTACAATTAAAAAATTAAAAATTAAAGCTTGTGGACATTCTTGTAAAAATCATTCAGTTCTTCCTCTGTTTCACCATCCTGATAGGCATTCACGAGATGGGTCACTTCATCATGGCGCGGGTGTTCAAAATCCGCGTCGAGAAATTCTACATCTTCTTCGACCCGTGGTTCTCGCTGTTCAAATTCAAACGCGGAAACACCGAGTACGGTCTGGGATGGCTGCCGCTGGGCGGATATGTCAAGATCGCCGGCATGATCGACGAGTCGATGGACACGGAACAGATGAAACAGCCCGTCAAACAGGACGAGTTCCGCGCCAAACCCGCCTGGCAGCGTTTTCTGGTGATGATCGCCGGCGTGGTGATGAACGTCGTGCTGGCCGTGGCCATCTACATCGGTATCTGCTACACGTGGGGCGACACCTATTTCTCGAACGCCGACGCCAAGTGGGGCTACAACTTCAACGAGGCCGGGCACAAACTCGGATTCCACGACGGAGACCGGCTGGTGAGCATCGACGGCGAAGAGGCGGACGACATCAACAAGGTCGTAAACTCGCTGATCATCACCGAAAGCGACCGCAGCGTCGTGGTCGAACGCAACGGACGGCAGGTGGAACTGATCCTCCCGCTCGACGAGCTGATCTCGATGCGCCAGCAGAAGGGATACGAAAATTTCCTCCTGCCCCGCATCCCCTTTCTGATCGACAGCGTCGTAAACCCGACCGTCGCACAGTTGCGGAAGGGAGACGAGATCGTAGCCATCGACAACGTTTCGGGTCTCGACTTTGCGGGCTACGGCCAATACCTGAAGGCGCACGCCGGAGATTCGGTGCTGCTGACAGTCCTGCGGGAAGGGGACATGCTCTTTGAATTCAAAGCGCCCGTCTCGGAGAACGGCACGCTCGGAGTCATCCGCAAGGGCCTCGCGCTGCGCACGCAGAAATATACGTTCCTGGAGGCGATTCCGGCCGGTATTCAAAGGACGGGCAAGGTGATCTCCTCCTACTGGGACCAGCTGAAGATGATCGTGCAGCCCAAAACCAAGATGTACGAGGAGCTGGGCGGATTCATCTCCATCGGCAGCATCTTCCCCTCCACGTGGGACTGGCAGGACTTCTGGATGAAGACCGCCTTCCTGTCGATCATCCTCGCGGTGATGAACATTCTGCCGATCCCGGGACTCGACGGCGGGCACGCGATCTTCACTTTCTGGGAGATGATCTCGGGCCGTAAGGTGAGCGACAAGGTGCTCGAAGCGGCGCAGTATGTCGGACTGATCATCATTCTGTTCCTGCTGCTCTACGCCAACGGCAACGACATTTACCGGTTCTTTATCAAATAAATGCGGAGCCGATGGCAAACCGAACTGCGGAAAAAACGGAAGCCTGCGCCGCGGCGCTGCGGAGACACCGTTTCGAGGCCGAGGTGGTGAAGGACGCCGAAGCGGCCTTCGCCCTGATGAAGGCCGTCGTGGAGGCCGAAAACCCGCAACTCGTGTCGTTCGGCGACTCCATGACGATGCGCGGAACGGGCATCGTCGAGTGGCTGCGGAGCAACGGGCGGCTGACGCTGCTCGACGGGTTCGACGCCTCGAAGCCCTACGAGGAGCGGCTGGAAATCCGCCGCCGCGCGCTGTTGTCGGACCTTTTCATCACGGGCGTGAACGCCGTGACGGAGCAGGGAACACTGCACTGGCTGGACAAGGTGGGCAACCGCATCGCACCGGTGGCATTCGGCCCCCGGAAGGTGATCATCGTGGCCGGACGCAACAAGATCGTGGCCGACCGCGACGAGGCCGAGGAGCGCATCCGCCGGATCGCCGCCCCACAGAACGTCGCGCGACACCCCGGATTCCGCACCCCTTGCGCCAAAACGGGCGTCTGCGCGGACTGCAACTCGCAGGACCGCATCTGCAACACCCGGATGGAAATGCTGCGATGCTGGCCCGACAAACGGGTGTTGGTAATACTGATCGACGAAGATTCCGGATTATGATGAAACAACTGAAATACGGCACGGCCTGCCTGCTGTTGCTGGCAGCCGCCTGCGGAGACGATTCCGACGCATTTTACACGGCGGTTTATCCCGTCGTGCGCGTCGAGGCCGAAATCACCCTTCCGGACCCCGAACCGGGTCCCACCGATCCAACAGACCCCACCGACCCAACAGACCCCACCGATCCCACGAACCCCACTGACCCCACGAACCCCACTGACCCCACGAACCCCACTGACCCCACGAACCACACTGACCCCACGAACCCCTCTGACCCCACGAACCCCTCTGACCCCACGGAACCGGAGACGAAGGCTGGGGAAAACGAAACGGACCCCGTGGTCGAACGGATCAGGGAGG